>Ga0307517_10010602_pt1 | contig 12881 bp, 13 predicted proteins | sample 23_EM_MG_FD_194515 | JGI IMG/M metagenome (GOLD analysis project Ga0307517, IMG submission 194515) | Populus trichocarpa ectomycorrhiza microbial communities from riparian zone in the Pacific Northwest, United States - 23_EM | ecosystem: Host-associated > Plants > Roots > Unclassified | place...
AACACGCAAGGACTTATCTTTGTGGTTGACAGCAATGACCGAGATCGAGTTGGTGAGGCCAGAGACGAGCTGCACAGGATGTTGAATGAGGTGCTGAGAGTGTCTATCTTTGCTGATTTTTCACCATTTATGATTTTGCTAGGGCAGATATGTCTTCCATTTATGCTACTGGAACTAGTGAGATGATAATTTTGCATAAACCTATATGCAGTGATGTGCTAGGATTGAGGAAATAATATGACCTTTTTTTTCTGGGCAGGATGAGCTGAGGGATGCTGTGCTCCTTGTATTTGCAAATAAGCAAGATCTTCCAAATGCAATGAATGCTGCTGAGATAACTGATAAACTCGGTCTTCATTCTCTAAGACAACGCCACTGGTAAAGTTGATAGTATTCTCCCTCAGAGTCTCTCTCACTCACCCTACAAAGCATGAGAAGCACCGATATATAATAGGGAGTCTTCGTGCAGTGCTGCTCCCACTCCTTCCAGCTACAAAATGCACACTTTTTTTTGGAGGAATACAAACTTGGAATCAAAAGTTTCCTTGTTCTCCATGCTTTGTTCTTCTTTTTTTTTTAACCACCCCTCCATATCATGATTGCTCTACAAAAACATAAGCAAGCATGTAACTCTTGTTGATGTTTTTCAGGTATATCCAGAGCACATGTGCCACTTCAGGAGAAGGGCTTTATGAAGGATTGGACTGGCTTTCAAACAACATTTCTAGCAAGGTATGCCACAATAACACCTATTTTCTTCGTTGCTCGTATTAGAACTTGATTTAATCTGTGTAGTTTCCAATGGTTCACTTTCTGCTAATTGTGGTCTTTTCAGTTATATTCTCTAACTCACGTTTTTGAAATTGCAGGCTTAGTGGACTGGAGATTTAAATTTTCTCAACAATGCGTGCTAGCATTTGATGTTGGGTTTTGTAGATGCTGCCACCATTCTTTTCTTCCTTTTCACAAGAATTGTCTTATAAATTTATATTTCTCATTTCAGTACTCTGGTTGTCTTTTTAAGTTACATCAGTGTGTAGACTATTGGCATTTGCATCAGAATATATTCTGAATAAGCTCCAAGTAATTGAGTTTCAATGAAGCTGTTTATGATCATGAGTTTCAGTCAAGTTATGATATATATTCAGTCTCCGATATTGCAATATCATGCAGTTTTGAACATTGCCATCTGAATTTTACACCCGGCTAATCTTAGAAGACCTTTGATTTAATCAGTTATTTGAGATAAAACCATAAAAGATTTTTAATTATAAAGCATGCTTTTTTTCTAAATACAAAACTGGCTCAGATATCAAGACCTATTTTTGTAAAGTTTCTCCGTTTTAAAAAAAATATCTTTTATATGACACCATAAATTCCAATAGTTAATAAAACATTATTTATTTATTTTTAAAATATAAATATATGAGATATTATCTAATTTATATGGACGCGACTAATATGAGAAATTCATGTCCTCACGGTAAGCACTTAAAAGAATAATTATGTTTTGTTCTTTTTTCCTTTTAGTCGAAAACATAACAAACTACATCATTTTTAGTGCCATTACAATTTTGATAATATCTTTTAGTAAAAGAAAAACCTATATTTAGGTAATGACTAGTTTTTATTATATTCAAAAATATAAAATTAGAAAATAACAAATTATATAATCTCTACTTTCAATTACATTTAATATTACTGAGAAAACTTAAATCTAGTCTTCATGCAAGTTTCTTATTATATTTAGAGCTATAAATAATAATTATATTTTTACACCTAAATGTTTTTTTTTTAAATGTCATTCAGATGGGCAGCTAGACGTGATAGCAGAGAGCCGAAAAAAGAGCCTTAAAATTAGGTTTTCATTCCCAAACTTCACCACTGGCAAACACTAAAAAAGAGAGAATCGTCCTAGAAGCAATACTGCTGCAGACAAAATTCCATTAACAGAGCAGGATTCCTACTTTACCCTCCACAAATAAGCAATCGAAAAGGTACACGTGTCACACCTCAATTCTTTGAGCCAAAGCAAACGGCTCAAGAATAGGATGCCACTTGTCAGCTCCATACAATCACATTCCCGCACTGTAACATGTTCAATATATTAAATTGATGTGGTGGCTTCCTGGATATTGGCCAACAAACGAAGCTGAACGAAACCGTTCAGGGCCTAGACCAATGACTGGGTCTTTTTAGGTTATGGCCATTGGCAAATTATACGTCAAGAGAGAGAAGGCAATATAGCAACGAGGAACCTCTATGTTTTTTCCCCAGCCACAAGGCAGAACCCCACATTCCTCTCATACTTACAAATTGTGCCAATTTATGACAGAAACTATTCATATTTGGGAGAATAACTTCGATTCGTGAGTATGGATTCAGAAGAGAGATCCAAAAATGCGTGCGATGTTGGTTATAAGATTTTACCACAAGTAACCAATACCAAGAAGATCCCAAAGAAAGAGTCCCATATATCTTGGGCTTCTCCATCTCCACAAGCAGAACTTTTTCCTCTAGTAAGCTGAAGCAAGTTCTTGTTTTGGTTTGATTTTTGGCTGGGCACGGCAAGCCAACATCAAATGCTTGACTTATTCTCGATGCCTTGCAGATTTAGGCAAAAGATACATAAGCTAGCCTTTCCGCAAGTCTCAAGGACCCCATCACATCAGGGAGGCCCGTCCAATCCGTAGCATTTACGATGTTATTGCTGTGATGTGTCATTTGCTTGATGACCACCTGACTTTTATTTCTCTATTTTGATAATAAATTTGATTTTCTATTCATCAAAAAAATACTTTAAAATATAATTATGAATCTCAATCATGAGTTTGGGGTTTGGGAGATGGGACAAAATTATATCAAGCAAACCAACAAAATAAGAGCGGACAACTCAAACAACTCTTGATATCACAAAATCCTACCATTGTTCTTGGAACGAGTCCATAATTCCTATTGTTGGAAGAAGCAGCTAAATTTTGGAAAGGCATCCAGGAAACTGGAGATGATCTGGGGTGGTATACCATGCCCTTGTATGAGGACGTGGTGGAACCTCTCTATCAATGACAAAACAACCTTCTCCTCATCTGCTTCATCCAAAGAACCTGCAACCCACCATAAAAAACAGCAAACGACTCAAATTGACAGCAGAAGTTGCACGGAAACATAAATCCATGAGATGGTAAACCCAATAGATGCAACACGGAAATAACGATCCTGTCTTAACTTGTTGCAAAGGACAACCATGAAATGATGCAGAACTCCAAACGAAGTAGACAAATACAGCTAAAAGTGACTTGCTAGGTCAGATTATTTACGGGGGGATATTTTGGGAGTTCCCTTATCTTATCACTAATCGACGATCTAACAAGTTTCATTGGAGACCAACGAAGCATCCTCTTTAGTTTTGATGTGTTGCTCTCCAAAGGATTAGAACCATTTACTAAGTAGATTATAAAACCAAGTCAGTATCTGACTATAGACAGTCAATCTAGTCAACTCGTTCCAACATCACAATCTTGTGTTGTGATTACACTTTCTATGGCCTCCAACTGCCCAGTGACAAGAATGTCCTCCGAGTAATTACACTTTCTACAGAACAATGTATAGTCAGACTTACCCAGCTCAATTTCATGCTCTTGATCTTCCACATCTCCCTCTTCAACAACCACACCATTCTCTAAGGCAGAGGCTGCTTTTGCATACCTTTCCAAAAACTCCTCTTCCGTTTCTTCAAGCTCGTCCTCCTCGGAATCCTAATCAGAAAAACAAAATCAGAGCTAAACTTGCAAGTGATTTCAAGATGCAAAACAGAATAATGTACTTGAAACTAAATGGATAACAAGCATAATCCCCAGCATATAGTTCTTCCAATTTTCCAGCATGATTCATCACTTTACTATATAGTCATGAGCTACTATAAACAACTGCAAAAATTAATCACGTAGCTCAGGTACTCAGTGGATACAGCTTTGGAGGAAATAAAATATAGCATCATTTAGAAAACTGTTATCATAAGGGACAATTTGGAAGTCCAACCTCATTGTCGTCGTCGTCGTCTTCTTCGTCACCATCTTCTTCAGCCTCTCCATCTTCTTCATCTTCTTCCATTTCATCCTGCACTTCTTTCAACCTTACCAATGCCTCCAGCAGTGATTTAAAGCAGTCAATTGACAAACCAACCCCTGATTTCTGCTGTCCTAACAATCGCTCTATCACCTTGGCCAAAGTCATTGCTGAGAATCAACAACAATGCACTTTGATCTTCAGCGTACAAGATTATTCTAAATTTTCTAATCTGATGCGGCAAACTTTTATATAATCAATAGAGTTGTGTAGTCAGAAAAAAAAGCAATTGGTACTCTCAACTTCAGCTTCAGTCAAAAATACCCAAACCCAAGGTAACTTTTAAGAACATGTGGTGAATTTAATCAAATTTAAGACACAAAAATACAAAGGAGCAGCAACTTGATTTATAGATTAAAATCATGTACAATTTGTAAGGGACTAGATTTCCTTTACATTCCAGAGGAGACAAGGCCCTTCTCAAAAAAAAAAAAAAAAGGAAAGGCAGTAGTAACCTACTAACCTGTTAACTTTATCTCGGACTTTGTTGAAAGACCAGGTTCAAAAGAGCCAGTGGCCACTAAAGCAACAGCAGACACCCAAATCGTGAAACCTCCCTCTGAAGCTCTCTCTAAAATGGACTCCACGGTATCAGGATAGCACAAATAGCATGATGATATAACAAGCAACAAAGGCTTCCACAGTGAACAGGGCTTGCTTTGAATTTCTCTAAAACGAGAAAATGCAGCCTGGCTAAAAGCAGTAACCAAGGACTGCTTCACATTTTCAGTTTCAAACGAGTAGCTCGGGACATTTAGTAACATATGAACGCATGAGGAAGCCCTCCAAGTTGCAGATGGATATTGTGAGATGGCCTCGCTTACAAAAGCACCAATGCCTTCAATGATAGATTGTTGTGGCACTGGTGGAGCAGGAGGTGATGGCATCTGTCTAACAATAAAATTCTCCAGCCCATATTTACTGTGTAGAGTAACAACTTCCTTGATGCAGTCAAAGACTGACAAATCTTCCAACTCTTCCCAAGCATGCCAGTCAGCAATCAGATCAGCCCAAACCAACAACAGTTCAGATAGTTTAAGCTGTTGAATTGCATTGCTTCCAGTAACAGATAGCATAACAGATCGTAGCAAAGTCGATGAATCATCCAAGCATATTGGAGTGGGCCGCACCTCACCGTCCTGATCCTTATAAAACTTCAAGTAAGAGTAAATGAACATAAGAAAAAAAAGACGAGAAAACAAATACTCATTATGAGTAGAGTTCAGCAATTGCCTGCGGAAGGTATACAAATGTGGTCATGAGCACAAAAATATGAACTAGTGAACCATTCTGATGTGGACACAGAGTGAGGGAAAAACACAAGTGAAAAATAGTTGACCCAAAGCTGAACAAGGAAGCATATCATGAAATTTTGTACTCTAAAGATAAACAATAATCTATTTATGAGAAAACCTGACAAAAACCATTTCCTCCCACTAGATGTGTCCCAATAATTTATCTAAAGAAATAAGTTATTTGATAGCAAACAACTGGTGCAACTTCCTCCAAACAGCAATCTGTGTATGTGTTAACAAGAGACATTTGGTCAAGTTTCTCCCAGAACATGGAAAGAAAATAAGACTTACCACTGGATGCATGGGTGCAAGCCAAGCCTGTTCCAACAGTGCTGACAAAGATTTACCGTTCACAGTTCGACCAGATATCCACTTTTCACTTGATTCAATCTGCTCAGTCTCTTCAGGTATGAAGTTTTCCCAAGATTGAGACATCACTGCTAATGTTGCAAAGCCTCTTTCAACCACCTATAATATACAGTATTAATTAATAAAAGAATCATACTTCAAAACACATAATTTGAGGAACCAATACCATTTATGACATTTTCACACTTATAAACATCATGAGTAAAAATGATCACATATTCTACATCGTATTTCAGGTAAAGATAAGATTAAGAGGGTATGCACTTATAGCGACATAAATTCCTACAGATTGTGGCGCAACTAGACACTATTAATGCATTGAAACAAACGGTGCACATGCTGTGAAGCAATCTACTCTCTGGTGGGTAATGACCCACAGCTTGTGAAGCAACTAACTGCACAACCTTGTACTCCACAAACACAGAATATTTACAGGAAGCTGTCAGTAGAATCCTTGAGCAACACCAATAAATCGAAGAAAATGAAATTTATTCATGGAAGCAACCAACTAGCAGATGGGAAAATGTTAGCAAAGCATAACAGAGAGAATGGCTTAAATGCAGTGATCTACTCAATGCACAAATGTTGACAGTTATGAACATATTCAGGTCTCCAGAAACTCTTTTCTTTGCTTATTTGCATTCACTCCATGTGGATGAAACATATGGAGTGATATGCCAAAAATTGGTAGGCTAAGCAGGGTTTTCATACTTTATTTCCAATTGGAAAGTAAGAAATACAATGATCAGGAAACTAATTACAACTGATAGAACAAACCACAAGAATAGCTTCAAGAATCAACACGTACTTGAGGCCATGCTTCCATCCTAGGATGTATAGACTTCGAGAGGACTCCAACTAATGATGTGATCATAAAAGGGATATGATCCATCACACTCTCATCACCAGCCTCCACCACAGAACTAAGAAGCTGAAACAATATCAAAGTCTCTTCATCTTCGACATTGATCCGACTAATCACAACTTGAAGAAGAGGTAACCAGTCAGGTGGCGGATAGTCATTCTAAGGAAAACAAATATTAAAGTGAAGTCAGAAACCAGGATCGCATACTGAATGCAATTGCACAATCAGGTGTCTTATTTGGACCTACTTCAAGAAGCTCTGCAATCGCCCCAGCTGCAGAAATTCGCACGGGATAACAAGAAGTGTGCTCATTGTCCGGCATTGTCAGTGCCTTGAGCAACGAGGAATACACGTCTGCATTAATCTCCTGAAAGCAAGGCATAAAGTCAAAAGGAGATATCAGATATTGCTAAACTAAAAGGTTAAAAAAACTTCACTGCTCGAGAATATTGGAACATAAGAAGAAAGGGCGTGCAAAATTGAGATAACAAGAACACGGGTAGATCAATGCAACTTTTGCTTTAATAAAAGTGATGGCATGAGCAAGAGTCTCACTGCTGTTAGACAGGACGCTAGCTCCCCTATAACCCAGTTTGCAGAAGCAATCAAGTATGGTGAGCTCACAGGTATCTTATAAAGTGGTAGCAGCCGAGTTTGAACCAAAGTGGTTATATATCCAGGTTTTTGCTCCCTTATAAACTGTATTTCCAATGGCAATACCAGAAAAAACAAATTAAAGACTTGTTGAAAAACATTACATTAGTCAATAATAAGTGGGTTTCCATTTCCTTACATCTTGCAGGCCACCATATGCCATCAGAACACCAAAATAACTGTCATGGTTAATACACAAACAGGATAAGAAAACATGAAAATATTAAAGAAATAAAAGAAAGTAATGCATATCTGAATGAGAGCAAGAAAATGATGATGAATAATATTCCAACATTGATGTTCCACAGTCAGTAATATGAAGGAAATAAAAGAAATAAAAGAAAGTGATGCATATCTGAATGAGAGCGAGAAAATGATGATGAATAATATTCCAGCATTGATGTTCCACATAGTCAATGTTCACAAATGGATGTGTAATCATATCTATGAAAGACAATGTAGTGCCAACATAATCTCACTATACCACACAAAAGACACAAGTTCAATTTACAAGCCATGCTAGTACTTAGGTAGGAAAATTATCAATCAAGGAGATTCAAGTTGGAGCAGGAATAACAATATCTATAAACTGTATCATGAACTCACTCATTTATAATTCTTGCTTCAGATGCATTGGTGCCAGAAGGGATGGGAAACTTAGACAAAAATGGAAGCACTAGCAACTCTCCCATAGAACAGCGCTGATTATTGCTCTTGTTCTTTTCACTTTTTTTCCGCTTGGATGAGGCTGAAGAACCATTGCTAGAAGTCCCCATGGGAGGTCCCTGCAGACATCCAAAGACAAACTTTGAAGAATAATTTTGCCAAAAAAATATAGGTTAAAACACTTCATGAGAACCATCAAGTACATACCTTCGACATTGAAATAACACCAAGCAAGTTCATTGCACTTTTTCTGGCCGTGAACAGATCCTCCCTCCATCCAGAAATTTCTTCCTGGACATATACTAAAAATAAGGACATAATAAAATTCAAAACAGTTAGGAAGAGAGTAAATTGTTATACATACAAGTTCAGATGGAAGGTTCTTTCGAATGTACTCTTCTACATCTTCTTCCCACTCAGAAACATCCTACTTGTAAAGGCCACACAAAAAAATTAAGAATAGAAACCAAATCAAGTTATTACATTCAAAAAACTTCTCAAGGAAATGTAACAGTTTTTTGTTATTTAAAAAAAAAAACACACCTTCTCATTCAGGACCAATGCTGGTAAGATTGCAGAGTCCAATAAAAATGAAAAATGTGACGAAACTAATCTCCATCCCTGTTTCCAGGAAACTGAACTTTAGAAAAGGAATTGTATTTAAGCCAGGAACCCCAACAATAAACAAGTGATCCATATACTGACCAGAAAGTAGTAGAATCAATGAGAACATAAAACTAACTAGAAAACAACAACAATAATAATAAATGCAAAATCAACTTAAATATTACTTTTCCAGAATTCAAAATGCACAAAAGAACTTACAGGGCCAGTCTCTAGGATGTTTGAAATTACATCGAAAGCTAATGAAATAATCCTCTCCGAAAGGAAATCAAGCTTCTGCATAAAGATTACCGCTTTTCAAGTTCTGATATGACCAACAAAGCGGAAATTGGATAAACACAACCTATGAAGTAACTAGAACTGAAGATGAGAATTGTAGAAACTTGTACCAAACCATCAAAAGTTTAAGGAAAAAATGGAACAATATATGGATAACTTGCAACAGTTAGGAACGAATGTACATGTGTGTTTGTGTCTGCACACATGTACATGTACAGATATGTATTTATTTGGATGCTGGGATTTAAATTTTAATAAAAGCTTGAGCATGTGCATACTATGAAATGAAGAAAAGAGAGGAATCTTAGGACCCTGTACGGTGCTTATGATGACACAAGAAAGAGAAGAGGGGGAAGGGGCAGCTGCATCAGTATAGAAGGAGAATACAAGTAATTTTTATTTCTTTCTCTCTTTTTTTTTTTTGGTGTGGGGGGTCAAGTCTTCATTAAAGCTAGAAAAACATGTTGACTTAAATGAAGATAAGGCAAGGCCTAGGCTCTTCCAGGAAGCATAATAGGAACCAAGCCTGAGGTCAAACCCACAGATTTAACAAATGATTTTCAGGATGCAGCTTAATTACAATCCCACGAAACATGTTGCACGCAATTGTAAGTGGATGCCAGCTGCCAAGCAATGATCATCTACAACAATTTTTTAAAAGTGAGTGGGAGAGAAAGAGAGAGGGAGAGAGCTCACGCTGATGTTTGTGCTATATCTGACAATCTTCAAAGCACTGTTTATGATGTCTGGCATTAACCTATAAAAGTAGAGTTAGAAAATATCAATGAAAGTGCATTAACACTGAAACACAATATAAAGTAAAATCCAGTCTATTACTTGTCAGAATACTTCCGATGTCGGGTAATCAGAGCACGAAATATGAGCAAGGTCCTCTTTCCAGTCTTCAATCGTAAGAAGTATTGATCATCTGGCACAACACCATGATCAAAGCTCAAGGAACCCAGAAGCCCGATCAAATTACAACAAAATGAAGGCAAGAGAGGAACTAATGCAGATGGCATATGCGACCTCACCTATAAAACTAAACACAGGTCAAATGAAAAGGCAGATGGATAAAATGCAAGAGAAAACTACAGGCCATTTTGTTCAATTTAGTCAGAATGATTTGTTGAGAAATTACAAAGGAGTCAAGGTTATGCACAAGTAGCAACTAGCTTTTAGCTAAGAACACAAAACCGAAAACAAATGGATCACATATAATGTGGATCTTAAGAACAGTTTGTCAAAATAGCATTTGGAGAACGTGAAAAGGTACTTACAGTGAAATATATGCACTTGCATACAATAAGAAGGATCATCTCCATTTCCATTTCTATTCGACCCTGATCAGACAACGCCTGTTTGATGCAAAATATAACCCATCATTTGAAAACGCATACCTATGATCACTAGGAATAGTCAACATACACAGTGGAAGCCAACTACAGAACCTTTTGTACAAGTTGATGGAATAAACTTAGCATTGGTACAAGAATTTCTTTTGCAATCAGCTCCAACTGCGGTGGCACTGGCTCCCTGGCAACTTTAGGATTTAGAAAGTACTGCCCAATAGTAAACACAGTCATAACGAGATTAATTGAGTTGAGTGATTGTCATTGATGATAAAACGCGAAAAAAAATATTAATATCCGAATTGCCACAAGAAAAATTAATAAATAAGTACCTGGAAAGGTCTAACGAGTGCTTGAAGAACCGTAAGCGCATTGATAGTTTTCCATTCACAATTCGCACCAGTGCTAATTAGATTACTATTTTGAATAGCAGACCATAATTCAGGTACAAGCTCTGGCCAATTATTCTGCTTAACAAACTCTGCTGCAATAATAATCCGAAACTGCCAGCAGTTTTTTTTATAAAAAAAATCCATAATTAAGGTGTGCAGGGGAGACAAACAAGTGTTGAAATGAAAAATAAATTGAGTGATGTGCGTGTGTACCGTTTCAACTAATACTTTTAGAACCGGAGGTTCGACTTGAAGCAGAGATCGCATAAGCTTATCCTTGAATTCCTTGCTGACATTCGATTTTGAATTCGGATTTTCACTGTTAATGTTCCGCCGAGTGAAGTTTTTAAGGTACGTGGCAGCTGCGACGCTTTGCCCATTATTTCCGCCTCCTGCGGAAAACGAAAGTAAGATCAATTAATTGAGTGGTTTTAAAAGAAGTTATGAGATATATGGAGGTGGTGCTACCGGTGGAGATGGAGAGGAGAGAGAAGGGGAAGTGAGGAGAATGAGAGAAGCGATCGAGGGATTCTGTTGCTGTGTGAACGACGGTGCTATCGGGGCTGAGAGTGTCGTTCAGTAGCTGGGCTACTAAAGAGACCTCCATGGCCATGGAGATTTTTGTTTTTGTTTGTTTTAGGCGCTGGATTGAGAAAACCCTAATTATGGGAAAGAAAGAGGGAAAAGACGGGGCAGTGTGAAATTATTGGGCGGGAAAAAACAATGTATTATGACGTAAGCAAAACAAATGAACTGAATGGTATTCAACCTCTCGCATGCAAGCAAGAGCTCTGTCATGTTATTTGTTTGGTATTTGTTAATATGTTTTTGAAAAATATTTTAATTTTAAAATATATTAAAATATTTTTTATATTTAATATTATATTTTTTGTTTGGTGTTAGGCATGTATTTTTTAAAAATATATTTCTCCTATAAAGTGTTTTAAAATAAGTTTTTTATATATTTTTTATTTTTAATATTAATATATCAAAATTATTAAAAAAACACTTTAGAAAAAAATACTTTTCAAAAACAATTGCATTTTTGAAAAGCACTTAAAAGAAAAGGTCTTTGCACCTCTAAACAAATACTTAGTATGTTTAGTATTGTAGTATATAGTGTTTCTTAGAAAAGAATTAATTAAAAATACATTAAAATTATATATTTTTTTATTTTTAATAGTTACACATCAAAATTATTAAAAATAAACAAGTAAACAATACTTAATATTTTTTAAGGTTAAAAGCAATTTAAAAAACGCTCACTTGAAGATACAAACTCAAGTATCTCAACTCAGTTGCGCATTCATTTCCAATAATTCGTGACTGATTGCAACAACCAAGGTGGAATATTGATTCTATCCCCACAACTCATCAAAACTGCGACACAAAAAATCAATTTAACTTTCCATTTTTCTGGTCTCACGGATAAAATCGTGTTTTCTTAGAAGCATGTTTATACGTTGCTACATAACTGGTGAGCTTTCCAATTCATGCTAGGTTGGCAAGATGAGGTCAGTGTAAAAAGATTTGTCAAAATGGCATGCTTAATGTACTTTTTCTCTGTGAAAAAATAAATATATAAGCTTTTTAAATATATTTTTATTGATAAAATTCTAATTATATATCAAAAAGTATATACAAACATTTAATTAAATAGATCGAGAATCACACGTGCCGATAAATATGAAAAATAAAGTGTTGACGCATTTATTTATTTCGTCTCGCTGCAAGCCGAACAAATTTTTTTTAATAATAATATGTAAGTGTTATTAATGTGTTTTTTAACTTCGAGTAAAAAATATAATCATAAATAAAAAAGTTGATGCTAACATATAATAAATATCATATGTATTTATAAAAACATATAAAATCTCAAGTTAATTCTTAATATATCAGAAAAATAGAACAATGTTGCAATTGTTACAGTAAAACACTATTTCTTTAGTTTTGTATTATATTTTAAAAAAAAATGCAAAGAAAAAAATAATATTTTTTCCAAAAAAATTGAAGAAAAAAAAACTAATAATAAAAAAATGAAGTTAAGAAAACAAATGATGTTAAAATGGCAAAGTGTAAAATAATAAAAATACCAAGTTTAAAAGGAGAGAAAAAAAACTTGTTTCCTCGGAAAAAAAATACAACTACAATTACAAGTTTCTCAAATATATAATATAATATAATAATTAGTTATCTCCTTCCATTATCACAGGATAAAATTCGTATCCATAATTTAAGAACTTTCCATAGATTCAACCCG
>Ga0307517_10010603_pt1 | contig 12879 bp, 6 predicted proteins | sample 23_EM_MG_FD_194515 | JGI IMG/M metagenome (GOLD analysis project Ga0307517, IMG submission 194515) | Populus trichocarpa ectomycorrhiza microbial communities from riparian zone in the Pacific Northwest, United States - 23_EM | ecosystem: Host-associated > Plants > Roots > Unclassified | place...
AATATTAAATAACCAAAAAAAAAAAAAGAAGATAAGTTGATGCCGTAAGAGAGAGAAATGAGAATAGAAAAAAAAAAGAAAAGAAAGAATGAGTCAAAGGAAACGCGCTAGTGATCTGTTTTCAACACACTCGATATTGTTAAAAAGATTTCAACGAGATAATTCTAACTACACCTTGAAAGATCATCAAATAAGGTCATAATTAACCTCAAATAAAACCCCTAATCAATTACAATTTTTTTTTATGGTCTTTCAATGTGTAGTTAGAATAGTCTCGTCAAGATCTTTCTAACAGTATTGCGTGTGTTGAAAACAAAATCTTGATGTATCTCCAATAACCCATTTCCTCAATTTCTATCTCCTATCATATCAGCTTATCTCCTCTCTTTTTTATGGATCATCTCCTCTTTTTTTTATGGATCTTGAATCTTATCTTTAATTTTAGATGGATTTTTAAACAATTGTTATTTCCAATAATAGTTGTGTTTAAACTATACTATTTTTCTAATACTTTTCTATTTTCTAATACTTTTTTAACCCATGTCATTTTTTTAGAATTTTTATGGAACTATGTTAGTTTGGCAAGAAAAAACCCCTAATTTAAAGACATCAAGACATTCTGTGTGATAATTGTTTGGTTGCCATCAGATGCATGCCTTTTTTTTTTTACTTGCACATACCTCGACTAATCCCACAAGTCCTGAAGTTAACGACTATGTAAGTCTTTAGTGACCCTAAAAAGACTCAAACTCATGATCATTGGAGAGCATATCTAAAATCTGACCAGTTAAACCAGATGCATGCTTCTTTGATTCTGTTAGCGATAACAACACCCTTTTATTTTTCCTAGTGAATTTGATCTTGTGGAAGGATTTGCACACCAAAATTGGCAGGAATGCAAAAATGGACTAGTGGCTTACTGGCTTTGCTATACATCAAGAAGCAGGAAATTTTGCAGAGATCTGAAACTGAAGACAAATATCTTCTAGAACACCTTATCCATTTCATTTTCAAAACCTTTAATACAAGTGACCAACATCCAAACTACATTTCCAAGAAAAATATGAGACAACAGGATGAGACTAGAACATGAAGGAGTTAGGAATTAGACAAGTTTACAGAGAAAACAGCAAAGGAGCTGCAAATAGAATGAACATAGAAAACCACCACCACCTCCACCATTTACAACTACCACACTCATCTTCCATCAGCTGATGTAAATGACTCAGCAAACCCATATGGGCGCGCAGGTATGCTGGTCTGAGTATTGTCTAAGCTGGGAAGGAGTGAAGAAGAAGAAGATTCCATGTTGCTTCTACCTTCATAAGCTTGCCACTTCTTAAGTGCCTGCGGCAAGGACATTTCAAGGTCAATACCATATATGTCTTCAGAACTGTGGTCGGTTGGTTTCCAGAGCTCCACCAGAGAAGAGAGAACATTCACAGCATGACCCATGTCTGGCCTTTGATATGGTTCCCTAGCACAGCAGTGACCTGCCAACTCTGCTACGGTGCTGATGCTGGCAAGTGTTTCCTCATTGAGGTCAATTGTGGGATCGATGGCCTTCCGGAATGTGTCCTTGTTCAGGTGCATTCTGCGGAACCACGTTACAAGATGCATGCTCTCTTCAGGCTGGCTATCATCAAGAGCTTTTCTACCAGTTATAAGTTCCATCAATATCACTCCAAAACTGAAAACATCAACTTTAGTTGTCACTCGACCAGTAACTGCAAACATATCACCCAAAAACAAGAGTTTGAAGTTAGAATGTGAATTAAGAGAGCAAACAGAAAAGCAAACCATAAGCTCAAAAAAGTTATATGGCAAACAGCAGGCAGAAGAAGACAGAAGACACTGTTGACTAAGAGAGATGCTAACAATCAAAGAAATTTTGAATTGAGAACGGTCCAATGCAAGTAAAATGCTACTCCTCCCAGGACTAGAGCCATAAAGTGAAACAACAAATGATAGATTTTAAAAATATGAACGAACCATGCCATGCCTCGTGAATAAGACATGAATTTGCATATAGTAAGGTGAATCCTATTCGTTGACAGAAATATTTTGGCTACTCTTGATACAACAGAAAAAACAAATCAAAAACAAAACAGAAATACAACAACAGATTGATGAATCTTTTTTAAGCAGTTAACAGGATTATTGTGCATTTGTGCCAAGTTTGTGACCAAAACAATCTCAGAGTAAATAGCAGTCAATGTATAAGAATACTTGTCCAAGTATATGTTTTAACTGAATCCCCGAATATCTGTTGAAAACTAGAAGTTTAAACATAAATCAAAGTTCAAAAATATCTTGGACTTGAAATAAATTAAACATTAATTGAAGGGTAAAGCAACTAGAGGAAATGGTACCTGCATATTCTGGTGCCAAATATCCAAAAGTTCCAGCAATTCTAGTTTCAATAGAGCCTTTACCCTCTGGTGCAAGGCGCACAAGGCCAAAATCTGAAACCTTAGCCCTCATATCATCCCCGAGAAGAATGTTTGAAGGCTTTAAGTCCCTGTGTATAAAGCTTTGATGAGCCAAACCATGAAGATACTCGACACCTCTAGCTACATCCAAGGCTATTGTCAACCTTCTTGTCCACTCCATTGGTTTCAATCCTTCTTCTGCCCAGTTGAAGAGATGTCTACTGAGTGTCCCTTGTGGCATATACTCATACACAAGAAGCTTCTCATTACCATCCAAGCAGTACCCAAGAAGAGCAACAAGATGCCGGTGCCTAACCTTAGTCAAAACAGCAATCTCAGACTTGAATTCATTTAGCCCCTTACTACTTATGACCCCAGACCCCATCCTCTTCACAGCAATCTTTGTACCATCATGCAACTCACCTTTGTAGACCACTCCAAAACCTCCTTGTCCCAATATGTTTTCTTCACTGAAATTGTTAGTAACATTCCTTAAAACTTGAATAGAAATGACCATGTTCCCAGCTTCACCCATTTGAATGTCACCCTGTTCACTTGTAGGAATTGTATGTGTTTCACTAATAGCACCAACACTAACACTTGATCCAGCAACAGTAATCTTCACACTCTCATTATCAGACACCGAGTGGCGAGGATGAATCACCATTTCATTCGGACTCTGTACTCTGCTAAACCGCTTTTGTTTCTTCTTGTACAGACAGAAAACCACCAAGCCGATCAAGAACAATAAGAAAACACCCCCAACCACAGAAAACACAATGACTCCGATGAAAGCGGAAGATTTCTTGCCACTTTTTCCTGAATTGCCACCACTTCCAGAACCAGTATTTGCCGATGGACTTGCAGATGGGGATCCTGGAGATGTAGAACTATTCACATCCTTCCCTATACGTGGATTACCATTAGTATTAACGATCACATTGTTCGTAAAGGCCGGAACTTTCCCATAAATCTGATTGTTTGACACATCAAGTGCCTTAAGTCTAGGTAAGGTAGTAATCTCTTGCGGAATCAAACCTGTCAGATTATTATTTGCAAGAACCAACCTTTCCAATGACTTAAGTGATGCAAAATCTGGAGAAATCGAGCCTGTTAGCCCCATCTTCTCAAAGTTAACAACAGTGATGTTCCCCTTATTACATGTTATTCCAAACCAATCTGCACATGGATCATTCCCCTTCCAACCATCTGCCAACCTGTGTGGGTAATACATTGATTTCACTATCGAAAGCAAGGTATTAACTCGCGAATCACATGGACCAGGAGTTGACAAACAGAATCTGTTAGAATCCTTAACAACATCCACAGAAACGGAGCTCTTAAACACAGGCATTGGTCCTTGAAGCAAATTATTTGACAAATTCACAACCTTTAAAGACTCAAGATTAACCAAAGACTCAGGAACGGGACCAGTAAATGAATTATCTCTTAAATTCAAGCTCTCTAAGTCTTTCAAACCCGAGAAGTCAGGTAAAGGACCCGAAAATCCATTAGACTGCAACCAAACTTCTCTTAACAAAGTCATGTTCTGAATAACATAAATGCTACCACTAAGTTTCTGTCCATTAAGCCACAAAGACTGAACTTGCAACCCTGAAAAACTTGCAGGCAATTCACCTTCAAGATCATTAAAAGCTAACCTCAAAATGGTTAGAGCCGGAAAAGCATCTGGGCCAAAAAAACTCGGTATTGACCCGGATATATTAGCTGAATTTGCAGAAAAATTTTGCAAACCAGAAGCATTTTGTATACTTTCTGGAATGACCCAATTGGAAAACGGGTTGTTATCAATCTCCACTGATTGAAGTGAAGACAAACCGGCGAAGAAGTCACTAGGGACTGAAGTGAACTTATTGTCACTTAAGAGGATCACTTGTAATGAACTTAACCCGTTTAAACTTGGCAAATGACCCGAAATGTTGTTATACTGAAGCTCTAAACGTTCAAGTTGAGTAAGGTTTTGAAGATTTGAAGGGAGTGTACCTTGAAGATTTTGGCGTCCAATTTGGATCCGGGTGACCCGTTTTTCATCCGAACAACCTACATGGTTCCATTTGCATGGATCCGGGTCCGACCATCCAAGTGAATCTGGTACATTGAGACTTTTTTTGAGAGATAGCATAACTTCAGCATCCGGGCTTGCTTGAGAGCTTGCATAACGAAAGATTGAAGAAAACCCAACAAGGAAAATCAGAAAAAGCTTCAAACTTTGACTGCTTTTTCTCTTCATCTTTAGAGAGAAGCGAAGAGAGAGTTGGTGCCTTTTTCTGTTTTTGCAGCAAAAGAAGTAAACTTTCTAAGTGAAATAATGCATGGGCTTATAGTTTCTTGATAGAAAAGAAATAGAAAGCAAAGAGAAGAAGCAAAAAAACCCAATTTGAAGAACCATGGAGAGGGAGAGAGAGAGCGGTTGGTATTGATGGGAGAGGAGTAAGTAGGAAGGGAGAGGGGGGGGAATGGGGAGCTGTAGCCTGTAATTGAAAGGCAATGCACATGCACGGAGGGGTCCACATATCTGAGAATCTAAAGGCTGTCAACAACAGGTTGAAAAGGCTAGAAGTTGAGAGAGAGAGAGAGATAGGGTTTTAGTTTTGGTTTAGGATTCCTTCTTGATGTCCATCCATGTATATGATTGTATAAGCTGGCCATGGCAATTGTTTCTTGTCTGGATATTGTTGTATTTTTGCTGTGCTTCTTTGCTATTTACAGGAGAGTCTGAGGTATTTCATTGTGAGCTGAATTTTGAAAGTTGAAGTGGGCATGTGGTCATTGGGCAGAGCACTCAAGCAAAGCTAGCATCATCGATCACATGGGGCTCTGTTTGACCATAAATATTTTAAGGTCTAGGATTCAAGCTTATCTTCTTTGTCAGGGGTCCAACTTCCATGCATGTTTTTTTAAGCAACAGGGTTTGAAATTCGTAGGTGGTCAGTTTCTTGGTCTTGGTCTCAGGGAGCCTTTGTTCCGGTGGTGTCATCTGTTTTTTAATTTATTTATTTATTTACTTTAAAAGGTATTGTAATAATAGTTTTGTATATTTTTTTATGATTTTAATATAATGATATTAAAAATAAAAAATATTTTAATATATTTTTAATATTAATACATTTTCAAAAAACTCATTACAAAACATACTTTTAAGGCATATGACTTTGACTCTTTTTTTAACTGCAAAAGTTGTTTTTAACTTTTAGCTCTTTTGTCAGCAATGTTCTTCAAATAATTACAAAAACAATCCTGGAATCTGACTCAATGCAAGATATGAGTAACGGATGAGAATTGGTTTGTATTTTACTAAAATAATGTCAGTTTTTTTAAAATAAAATAAAATAAAACAATGTTGTGTTGTCTTGATTTTGAAAAATTTTCTAGTTTGAAATTAAACTCGTCTCAAGACAAGCACCAAGTTGACCCATACAGACATGTTTGATAACTATGGTTCTTACCATAGATAGAATATTTGTTTTCCCAAATTCTTGCCTGAATTAGTCCATCACTTGAATTAACCATAATTTTAAAACCCGGACCAGCCTGGTGGGTTGACCCGGGACCCGGCCGACCCGAGCCTGGGACCGGTCCGAGTCTAAGTAAAAACTCGTATGGGAGTTGGCCCGGCGAAACCCGATCGACCCGGAACCCAGCGACTCGGGCATACCCGGCTAAGACCCGGCCTCTTGTTTTTTATATATATACATAACGCTGCAGAATTGCAGATCCAACAGTCAGACTGGAAATAGAGACAGATAATAACCAAAATTCCCAATTTGCATGTAAAAATTTGAATATAACTCAAATTAAAGAAGATGGAGATGAACACTTGCCACTAGTGAAACGAGCTGGAGTTAGAATGGGCAAACAATCATCTTTGGAGGAGGAACACAATAATTTTACTCGAGCTGAAGAACGAAGACCATATGAAGTTGCCTTCAATGCAATGGAGGAAGACAGTAGCTTTTTTCAACTTGAAAAAAGAAGATCTCTTGAAGCTGGAGTTAATACATTGGAGCCGATTAGCTCCTCCTCAAATTGCAACAGTGATATTGTTGCTCATAGAGATTCGTTGATGAGAAAAGATGTTGTGTCTGTTTCTTTCACATTTACTGCTCTTTTAAGGCTTGTGGTGCTAAAATGGATGTGGGTTTAGGGCAGCAAATTCATGGGCAAATGATTTTGATTGGGGGGTTTGGTGAGGATTTGCATGTTGGAATTCTATGATTGATATGTATATAAAATGCGGGTTTTTGGAATGTGGGCGAAAAGTGTTTGATGAAATGCCAAATAAGGATGCGATTTCTTGGACAGAGTTATTTCTGCTTATGGGAATAGTGGGAACATGGAGAGTGCAGAAGAGTTGTTCAAACAACTTTGATGGGTTATTTGATTTTTAATTTTTTTTGGGTTGACCCGGGTCAACCCATCTGACCCGTGACCCGATCATTAGACCGGGTCGACTACCGGGTCGGGTTTCAAAACTATAGAATTAACTGTTCTCAAATTAAGATTTTTTAATTAGGTCCTCAAAGTATCATACATTCCTCAAATTGGTCCTTCTATATTACATATTGTACACAATTTAGACAAAATAACTTTGAAGGATGTGGGTAGAAGCAATGAAAGCACCATACTCTATAAAATAAGGTCAATTCTTTGTAAAACTTACAAACGAGGAATGATTCTAAGAACAATTTGAACAAAGGGGAGGCCCTAGCCCCCTTCCTTCCTGAATCCTTCATTGGATAAAGGGATTTGATTGAGGAATGTCTTACAGTTTGGAGATGTAATTAAGGAAATATTTAGTTCGAAGACTTTTGTCAGAATTTATGTATAATTAGGAGAACAATCTGGAATTGTCCATTCTCGAATCTTAAAAACTACTTTCTGTTCTACAATAAGGACAACAAAAACCAACACCTTTCGGTGGTTTTTTCTATTTTTTATACTTGTCTAAGATCTGGTCTTACTCGTTTTCATGTAGATTGAGAGAGATTGCTACTTCACTCTTGAATTGTTGGGCTATCTACCTATCTATTATTATTATTATTATTATTATTATTATTATTAATGTGGGTGTCCGAGCCAACTTGTGTGCACCTCGACTAATCCCATATGTCCTGAAGTTAACGATCATGTAAGCCTCCAGTGGTCATCATATTAGAACCACAAGGCTCGAACCTGAGACCATTAGGGGAGCAAACCTCTTAGTCTCAAATTATTACCACTGGGTCACCTATTAGATGGTTACCTATATATTATTATTACTATTATTATATGGAGTTAATTTGGATAAGATAGATTTTTCTTTTTTCAAACTTGACTAGCTTCAATAAAAAAGAACTAGTCATCTAATTTTATGTTTGTTTGGTTACACTTGATCGTGTGTTCTTGAGACATCTTTAGCAAGAGAACATTTGGTGAGAAATGATAAAACTCATTGGCCTTTCAACCATAAACAAGGACACTAATTGATTAAGACTTTGTTTAAGTTATCACTTTCTTGATCCTGCTTATTAATAGTTCTAGATATTGAAATTTGTTTCAATCTCCTAATTGATCTTCTCTTTCACCCTCTTTGTCAATGTTAGTTCATAAAGGACTCTTCCATATTATTGTGTTGTACTGTGCTATGTTATTTGGTGTTTTGTTATGGGATCAAAGAAGTGTTTAATAACTAGTTATTATTATCTATCTGACTCATTCTTCGGGTCAATAATTTTTTTTAATAAAAATAATTTTGTAGGTTTTTTCAATATGTTTTTGGACTACAAAAGTTCCAAATATAAATTAAAAAACTTATGCATACATTTAATTAAATAAATCAATAATCATCTATGCCAAAAAAAAAGTGTTAACACCTCCGGGTCATATAATTGTTTCTTAACAATAAAGAATGAATGAGTAAGTGTTGTTAACATGTTTTTTTACATCGAGTAAAAATAATATAATTGTAAATCTAAAAGTTAAAACAATCTGAAAAAAATTAGAAAGAAGAGATATTAATTTAAGTATAAATTAAAGATTATTTTAAAAAATACATATTATAAAAAGAGATCAGGCGCTATTAGGCTTGGCAAGTTAGGTCCCCATGTTTGGCTTATTTTGAAAAGGGACAGATGACATGTTGTTTACCCCATGAACAAAAAAAAAAGAAGAATCAAAACGTGCGATCATGTAAATATAGAGTGTCATCCACCCCATTAATAGAGTAAAAACAACTAAGGGCTCATGCGTGTGGGCATGCAAATGTAGAGTGGTAAATATTCCAAGTGTCAAAAGTAAGAAATAATAATGTTTTTTCAAATAAATAGTTTAAGGAAAAAATTTAAAAAAATACAAAAGAATAAAGATAAGAACAAAAAATAGTGATAAATAAGCTAAGTGTAAAGTGATAAATATGACAAGCATAAAAAAAATTACAAATTTATCACCACTATAGTATCGCTATAGTATAAAAATCAATAAATTATAATTTTTTCACCATTACAGTATCCACTCCAGTAAAAAAATAATATATATAATTGTTATTTTTATGGTGATTTACTGTTTTCTTTTAGTATATTGTATAATGACATATATTATTTAGTTAAATTCTATTTTTATATTTTTAAGATATAAAATGAATATAAGAATTGCACTAGAAATATTTAAACATATAAGTTTTATTTATATTAAATACTTTATAATTTTTTAAAACTTACATAATATGTGACGATATTTTTCATGAAATAATTCTTAAATTAAAAAAAAAGTTTAATTAGAGTGATACTAAATATGATATATTATTTCAATAAAATTAATGATATAAAAAATTAATATAAAATTATGGAAAATACTAGAATATTTGCTTTGTATAATTTAAAAACAATAATATAGAATGTTGTTATTTTTAACTAAAAAAATATAAACCTCACATGTGTCCCAAGATTCAAGGTAGTTGACACAAGCGATAAACTTTTACCTCTTTTTTTGTTTTTTTTTCCACCTAGATTTTTGCGTCAACTCCTTAAAAATTCAAGAACAACATTTTAATTTGTTGATTTTTATATTTGATCTCCTTTCTTTTTATTATAATTTTTTTATTTTGAATGATTTTTAGAATTGGTATGCGTTTTCAATTTCATTCCTCTTAAGTTTTTTCATATTTCAAATTTGATCTCTATTTTGTTTTTGCTACTTCTTTTTTGCTTCCAATCATTTTTTAAATTAATTTTGTTTTACAATTTCACACTCCTTTTGTTTTTTTTCCTATAAAATTTAATCCCTGTTCTTTTTATTGCCATTTTTTTTATTTTGACAAGTTTTTATTTTCAATAATTTTTTAAATTGATCTTGTTTTATGATTTCATCCTCATTTGGTTTTTTTGTTTCCTGACAAATTTAATCCCTATTCTTTTGATTTCTAATTTATTTTCTTTGAAAAGTTTTTAAAATTGATATTTTTAGATTGATTCATAATAAACTCCTTAATTGGACTTGGATCCAAGGTTTCACGGGTTGCGAGTTTTTAAGATTTAATTATGATTGGAATATTTGCTTATATTTGCTTGGTTTTTTTCTCTTTGTCTAACCTAATTTGTTTTTCTCATTTCATCATTCAATGTTTATTCAATTGAATACTGGGTTTTTTTTTTTCATCTTGTTTTCTATGGATTGTTTTTATTGGTTTTGAAAATAACCATGTTATCTTAGGTATTTTAGTTTACTGTTTTTTGTTGAGTTTTTTTCTTTCTAATTCTTTAAATTTATATTTTTTTACTCGTCCTTTCCTTCAATATTTGAAATGATTTTTTTAAATAATTTATGAGGTTAGAATTATTTTTCTATTTCACCCCCCTTTATTTTATTTTTGTTTTGAATTAAGTTCTCATTCTTTTCATTGCTATTTGTTTTATTTGAGATAAAAAATTTAAATTATTTTTATTTATTTATTTTGTTTTTCATTGATTTTTAAAATGACCAAGGTTTTCTTGGGTTTGTTCTTTGTTGGATTTTCTTTGGCTAATTAATCAATATTAAATTGGTTAGGAATTGAGTTGCTTGATTCAACTAGGGTCTATAATTTAACGGGTTGCGAGTTTGAAACCCTTGCCTAGGTTTAGGATTTGCTCGCGTTTTTTTTTTTTTTTTAAAGATGATATATTTTTTTTAAGTTTTATCATTCAAAATTTATATTATTAGTGATTAGGTTTTTTTTTTTCATCTGCCTTCTATATAATTTTTTAACTGTGCATTTTTTTGGTGTTCCCCTTCTTTCTTTCTTTTTAAGGTCTGTCCACATATTAGGCTTTTTTGCCTCAAGTAACATTTGTTTTTTAAAAATAAAAAATAAAATGAAAACACGCTTGCATTCTAAATTTATATTTTTTTTTGTTTTCACCTCTTTTATTTTTTTATCTTTTAAATTTGATCACTAATTTTTTATTGCTATTTGTTTTGTTTTGGATCATATTTTAGATTTTTTTACAATTTTATTTTCCATGGATTTTATTTATATATCATATTTGGTCTCCATATTTTTTATCGCTATCTTTTGTGCTTTTGTATTTTTTTAAAATTGATATTTTTTTCATAATTTTTTTCTTCAAAATTAAATTGGTTTGAAAATGAGCTTCTTGATTCAAAATGGATTTATAATTTTACAGGTTACAAGTTTTTAAGATTTGATCAAGTTTAAAAGACTTGCTCGGGTTTACTAGTTTTTTTTTCCTTTTTCAAGAAGATGCCCCCCAAGATTTCAAAGTCACTTTAGCAGTTATATTAGTTGCCTGCTTTGTACCAGCTCCAACTATTATTTTTGCTCGCCTGCTTATTACCAGCTCCAACTATTCTTTTTGCATTTTCTTCGTTTGACTAAGTTATGAATTATATAAAGGAAGTAGCGTTTCCTCAATATTCCTCTATATATGCTTTTTCACCCCTTTTAAAATTCAAATTCAAAACCTTTTAATTAATGACTATTTTCATTTTAACTATATTTCCCTTTAGGATAAATCCTTAGAATCAATGTTTTTTAGAAAAACAATAATTTTATTAATATCAAATTACTCCCTCCACGTTAGTCAAAAAAAAAAAAAAAAGATCCGATGAAACCCTTCATTACATTGATGAATTATGGATTCTCAAACAACACCTAGCTAGTCTTTTCATGAACGATTAATGGAGCTTTCTAAACTTTTCTAGCTAGAGATTTCTAAAACAAAACCTTTTCTTCTAAATCAAGCATGCCTACAACCTAAACTAGAGATAAGGCACGTTAAGAGTCAATCTCTTAATGTTTAACATAATTATTTACTTTTATTTTCTACACATAATTATTGAATTCCATGAATGAATATTATATATTATTTTCTATTATATTCAATGGTTTATTTGTATTAAAAAATCCATTGAATCCCATTATTATTTATAATCTTTACGAGCCTATCAAGTATCCTTGATTCTTTACCCTACAACTACTTTTTATACCCTCAATACTTTATCTTTTAACTTGTGTATTATTGCACAAATTGTTATGAAGGGATCCCTCTAGAGAGCTGAGCTGCTCTGGAAAGAAGCAGGTTCCATGCTTTTCTCTTCATTGCATAACAGCTGTGCATTCATCATATGATTCCACCAAATCCATGCCCAAATGGACCATGAGAGATTTATTTTGTAGCTTTTGTAGCTCTGGAAAGAAGGTGGGAGCTTTGTCATCTCGTGCATGGACCCTGCCAATTTGCGATGCTCACCTCTCAATTTTCATGTCTTCCCTTTTTTTTTTGTTTTTTTTTCCTCTTTTTTATTGGCCTATTAATTTGTTGTTTTACATTGTAAGGGCGCCATTCATCTTTATCTTTAGCCACCAAGCAAACCATACATAGGTGAACGTGTCCTTGTGCACAAGATTTTCATTTCCAAAGGAAATCCTTCACACATTTCCTCTTCACGTTGCCTTCACAAGTTGACGTATCTCCACAGAAGAAGGGGTGTTTCAGGGACACACATGCTATGTTATATCAAATTCTCAATGTTTGATTCTATCATTGATTTGATTGAAAATACCTTTTTAACCTATCAAAAGGTATTCGGACATTGTGCATCTTCTCACTCGAGCTGACTTACGCAAATCAAACTAAAATTTTATTTAGATCAGGTTTTAATAAAATCAAATGAAAATTAATTTGTGTAAGTCTGATCAATCTCAATACTCCTGCTTTGATTTTTTTTAATAAAAATAAGTTGTTTTGATTTTTTTTAAAAAAAAAAATTTAAATTGATGCAGTACATAAATTAATTCACCCAATCTGTAAACCAAATCTTGAGTTCGATAATGAACTCAACAGTATTTAATAATTATATTTCTAAAATTTTATTTTTTTTAGAAGAGTCATCAATATAATATAACAAGGGGATTTTCTATTATATTTACCTCTAATTAAGCATAAGAATT
>Ga0307517_10010604_pt1 | contig 12878 bp, 5 predicted proteins | sample 23_EM_MG_FD_194515 | JGI IMG/M metagenome (GOLD analysis project Ga0307517, IMG submission 194515) | Populus trichocarpa ectomycorrhiza microbial communities from riparian zone in the Pacific Northwest, United States - 23_EM | ecosystem: Host-associated > Plants > Roots > Unclassified | place...
AGATAGAGATGTGTGAAAACATGAAATCATTATGTAATTTCATCATTAAGAAAACAAAAATAATGGATGTATAATAATGAAATAATTGTTTTACGATTTTAAGCTGTAATTAGTTACTAAAACCTCAATGTTCAGTTTAGGCAAGGTTAGCAAGCAATGGATTTCAAGTTAGTATAAGAAAAGGGAATTTCATGGACCTGTTCCATTACTACTATGCACATGTTAACATGGAGAAATATAATTTAATTGGTCAAATTTTGAGTTTGTTTTTTAAAGACCACTAGCTAGTTCAAGTGTTATAAACCTCAAGATCACTAGATGTAATATGATTGTTAACTTCAGGACATCAGGAGATTAGTCGAGATGCGCATGAGCTAACCGAACACCTACAGTTAAATATATATATACACTGTGCAAGTTAAAGGTGTTAAGGTTTTGGCAACGAGGCTTAACAACGCGCCGTGCTCTGCCATTCATGTATATATTGCCCAACCATCTTGTGCAGCTGGTCAGACAAACAGCAATTGTTCAAATCTTTAATCCCTATATAACACACAGTTATATTCATGGTAGCTCACACACACACACACATATATGCGCGTAATGCTTATGTCATCTAGGAATTCCTTTTATAATTAATCACGCCTGTGCAGTGGAATTTGATAATGTCTACTATGGAGCCCCATGCATGATGACGTCCTCATTATGTAGCATTGAAGGAGCTAGGAAGTTGTAGGCTGTGCCCGGTTTCTCTTTCATAAGTTCAACGACTGAAATGATTTCTATAACTTCATCATATCTCTTGAGATTACTATAATTACAAAAACTCATTTTGGCTAATAATTATTTTTCTCAAATCTCAGAATGCTCTTGGTAATCAAGTGTTGCTCCTTGCAGCAGCAAGGAATACGTAGAGATTGGACCATACTTCCATCTTTTTCACCCTCCAAAATGGACAATTTATTCTCTAGCTACTTGTTAAATATTTAATTTATATAGTAGAATATATATATTCTGTGCTTTTTAAAAAATGGTTTAATTTATAATATTGTAAACAAGAAAGTAGAAATCATGTGATACGATTTTATAATATTTCTTTGGAAAACAACCTTGTGTTTGCAAGAACTCCGAATTGAGTGAAGATAGAATTGATTGAGTGATTAATACTAGAGGAGTGTCTTATTAAATATTCTTAGAAAAAAATTATGATGGACCGTCCAATCAACGGGTAGGCCTCCCACTAGTTATGCATCGATAAATGTGATTGCCTTAATGATGGCAAAGTTACAAAATGTGAGGAAGGTCTTGTAGGGATGAAAATAATTATTGTTGTGTTAGTCAACATTGATAAACTTGTTAGCCTGGAATGTAAATTAATATTAACAATAATTTAAATTTTAGTCATCGATCAACAATACCCCGCCTAACCCCTCCAAAAAAGAAGACAGCCTCGCCAAATCCACAAAGCTAGGCCTTTTTCTGCCTCCATCAATCGCCACCATCAACGTCGATTAGCCCCCCTCGCATCCATCGATCCATTTCATGGATGTCGTCCTCACATCTACAGAACTTGATGCAATGCCTTTCCTAGTCAACAAATAATCAAATGACAGATGTGATCCAAGTCGATTTACCTAATTTGTCACTCTGATTTATTTATTTTCAACATCTTGGTAGATGTGTGATCTTATTTCTCTAGAGTCCCAGTTTCATGCAAAAGATTTCCTGATGGGTGGCTCGTAAGTATTTTATATATTTCTTTGTATTTTTATAATTATTTTCATCTTTATTGAGTTTGGACCTCTTAAATAATGCTTCAATATCATGCATATTGAGTTTCATACAAAAAAAACTGAATCTTATGATGGATTGAGGACTCCATACTCTAATATATATATATAGTAACTCGCAATGAAATGTTAAAATTAAGTGCTTGGGGAAGTTTTTCTTTCACATCCCTGACCAATATTGCAGGTTTTTGAAAATTTCTGAGGCTTTTCTTTTCATTTTTCCTAGAAGAAAGAGATAATTGTGGGCTATCAAAGTACAAATATAATTTTAAGACCCAAGACTAGCTAAGCAGCGGCCTCGCCAGTATTTTTTTTCTCAACAGGATCAATAAAGGACCCCTTCCTTACAAAATAATTAATTAACCTAAAAAGTTTATTTAACCAATTCACAGTAATAACTTAATATGTATGTGTATAAAAAAATCAATCTCATATAATTAGCTCAAACATAATATAAAAAATAAAAAATGAATTAAAGTTAAATTAATATATTGACTATCTATAAATATTAATACCAGTGGATGAACCTTTACGATCAACTTTAATGTTGATCAATCAAAAAATAATTTTTAAAGAACTTTTTGCATAGCTAGAATGTAGGAAATAATAACTTGAGATTTTCATGTTGGATGTTTAGATTTGAAATAATCTTGTGGTCAAGTATGTTATGTCCTGCACCCTGTTAGACCCACGGATGCTGGGTTGGGCTTGTAACTAAGGTCAAGAAAATTGAGTTTGACATTTTTCCAGGCTTACAGACGCGTTCGGCTTGTGGCATAGCTAAGCTCTAAAGAATTAGGTATGATATCTTGTTAAATTCACAGGTGTTTTAAGCCTGGCGTGTAGCCAAGTCCGAGAAAAAATAGATTTTATATCTTGCAAGACTAACAAGTATTTGATTTATTGTGTGTCCGACCCAAAAAAAATTCTAAACTATTTTTCTATAGGCTTTGGCTTTTGTTGAGCTCTAATGTTAGATTTTTTTTTCCCTCTCGGCCCTTATAGACAAAGACCTTAAGAAGAAAAGAATTATTTATATGAAATACACTACTCCATCAATTAGCAAAAGCATTTGATCAACGAGAACAGTCACTAGTAAAGAGGAGCTACCCGTTTCGATGAAGAAGACTGACAAGTTACAATATTATTTGACGATTTCCTTGACAAAGACTGACCATAAAGAGAAATTAATCAAGACAAACTATAATTTTTCAATAAAAGAGAGCAAGCACAGCTACAAAACAATATATCAAGCCTTCAAAAAAAAGCATGCCTTACCCATGAAGTTGGTTATCTTTCAACTTCATCCTTCGTCAGCTGGTACTGGCCATATAGTTTACTCCACAAGTTCACTTTCACAAAATAAAAAATCCAGATAAGGCGGCATATGCTACATGTTTTTCAGTGGTATCAAAAGGGAGGAAAAGGTGGTGTGGCGTATGCTATAAGCTTTGGACCCCCCCCCCCAAAAAAAAAAAAAGCGTTAAGAAATTACACAGCATGTTAAAATAATGTGATCAGACAGCTAAAATTTAATATGAGTATTTTTGTCATTTAAGGTTCAACATGAGGGACACGAAGATGGGTTTGCCCTATCGTATTTTTAAGGTGGGTACTGTTTATTTTATATAGATATATAATAGTATTTTTGAAAAATCTCATGCATGAACTAGGGGATCTTCTTAGTATAATTTAAAAATTGTTCAACTTTTCTAGAAAGGAAATTCAATAAATAAATAAATAAATAAATAAAGATATAATTAACTATCGTATAGAGTTGACTGCGTATCGTCTTTTCTCTAATTATCTACTAATTAAATCTTCCCACTTGTACTAATTGAGCACAAACAATATAAATATGGACACAAAATCTTTTAATTCACGGCTACCACTAATGCTATAATTTATGATAGATTGATGGTGATTTTGAAATAGAAAACTCTAGAATTCAAGTCTTGCCCACGATTCTTTACAAGACAGGAAATGACCAAATACTCGGCAATTTCTTACACTAATTTCTCTTCACAGTGGTTATGAAATCCAATTAATTAAGTTACAGTAACTTGAGAGCAACAGATTGTCTCTCTCTTTTGTGATTAAATTGTGAATTTAAACGAAAAGCAGTTGGTAAGAGCCATGGCCCCACGTACCTGATGCTTATCCGCTTTCGCTAACTACTGTGTACTCAATCATACGATAGTCATGTGTCCTAATTAATCCTGACCGTGTAACAAGTAGAACTCTCGTCGAGAGTTTGGAACCTTTTCTTGACTTCTATAGCGGTTGAGATCTCTCATCTCTCGCTTCACTTCATACTCGAGGAGATACTCTCTCCTCGATTCTCAACGTTCCTCCTTCAGAACGAGTTTTGAAAACTAAAATCTTTTGCTTTTTTATTATTATTTTATTTTGATCAATCTTTAGTTATAATCAACAAGTTTATTATTATTTATTAATACATATAATTTTTAATTTATTTTATTAAATACATATAAACTTTTAGATTACAGTAAAAAGAAATCTTGATGATAAAAGAATTAACAATGCCAGTATTATTTCTTTTTGCAATGAAAAAAAAAACTTTTTCCGGCAGCTTAGCATGGGAAATAAATCAGTTTGTATAAATAGAGTTTTAATCCCAACAAGGAAAAAGGAAAAAGGAAAATTAAGACAAGATGCTGCCTCAGCATAAAAGAAGTTAGACAAATTTCAGCGTACACAATATAGTGCGAAGCATGGTAACAAACGTACTTGAGGCTGCTTTTTTATTATTATTTTTCCTATTATTTTACGATATAAGGTGTTATAGACATCTCATTTTAAGGGTATAATGACAACTTTATCCCATGCTCAGTTACAGGCAAGACCAGGAACGAAGTTGACCAATTACCTTTTTTATTTTTCAAAAAAAAAAAAAACTGTTCTTTCAGTTCAATTTTCACCACGTACTGATTCCCGAGAAAAACAAATCCACTCTCCCAAAATGCACGTGTAATCACCCTTTCTTCTTTCTCATTATCCTCCTTCCTCCTCCCCTTTCAACCTTGGTGTCATTGTATTATTATTATTATTATTATTATAAAATAGTACTCCAACTCTCTCCCAATAAAGGTAACCAGCACAGATTTTCTTAAAATAAAAATAATAAATTAAAATATTTATACAAGTATCTAATCAACATTAATAATTACTAAAAAAGGAAAAAATTAAGTGATAGAGGTAAATATTTACTCGTTTATATTTACTAAATTTATTTATTAAAATCAATAAAAAATAATGAAAATAAAAACATATATGAAACTAATTGAATAAATTAAAATGAAAAAAACAACATTATAAAAGGATGAACATATTAAAAATATTATTTTAAAATAAATATTATTTATAAAATAAAGCTCATCTATATAAACTAAAAAAAATCTTCAAAAATTATATATAAAAAAAATATTTAAAAAATATTTATTGAAAAGCGGCTTGCAAAATATACGGCCTAAATCATAATACTGAGATAAAATGATATAAAAGAAATTGAAGATAACCATAAAACTAATTTTTTTTTTTTAAAATAATAATATAAAATGATAAAATTATAAAACAAATTAAGACAAAAGGATGCTGAGGGGCATTAACTTTCCAAACTCGTTATTCATGTCATTAGATTGGAAGCACTATAAAAATTACGAAGTCCAATTTTCAACAAATCAAATATTGAATGATGAAATCGAAAATAAAATCAATCAAACAAAAAATTATAATTAAAAGAATGAGAGTAAAAATCGAAATAAAAAATAAATTAGAAGGCATAAAAAAATTAATTGGAGAGTTAAATTGAAAAGAAAAAAACTTTAACAAAAGAAAAAAGAAATCAAAAGAATGATGGTTAAATTAAGTTCGGTGATTGTTTTTTTATATATAATTTTTTTATGCAGGTCACTGATTATTTTTTTAATTTTTTGGTTGCATTATATAATTAAATAAAATTATTTTATTAAAGTTAGTCGGATTTATAACTAAAATCATGCATTTTTTATTTCCTTCTCTAAAATACATTAGCAGCAGCAGCTAACTCATCGTTTTTTTACGTCATTTTTTTTTTCTTGGCCCGCAGCGTACCTAGGAAGGACTCATTATAATGTAGAGCCGGAAAAGATTTTACACCAGAGCAAATCCATAATTACTAGCCTAATTTATGGTGTTTGTTAGCTAAAACCAGGACTAGAAAAGATTCTACACTGGTTTGTTGGTTAATGAACACCACGCGAGAAAGCGCGTGGTAGAAATTATAACCGGCAATTATTAAAAGGTGAAGCATAAACAGAAGAAGACAAAAGAAAGGGAAAGAAAAAAAGAATGGGTGAAATTAAAAGCTGGCAAACTCAGAACGGGACACAATTGTCATTTTCCCATCTTAAATTTTAAGGTTCACAACTCTCTCTCTCTCCCCTCTCTCCCTCTCACTCCTAACTGAAAACGACTGCAAGCAACCTGTGGTCTACCTGTATAGATATTTCCTTTCTCGCCCTCTTCTTCTGTAATTTATCATTTAGTTTCTTTCTGTGGGATTCACACACCGACTCAAAAACCACAGCTCTTGCCTCTCTTTTGTTTATTGTAGTTGTCTCTCTCTTTGTTTTCCTTTCTTGGGTTCTCTTTTATATTTCCAGTCTTATCAAAGCTTGATCAAATGGTGGATCTTCAAACTGTATGTTGCATGTGCGGCGATGTTGGTTTTCCTGACAAACTCTTCCGTTGCAACAAATGCCGCAACCGCTTTCAACACTCGTAATGCTTTCTTTCTTTTCTTGCCTTTTTTAGCTACGCCTCCTAATTCATCACCATCATGGCATCACACACACGATCATACATGTCCAAACATATCACATTCCTTGCATCATCGACTTGCATAGGTTCCCATAACTGATCAATCCATCTCTTTCTCATCCAAGGATTGATTTTCTCAGGCAAGTTGTAGTTTTATGACTGGGGTGGTATTCCTTATCTGTATACTGAGATTAAGTTCACCCTCTCAATCCTATATATTCGATTTGGGTTTACAGTCTTCTTGTGTATTGGGCCGGAAAGGAAAAATGGATTTCCATGCCATGGCCATACCCACCAACCACCAATGCCACCTCATCATTATAATCATGTATATACCATCCCGTCATGTTATCATACGCTAAAATCTTGATTTTGAGTTTTTTTTGTTGCTTTAAATATAGGTATTGTAGCAACTACTACAGCGAATTTTCGGAGCCAATTGAACTGTGTGATTGGTGTCAAAGTGAAGAGAGAAATGCAAGACATGGAAACTCTTCGAAGAAATCAGGAGCTGGACATGATGGTGGAATAGTAGTCACAAAACGATCAGAGTATACAGGTGATCACAAAATCAAACAACATGATCGTGAAGAGAATAGCACAACCAGTAGTGATCAAAAGGGAAAGAACCCAAGTGGGATTCCTTCTCCAAGGCCTTCTACACGCAGGTATAAGCTTCTCAAGGATGTCATGTGTTAGAAGAAAAGAGTGTCGAAAGTACAGTTCCACTTTAGTTTTGTGTTGATAGATTGGAAGAAAGCTAATCAATTGTAAGTTGGTTATCTTTTAAGTGTTCTTTTTAAATTTGTGCCATGTTTTCAGTAAGTTGTTAATAAAATAATGTAAAACTTTCTGGAATGATCGGTGGCACAAATTCTTAAGCTCTTCTTCTTCTTCTTCTTCTTCTTCTTTAATCTGTACAATTCCTTTGGTGCTCGTGATCTGTATTTGTTTAATTTGCGACACGGATCCTTGCCTAGAAAGAAATTGCTCCATGTAATCAACTAGGTTTCTTAATATATATATATATATATTAAACACATAATTAAATAAGTAAGAAAAACTGTTGGATAAGTATGAAGGTACAATACATCAGTTGTGTGTGACTGTCGAGTGAATATATATATATATTTTTTTACACATGGGTGTGTTCTATAAGTGACCTAGCTGGCTAGTTGGAAGGGTTTTGGCGATATTGAGAGCCTTTTCGTGTGGAGTTTGTCTCTGTTATAGTAGCTGCAGTGTTCTTGGGAGGTGTTGCACCTCCTCATTTGCTTTGTCGAGTCTCTTAAGCAGGTATTGAATGCACTTGGATGTATTCCTTGAGGCCAAAGAATTCATAGTACCTAAACCCTGCAAGCTTTTACAGATTCATTGAAGGCCTTTAATAGCTAGGCCCTCTATTATTGTTGGCCGAAATAAACTTTAAGCCGAAAAAGAAACATAACTCTCTGAGTGGAAAAAAAATTGCAGTGTATGGTTTTAGAAATAAATGAATGTTTAATGCTTTCTAAGGAAAAAATGATTTATAATTAGAGCATCTCTAATAACAAAACTCATTCAGATGAGTCAAATTGTTGGTATAGTTTTTTGAATAGTTCATGGCACACTCTAATTGAAAAAAAATCATTTTAACGTATCTATTTGTATTTTAATATACTTAGCTTTTTAAAGAAAAACCATTAAAAAAAGTTGTTGAGATGAAACAAGAAATCTTTAAATAATTTATTTTAATATTTTTAGATTTTAATAATAAACATATAAGAATGACTCAAATAATTTGTATTAATATTTTGTTACACAAGGAGGAATGATTTTAGAAAAAACAATTTAACTTTTCATATAGCTATACTATTGACGCTGCAAAATAAATAAATAAAAAGCTAAATGACTCTTTTTTTTTTGGCTCTCCGATGCCCTGAGCACAGGAGAAAGGGAAAGAAGAGCTCAAGTAGCTACCGCCTAGTTGTGGCCAGGTTCTAGGCCTTTCATTCATTCAAGTCCTAATTAAGCTGTAGATATTTCTTTGCAAGACTGTACTGTGTTGACCCGTTGTTGTGTGATATCTCCAAAAAGTACACAAACTGATAGGTTTTCTCTACAGTATCTGTTTTGGCTATTTATGACAAACCAAAAAAGCCCCCTTCTAACTGGGGATCCTGAATTGACAATGAATCGATGACCTTTATCTACCAAATCTCTTTCCCTTTCCCTTTCTCCCCCTCTTTCTATTATTTTCTTTTTGTTAGACCTGATCCCTTATAGGCTGATTGTGCAAGGAAATTCATGCAGACTGTTATCTGCGTCAGCTACACTCACCTCTCAGCCCTCCTTCCCCCAATTCCTTCTTCTTTCATGACCTCCTCTTCTTTCTATTCCTCATGGCTTGTCTGATCTTCATGTGACCTCGTTTGAAGCTGAAGGAAAGTACTAGCTATAAATAACTCATGATGACCCAGTGTAGCTGTCCACACGTTTCTTCGACTCCAAACCATATATCATCAAGCGTCACATGGTTGCTTGGTTTTGACTTCCATCGTTTTTGCTTTGACAAAACTAGCAACTGTTTAGACAAGAACATGAGATACATGTTCTCAAGCTAGCACAGATCTTATCAATGGGAACACGTACTTAGTTTTGTTTATTTTGCTACCTCAAGCATCCTAATTAATATCTTAGCTTAATTCCTATTCTCACTGTCCTAAATGTTTATCTATAGTAGATATACATAAAGCATAACCCTTGTTCTATCTTGGTATGGGAAAATGGATATCTCAAAGCAAGATTAATACATTTTCCTAGGACAAGGTTGGTTGCGTTTTCCTTGAAACCTTGCTTTCATTATCTATACCTCCAAACTCCCAATAAAGTAAGTGTGTGGCCTTAGGAAGTATAATCAAAATATAAAATATTGAAGGATCAATAATTTCAGGCCTAGGTGGTTTTCATTATTCATGCTTTAATTATTGATCTTTGAATAACCAGCTTAAAGTTTTCTTCTTTTTTTTGTTTTAGTCCTCCTTCGCCTATATATATTCCCGTTTTCAGAATTTTTAATCATCTCTAGCTAGAGAACTTTTATAAGTAGAAGAATATTGAAGTTGTGCATTGCGTGCTAAACTTAGCCAAACTTTTATTATGATATGGTAGATATCAGATTTAAATTGAAATTTTTGTTTTTAAATATATAGCTAGCAGATAAGAACTGGCTAACTGCATCTATTCTTTTCTTGTAATGGAATTCTATAATTAATCGTGTACCCATGGCTAAGAAAAAAGTGAGTTAAATTCACCAATTTAAACTCCTGGTGTTTGGTATAATTAGGATCAATTTAATTTTAAATTGGCTATTTTCTTCTTTTTTGAGAGAATTAATTATATTAAAATTCCATTGTTTAGTTTGCAAAAAAAAAAAAAAAAAACCCCATAAAACTTGGTTGTTCCTTTCACTACATTCGAAAAAATCAGAACTATCACGGGGACGACATGCACAAATCAAGAAATGGTAAAAATAAGATAAAATAAAAAAAACACTATCAAATTTAATTTCAAGAATCCAATGTTCTCCAATACCACATAAAAGCTATTTATGAAGGAATATGATTCCTTTCTTGGAAATTTGAATATCTTAGGCATCACATTTCGTAGTCTCTTAATTATTCTTATATACACAGTGAGAATCTCCTTTGTTGCCAAATGCCATGACTTATTTTCAGCTACACGTCTCACTTGTAGTATGTTATAGTAATATACATATTGTGGGAGTTTTTAATATCGAAAATGAGCTTGGAAACCCAATAGAACACAAACGTAATTTGAGGAAGATACGACAGGAATTAACAAATCGATCTCACGCAGAGGAAATGGTTTTAATATAATAATGAAGATGCTAAAATACAAACACTTTTTACTCAATCATAATAAAAATGAGCAAATAACTAAAAACATTATGTGATTTAACAAAATGAGAATACTTTACGCACTTACTTTTTTATGTATGAAACTTTATATTCTTAACGAACAATGAAGTGAAAATTTTGTTATTTTTTTCCATATGTATATATATATATATATTATGTAAATACATTTTGTAAATGTTATTGGTTTTTCCATATGCTTATTGTTGTGAGCAGATTTAGGTGGGTCAATGTGACCCTACCAAGACCTATCGAGTGCGAGTAGTGGTCTTTGGAAATGTAACCCAAGAAATAAACTACAAGCCTAGTTTTTCATTCATATTCTTTCGGTCCAACATTTATATTCTAAAAGTAAGGATTAGGCCATGACGCTGGGCCAAGTTATAATTATTATCTTAAGAATGCTAGTCTTTTATCATAAATTCTTTTTTGGAAAATTTAAACAATAGCACAATAGAAATTTTTATCATTAAAAATAAGCACAATGCAGCTTATCTTAAACAATATGTATAGGGTGATAACTATTTTATTTATCACATTACTAGCTCTTTACCTAGAACTTTGAAGACCATCTAGGATTATAGTTAACATAAAACTAGGTAGCATCTCTTTGTTTTATATTTTTTCCCTTAGTTCGCCTAGATGTCCCCTACAACAGCTGGTAATCGGTCAAAAACCACAATTGAAAATGAGAGAATGATAACGAGTTTGTACTGACAACTCAGTTTCTGGAAGAGACGAGGCTTGGGGTGGTTGTGCTCGATTGTAATTGACAAAGGAGATTAAAAGGAAAGGGAGTTGAGGTTATCCGCGATTGTATATGAATGCTGGTTCAATTGGGTGTCTAGATTGTTTTTAAGTGAAAATTTTAGTAAAGGTGATAAGGGATTATTGCTCTTTTTTTTTCTCTCACAAGAAGAATGAGTGTTTTTATTTATATTATTCTTTTCTCTTTATTTTTCTTATGATTTGTTCTGTCTTCTCCTAATCTAGTAGTGTATTCGTTCCCTATTTATAGGATGGTCCTTGCTTATCTTTTCAGATCTTTTCATCTCTTTTCTCCTTATCTTCTTATCTCATAGTTGTTTTGAAGAGGGACTTAAACTTCTATATTTATTTCAATCTATATTTTTTTTACTTGCATGTCATTTCACTCCCTACTTTTGTTGTTTTTTTTATTATTTTTCTCATTTTCTTTTATCTTATTAAAAATATGTTAGGAAATAGGAAGTCAAAATCTATAATGTCAAATATGATGGAAAACATGATTACAACCATTGTCATGGCTACAAGCTTTTGTGAATTGTACTTCCATAATTTCATTGCTAAATTGTTGTTTTATGATCACTAACTAACAATATGATATCGCTAGAGATAAATTGGTTGCAATAAGTAGATTTGCTTCTTTTTTATATAGATTTAGATTAGTTTAGATTTTAGAAATAAATATCATAAAGAGATTTTTTTTTAATGAATTTTACTTAAAATTTAAAGAAGAATAGTATACTCGTGTGAATTTAATAATATGGTACATATATTATTTTTTATAAAATAATAAAAATATGTTATACTTGTGTGAATTTTTAATAATATGGTACATATAATAAAAAAATAATATGGTACATATATTATTCTTCTTTAAAATTTAAAGAAGAATAGTATACTTGTGTGAATTTAATAATATGGTACATATATTATTTTTTATAAAAATATGTTTGAGTTGAACATACATCAAATTGATATTTTTTTTATGATTATAGAATATATATAATATAATTGTTGAAAAATAAAATTGATATGCTTACAATCCATTCATAATTTAGAAGCCACTTTTTAATCATAACACAAAGAAATATTCTTAAAAAGGGAAATTGTATATTACAATTGATGAAGTAGGGGGAAAATTCACATAAAAATTAAGCTTTCCATGATTAACGAATTTGGGACAAGATAAATGAGTTGAGCTTCATGTTTAAGCTTCTATATGGGCTTAAGTATTGCTAAAAAAATAAGTCTCTTATGGAACGAGGGATTCTCTAATGCTTAATTCAATAATTATTTGAGAGAAATAATATAAGAAAAAATTGATAAAAAATTTAGAGTAAGTGTAATGTAAAAGAACATTGAGAGTGAGTGTAATGTTAAAGAAAAAAGAGATTGAGTTTTGTGGCTTAGGAAGCTTGTTCTATTTACCTATTGACCCAAGATATTTATCAACCTTGCTTAAGAAAGCTCACCTTGAATGTGAAGAGTGGTGTTACAATTGATTGGTGGAAATGTTAGTACCCACCATCGATTGTAGTGTTTTCCATTGTTATTAATTGAGAGGTTAGTGAATGTAAGTGACACA
>Ga0307517_10010605_pt1 | contig 12878 bp, 10 predicted proteins | sample 23_EM_MG_FD_194515 | JGI IMG/M metagenome (GOLD analysis project Ga0307517, IMG submission 194515) | Populus trichocarpa ectomycorrhiza microbial communities from riparian zone in the Pacific Northwest, United States - 23_EM | ecosystem: Host-associated > Plants > Roots > Unclassified | place...
ATAAAAAGTTTCTAATTATCTAAATATTATATTTTTATATTAATCACGGGCGATACACTAATAGTAGGTTAGTTTTCAATTATCTCGTGAGGGACTTTGGGGGTGTTTAAGAGTATGATAGCGGTTGCTTTTTAAAGTAATTTTTATTTAGAAATACATCAAAATAAATTTTTTTTATTTTTAAAAAATTATTTTTCACATCAGTATCTCAAAACAATATAAATTTTTAAATTTTATAAAATACTGTTTACACTGTGTTTGTAGACAGTCCCATTGTATAGCCAGTAGAAACTATACTAGTTATGAAAGGTACGAGGTGGTGCGAGGTATCGGTTGTCTTTATGATAATATTCTACAAACCAAATTCTTATTTAAAAACGAAAGGAAGAAAGAAAAAGCGAAAAGCTTTTTATGTTATGAATGCAGTAATGACTCCACTTTATAAATTCTCCATTGTCGCCTAGCGGTTAGGGTATGGGAGACCCAGTTTTTTTTTTTTTGAAACAATTAACTAAGAAAATTGATAAATAAAAGAGTCCAAAATAAAAAAAAAATATTTAAAAGATAATAATGTAGCAATTCTTTTTCTTTCCTTCTATTTCTGGAATCAATTTATTCTATCCATGGTGATCTCTAAAATTCCAATGGACATTATAGTTTAAGTTATTTATTTTTGCGGTTAGAAAATGTTTTTCTAAAAATTTAATTTATTTTGCTTCAAGTTAATTTATTTAGAGTGTTTTTAGACTATTATAATGTGCTAATATTAAAAATAAATAATAAATAAAAAATATTATTTTAATATATTTTTAAATAAAAAATATTTTTAAAAGAAAGAGGTTAATAGCGATTCATAAAATTTCTTTTTTTTATTAAAAAGGGAAAATTCTTCCCCTATTTGAGATGTCTATTGTTATCAATGGTGGCAGGAACTCCTTAATAATATATAATACTCACTACTATAGCCTAAGAAAGATGCCATGAAGTCTCAGAGGGCTCGACCCAATCAGCCCAGAAGGAATTCAAAATTCGAAAATGCTGCTGAATCCTGCAACCCCACCTCGAGAAAACAAACAACAAGAAATCCACAACTGCAACCTGAAAATTTGAAAATGGGGTTCTTATTGCGCCTCTTAACAGGCAAATACATGTAACTGTTGGTGGACCTTGTTGCCTGTAAATTAATCACGAGCAACTCACTGTTAGGCCTTCACAGAATGAACGGAAAAGAGTTTTGGAGCAGTCAATGTCAAAGAGTTCTTTCAGCTTCACATCACATGGTATTCTCCTCTTGTCAGATGGATCCTTCAATCAAACAGAAAATGGTTTGAGGCACAATTTAGGTACAGTTCGAAATCAATCTCAAAAGATCATAAAACAGCACCGTGTCCAAGTTTCTTTATCTAGTAGTTTCTCTTCATAGAAACTACAAGACCAAGCCACGATGCTATGAATTCTGAAGGGAATGCTTTCTTTCACATATATTCCATCTAATTCGCAAGCCACTGCAAACAGAGGTGGAGCCATACTTGAAGAAGGTGTGAAATCTGAACACGATGGAAAACCAATTCCTGACTATCATGCAGAGTTATCCTTAAGAATAATTAGGAATGAGAAAAGTGGGCACGATACTACATTATCACCATCAAGAAGTCCATTATAGACGCAGTGGCCCCTGATAAGGTTATAGATGGTCAAAACAGTGGAAATGACACTGCTGACATGCTAATTGACACTCTCGATCTTATCTTCTCAACTTGTTCCTATTTGCTCTGCAGACAAGTCAAGGTCCAATTTTAAGGGCAAACAATCTGGGCTGCCCTTATCAATCTAATAATTTCCTTGGTAAAACCTTTTCATATCTCCAGTTACCACTACTCCATCTTATTCAGATTATATCCCATTTTGTTTTGCAAAGCCTAGCAATCCTGTCTGCATCCCCAGAGATGGATTTAAATGAGCATGTATGGTGTGATTCACATCAGTTTTGGCAGCTGGAATCATCTTTAATGGTTAAGTTATACCTGTGCAGCAGTAGGTGTTTGAAAACACAGGCCTTTTCTTCACTTATTAGCATACGCCACCAACAACTATGAAATTATGACATAAGATTTCACTGAGCACAGTAACCACATACCTGGAGATTGTTTTGCTTTATGCATTCCCAAATTCTCTTGACAACATCAGATCGTGATAATGAACTTTTTCCAGTACCAAGGAGCTTTATTAAAGCATATGAATATTGAAGTGGGGCAAGAAAGCCTGAATTTCCTCCCTTATGCTTCTCTTTTTCCCGTTTGGCTCACCTTCCTCTGAGATGTTATCACCATAAGATTAACAAAGATTATGATGTTCAGGAATCATGTAAATGTGTACAAACTCCCCGTTGATTTACTCATAACTCATAACTCATTTGAAACATGTTGATGGAATCGACACCGAAAAGAGCCTGCAATGGCTTGTCACAATTTATTTTCCGTCTATCACTCGGATCTTGCAAATTCTTCTCCCTTATGTTGACAAACCAGAAAAAACTTAAAAAGTTAACACTATTGATAATCCCCCATACCAGATTATACGATGGGAAATCAAAATAACTTTCCCCTAACTTTTAAGGTGTTCCTCTGTCCTGGCCATTTGAGGCACCCACAATGAATTCTTGAAGCTGAGGAGACAGGCTAAATAATAAGCTAAAACCACCCCCTCTTTTCTTGCCTCCCTTGTTGTTCTTGTTGGATCAGGACCACGTTTCTACAAAAACTTGTAAGCATGCACAGCAGCACAAAATGACAGCAGCTGTCTTGAAAAATCCTAAAAAAATGATGAAGACTGAAGAGAGTCACTTGTTTGGTATTTCAAATGCACAAGAGAATGCATAAAATTTGTTTTAGAAAAACCCTTACTGTTGTTCAACATTGAATGAGCAGCAGATGCATAGCTTGGACTTTGGAGGGGCAACAGCAAAATAATAATAATATATCATAAGCGGGAAATTATTGCTAAAATCTGTTTCTATATCATTTTTCCATTTTCACAAGTTAAAAAACCTACAGCATCAAAGAACACACACCAAAAAAATAGAAAAAAAAATCTGCAAATCCCAGAACTAAGAATTATTCAGTGATATACAGGAATTGAGATAAAAGTACCCCTTATATTGATAAATACATATGAATATAACACACACATGTACGTTTATTCACAACAATTTGAATTCTCTTCACAAGCATGTAATCAGAGTTCACTTTGAACGTTAATATGAATATACCCATTTCTTGAGATTCATGATGGGTAATAAATAATATCCGAAATTTTTAAAAATATAACAAGATATGATCATATATTTGGAGGGAGCACTGAAAGTAGTGTTGATCAATAAAGAAACATAATTGTGAAAGCTATTTTTAATATTTATTTTTGAACGCAGAGTCTTTTATCTTTTTGTAAAATTTTATCATCAAGAACAAGTACACCACATCTTTGTAGATAAAGCTGCTTATTATTTGTATGAACCACATATATATATATATATATATATATATATATATATATATAGTTTTACAATTTAAATTTATATTATATTTTCATGCCGTGTAATTTTTTTTTGACAACCTCTCTATTAACCCTATTTATCATTGTGATTTTAGTGAGTTCTTTCTTTTCTAGGACCAAATTGAAGATGATCCATGCATGTACTTGTTGATTTTCTATTGAAGTCAAGTGATTATATTTTTCTATTCAAAGGGTTTTTTTTTTTAATTTTTTTTATTGAAGCATTTTATTAGAACCTGCTTAAAAATCGTTGATGTAGGATAGTTGGTATAAAAAATGAGTCTCAGTTATCAAGCATTTCATGAGAGTTATTGATTACAAAATTGGTTTTTGTTTTGGTTGAATTTTTCTTTCATTTGAGTGCTTGCAGTCGTTTATTTTTTCATTTGAGTGCTTGAATTTTTTTCATTTCAGTCCTTATATTCGTTTATTTTTCTATTAAAGAGTTTGTATTATAAAAAATCAATCAATTGAATATTTTTTAGGTGTTTTTCTCATTTATACCATTTTTCCCCCAAACTTTGTCCTTATTTTGAACATTAGTTTCTAAATAGATTAATTAGACACATTACAAATATTTCATTTTTTACGAAATTCATAAATTAGTAAAAAGAATGGAACAATATTAAAATTAAAAATTAAAAATTAAAAAAATAATTAACATCAAATAAAGTTAACAAGAGGAACCAAGGTTAGTATTATAATTAAAAAAATAATTTTTTTCTTGAAAAATCAAACCAAATCAATCTCATTTTTCTTCACCACCATTCAACATGATATATATATATATATATAACACTATGTACCACCAGCTACGATTCCTCTAATAATCATATTAACCATCTAATAGGTAACTTATTGGTAAGAGCTTGAGATTAAGAGGTTTTTTTTCCCTGTAGTTTCAGGTTCGAGCCTTGTAGTTGCTAATATGATGACCACTAAAGGCTTACATGGTCGTTAACTTCAAGGCCTGTAGGATTAGTCGAGATACACGCAAATTAACCCGGACATCCACGTTAATAATAATAATAATAAAAAATCATACTACAAACCACCCCAAATCGTTTACGTGCGTGATGCATGATCAGAAGTCGTTGGTGCTTAAACGAAATATTGCTCGACCTTTAGGCGATAACTAATGGTAATAATAATAATAATAATAATAATTTGATCATGTGATTTAGGGACAAAAATTACAAAATTAAGAATGCTAATCCACGTGGGGTTGTCCTTAATAAAACCAAGCCATGTCATGAATAAAGCTAATAACATCAACAATTAGCAGTTGGTGGTGCTAGGGTGGCCTTTTGCTAGATGGTAGCTTTAGTAACTCATTCATGTAAGAAATAATAAAGTGTTTGAAGTTAAAATTTAAATCTATTAAAAAGTGTAAAAATTAAAAATTCATGTTGTATAGAAAACTTTTAAAATGAAAACTTTGTTTCATTATTTTATTTTATTTATTTATTTAAAGTTAAATAATTATTTTTAATTTATATTTGTTCTAGTTCATTATACATTGTTAAGAAGTTTATTTTATTATTAAACTTATGTTAGTTGATTATTAATTTAAGCCCATTAGTTTGTAACTCAAAAATAGTCTATTAAGGTTAGTTAAAGGAGATTGTATTATATTTTTTTGAGCTGCAAATTTCAGGAGCAGGTTAAAGAATTAACGTGGATTTTTTTTTTGTTTGTTTGTGACAAAACAATATTTTTTTGCAAAGATAAAAATTATATATTGATTTATTAAAGATTAACTGATTTTGTGATATAATTCACAGATTCACAAAAATTATATATTAAACACATGGTTATTTCTGGATTAGAGTTATATCAAATTTGATTTTTGATTTTTTAAGTTATTATCTAGGTGATTGGGAGTTGCTTTATCATGTTATCAAGAGATCCGTATAAAATAAGCCGTGTTGTTCATGTTATTTTAGGAAGCTACCTGGAAGGTACTCTAGAAGCAATCCCGACCTTCAATATTTATGCATGAACTTGTCCCCTTTCAAGGCTGACAGTAAATGTTGATTGTCAATATCCCATTTTTCGGTTCATGGAGGAAGTTTTGCTTTGCTTCCCCTTTCACTAGCAATACCCGCAGCTCTTGCAGGACTTGGGCATGCTTTAATTCAATTAGTATGCCTTTGTTTTTTTTTTTTTTGCATCTAGTCGTTGGTTACTTAACAAGGTATTCCAGTTGTCAATGGGATTTGATTCTGTGCCGCTTGGATGGCACTATTTATTGGCTAGTGGATGGTCTTGTGTATGGTAAATAGTTACCTTGGAACAATGGTTGATCAAAGGTCAAAAACCATTAATTTATTTGTAATTATGTAAAGATGATATAGCTGTGTTTTCAGTGCCTCGTGCTTTAACTTAAGCTGTGTTTTCCGCATCTTGATTTTGCTTTAGATGAACATGTGTTCATATGAGGAGGACACAGTTTTACCATGGTGCTCTATGCTTTGAGATTTAAGCCTGTGTAGGCAAGCTTGTAAATCTCTCTCTCTACCTCTCTACTCTTTTTTCTTTTCTTCACACACACATACATGCAGTTCAGCTGCATTTATAGCAAAACAAGTCGCCGTTTTGATGTTCTGCAATGCCAGGTTGCAGATGTTTGGTCGTGTGGTGTAACCTTATATGTGATGCTGGTTGAGGATCCTGATGAACCTATAGACTTTGGGAAGACAATACAGGCACCAAATGGATCCTGCTGTTACTTGCTACTCGCAAATGTTATTCAATTTACTTTTATGAAAGAACATTTTGTTGATTCTGTGCAGAGAATTCTTAACGTCTAGTATTCTATTCAGGACTCCATTCAGATAACATCCAGAATGTTGCCACCTGATTTCAAGGATTTCTTATGCCGATCCTGCAAATGTGAGTGATTCCTTTTCTTTTCCTTTTCATTTTGTTGGATACTTAAAATTGTTTTAAAAATCATTCAAAGCATGATATATTTATGATGCATTAAACTTGTAGCACTGAAGTTTGTGTGATCTTCTGGTAATACTCCTGCTTTTGGATGTTTGCACGCAACACAGGATTACCATTCCTGAAATCAGGAATCATGAGTGGTTTCTGAAGAATCTTCCCACCGACCTGATGGATGAAAAGACAATGGGCAGCCATTTTGAAGAGTCTGATCAGCCCATGGTCTTAATAGATGCATGTTGGACAATCTGGACATGGACTTAGATTGTGAATCCGAGCTTGATATTGACAGCAGTGGGGAGATAGTTTATGCATTGTAATCCTATCATTATGCAGTTGTACTTCCGGCATGCCTTTGCAAGATGTTGTCCATGGAGCACATGGATGTATGGAGTTCAAATTCAAAAGAAACGTGTTGTAGAATATAGCAGGTGTAGAATAGGCAACAGCATGGGAAAGTTCAATTTATGCTTCTTTACGTTTCATGTTCATATTATAAGCTTTCATACCATTGTGACCGGAGGGATTTGATCTGATTCATGTAGGGTGGAAACTGGTACAAATTCTGGATGTCAGGGGTTGTCCACCCTCTGCCGTCCGATCGAACTAGTCTGTTCATTATTCAGTTTTGCGTCTGTCCCTGTATTTTGTCTGTTGTGCTATGGCATATTATCCGTTTGTTTACTCTAAATGAAAGGTGCCTGAAAGTGTCCTGAAATGCCTTGTTCTATCCCTTCGTTGATTGTTCCTCAAGTCTCATGAGCGATCAACATTTTCCAGCACTCAATTTAGACACTAGGCTTTAACTCTTCTGGCATATTTAGACAGGGTTTGTCGAAGTCGTTGGTGCCAGAGTTCTCTTTTCTGACTACATATATCTTATAACTTCCTGTTTCTTCTTCAATGGTCTAAGTCATAACAGAGTTATCATAATTTTGTATTTCCTTTACCTGGAAATGAGATACTAACCTTTATTTGTTGTTGCCGAGTTGCAAATTTTTCTGGGTATCAATGGATTAAATAGTTCAGAGAAGGATCTTGACGCCTACACGCTTCAATCCCATCATTTATGGATTTCTGCTTTCTTAATCCATTGAAAAATCTGTAATTTGTAGTCAAACTCTTTCTTTTTCTAACTGTTATTTTATCCATCAGCAGTATTACCCAGAAGGAATGATATTGTCACCATGTAACCAGATAAATCAAGTCAGGCAACATTTTTATGAAATTGGTCCCTGTTACAGAATACAATCACTTGATCCAGGGTATTTCAGCTTCTTTTCTTCTACTCAGGGTAATCTCCCTGCTTCCACCCAATAAATCCAGCTATGACAATGGAATAGAAAATTTAAAATTCACAAACGATGAAGGGTTTTACAAAGGAATTAAAAATAAAGGCAGAACAACAACATTTTCAGAACAAAAGTCGGTCAAAAACGATGATTGTAAAGCCAGTTTAAGTTGACTTCTTCTTTCTGAACCTTAATCCTCAAATTCTTGCAAACAAGCATAATTGGTTTCCACAAAATGGCTGTTTCTTCATCACAGACGACTTCCTTCAAATGTTCAAGGTTCATGATTGATTGTGGCAACTCACAGTTGCTTGAGCAGCCCATCATAAGGAGCTGCCTTAGATTTTGCAGCTCGCCGATCTCTTCGGGTAATCTTTCAATTCCTAAACACTCTGATATGTCAAGAACACTCAAGTTACAGAGACCCCCGATTGTGTTCGGTAACTCCAACAATTCAATACAGGAACCAAGCCTTAGAACCTCTAAATTAACCAACTTTCCGATTTCTTTAGGCAATGCAACCAAATTATGACAATTGATGATGCTGAGTTTCTTTAGCTTGGTAAGACGACAGATCTCAACCGGCAATTCTATCAGATCATTGCTGTACTCAATGTTGATTTCCATTATATTTGGCAATGCTTCTGAAACCAGGATGGTAGAGGTACTAAAAGCTTGACTAATGTTGCACATATACAAGGTTAGCTTTTGTAGAATCTCTAACTTCACAGAGGTGAAGGCAAAGGGAGGAATTGAAACATGCTTCAGTCTGATTCTCTTCAAGTTGGTTACGGAGCCAAGAAGTAGGAAATTATTTAATTCAGTTGGGAAGAGACCGTAATTCTCGACTATCAAAACTTTCAGCTTCTCCATTTTCTTTATGAACTCTGGTAAGGTGTAGTTCTTTGATCGAACATTAAGAACCAAAACCTCAACTTCAGGTGCTTGTATGAAGCACCAACTTGACGAGAACTTTTCATCTGCGAAAAATGTCCCACTTTCATATGATGCAAAAGGGCATATCAAAAGAAGATAAAGCAAATGAACTATACCTCATGTGCAGGTGCACGAGGGATTGTGTGAAAGTAAAGAGACATGAACTACCTGTGGAGATAGACAAGAGGCGGCAACTAATGTTTGGCTGCTTCTGTTCCATCCACCAGGCAGGAACATTATTTGCACTTATCTCCAGAATTAGTCTTTTTCTCCGCTCAATGGACTCTGAGTCGCTCTGACAGATGGCTAGCTCTCTAAGAAGGTCATGTTGCATGGCGAACTGCTGATTGTAGCAGCCACTAGCAACGTTCCTGGAGAAAGAAGAAAAAATATTTGCTTAGGGAATATACTACAGAATTTTCACGTACAAAGACATATATAATACATGCTTTCCCATACAAGGACGGATATAGTAACTAGAGAGGCAACTCCATCAGATGGATTACAATTAAACATTAAGAACAATAAACAGCTTGCTTAAATTGTGTTAAAGAAAAATCAAATGACAAAATATGTTTAGTCACATGAAGTCTGAAGAAGAAGAAGAGAGCCAGTCGGCACGGCAGCATACCCTGTGACTACAAGATCAACTAGATTCCGGTTGCAGAGTTCCTGGAGTTTGGCGACAGCATATGCTTCTTCATCTAGATTGTACAATTCCATCCACATATCAACAAGGGCATTAACAGGAATCCTTTGATCTTCTGGAAATGAACATAGGTCTATGAAGCACTCCTTCAAGATAACCTTGTTATCTAAGGTATCCAAACTTTTCTGGAGAGAATTGAGCAGGTCAGTGTATTCAAAAATAGAACCAACTTTAGACAACTCCATTGCTCTAGTTTTCCAAATTTCTTCAGGCTCTCCACAGAGTGAACTGCCAACCACTTTAAGGGCCAGTGGGAACCCCTTGCAGCCTTTCACAATCTGCAAAAAATGAATATTTCACTTTTTGGTGGTAGTTAGGGATTCAACAACAGCTGAAGTCTCTAGGAAATTAGTTATTTGTAACACACATATTGTTTCTCAAAGGTAAAAAGTGGCACCTTGCTGACAACATTTTTATCTGGAATGTCCTGGCTCTGATGAGGTAGGAATGCGGAGCTTCTGAAAAGAGTCAACGAATCTTCATAATTCAATGGTTTTAATTCATATGTAGAACCAAATCTTCGAAATACAGATCTTGATGTTACCAAAATCTTGTAATCTTTGATTTGGAACATAAACTTTTCAAGAAACGACTCTGATTCAGGCCAAACATCATCCAGGACCAACAATATTGGACTTGGTCCAATGCTGTTCAAAAATTGCTCCAACCGGTAGACTATATCTTCATCACTTCGAAAATCACTTGGGGGCTTCTGACCTTTATGATTGAATAGTGCCCTTACAATGCCTTCCATGTTGGTGTTTTTCGACACAATAACATAAAAAATGTTATCCTTGAATTTTTCTGTCCAAAGACCCATAACTATATCAGAGACTTGCTAATAAGAACTTGCAGAAATTCTTAGATAAAAAGGAAAACATTCACATGATCACATCAGAATATTTTGAATCGATACCTTCAACTTCTTTATCATGACAAAGTAGTCTTGCCAATGTTGTTTTTCCGCAGCCTGGAGGAGCAGACAGTACAACAATAGACACCCCATCCTTAAACAGCTTCATCTTCAATTCTCCTATGGCCACCTGTAATCCAACAGGATTCACCAGAGACTCTGGGACTGCACATGAGACATCACGTCCATCAATCGTTCCGTTTGAACCTGAACCCTTGCGGCCTCTTACCTCCAACAGAATTTCTTTGGTGTCTCTTGCTATTTGCGCTGGCATAACAGTCTGAAAGAATTGGTTGATTGATCTTTCTAACTCGATGAGCTTGTCTGTGTATTTTGGCCTTCTCCAACAATGATACCAACGAATTTTTGAGCATTCAAGAACGAGCGTCTCGCCATTCCTGATCACTTCCATTAATTTTTCAATCTCTTCATTTCTACGATCCAATTCTTCATCCAACTGTTTGATTTCATCTAAAATTGGAATGTTGGATTCTAGAGTTTCTTGTATTTGCTTCAATTTGGTCTTGAACACGAGGGCTTTTTGTGCCACATTCTCAATTACTTTTAGCAGCTCTCCGAACACTGCTCCGCCAAGCAATTCAGCTGCCATATTCACTGTTTCTTTACAGCACAGACAATTTTTTTTTTTTTTTCAAGAACCTCAAGTGCTCTCAATGTTGAGTTTTGTAAGATGCAAATGCAAACTTGGACGAAGACAGAAAAAAAATATGACAAATGTATCTTGGTCTTGCAACTTACAAATTAAGAAAGGAATAGCAGAAGCTGTAAAGGAAATTCCATGCCTTATTCTCGTTGACATTGACCTACTTACTTTATTATATGGCTTAGCTATGAAGCTAGAAGTTAGGCTGTTTGTGCTTACACTGTATGATAAACAAGGGAAGAAAAAGGAAAAGAAGAATGGAATAAAAGATCGTGTAATTTGTAGGAAATTCTTTTCTCAAGGAATATGCCTTCAAATTTTTCTTATGGAGAACAGATATTATCATTAGTAGGGAAATTCATGCTCCTTAATTAATGTGGCATGCTATGATTGCACCATGCAAGTTAACAAGTTATTGGTGAAAATGTTATTGATAGAAAATATCATTGATACAGAAATTAAATAGTGTTTTCTATGCTAGAAAAACTCTTGTATGTGTAAAGAAATTATTTGCATAAAGAGTTTGCGTGGGCGTGCTTATAAAATCTTGAAAAAAACATATATCAAAAGCGTGCTGGACATGATCGGATAAACCGAGTCAACACTGGATCTGAGATGAATTTTTTAGTGGAAACTGGTTTGCAACAAAGAAACTGATCGGCAACATTCAGCAGGCGTTTCCATTGGAATGATTACTTCCATTATTTCTTCTGTCTCTTCTTTCTAGGATCGAATTCTTTATTTAACTTTGCCATGTCTTGTAAAATTAGAATGTTGTAGAACGTCTTCCATTTGCTTCAATTTGGAATTGAACACAAGGGTTTTGTTTTCTGCATGCAATACTACTTGCAGCTCTCTGGGATTTGGCGCGCTGCTCTATTGGCAGCTCGGTTAATCAATTGGGCTTTCATCACCGTTTCTCTACAAAAGTAGGCAAGTTTTAATTTCAAGTCCTCAGAGTTTTATTTAGATGCGAAGTTAAGCAGAGAAAATATGACAGGGATGGATCTTGGTCTTGGTCTTGCATATACGTTAATAGGAAGATAGAATTGGTTGTCCCTTGCCGTGAAGTGTGAAGGAAACTTCGTGTCTTCTTCTCATTGACATTGACTTGATTGCTCTAGGAGGCTAATGGCTCAGTTATTTTTAATTGGACAAAGCAAATCAGGCACGAAATCACACAAGATGGGCAGTTGATGCTGTTGTGTTCTAATCTTCCAGTCAAAAGGGAAACAAGGAAAGACGATGGAAAAGGAGAGGAAAAAGAAGTATATGCAATTCTTCAATGATTATGCTCAGTTGTTTGCTCTAGGTTGGTAGGCAATGCTTTTTCTGTAGAATCACCATTGCTTTTTGCTCACGGTTAAGCAAATCTTCAATGATTATGACTCAGTTTTTGTCCATTTTATTGACCATCTCTTCTAGGGGTAAAAGCACCTTTCATGAAAACATGAAATAGGCACTGTGATATATATCCTGCCATGTCTAATCTGGCAGCAACCTTTTCTGTCCATAGTTTCATCAACTGTAATTTGAAGGATCGATTCCGAATATGTCACTGGCTCCTTTAAACATTTCTAAGAAAAATTTCCTGACCTTCTTAACTTTGTAAATTCATTTCCTATAGTCTAGGCATTCAGAGTTGTCTTGGTTACGTTTCTCCTTGACTTAGAACTTCAAGTTGTTTAGAGTTTGATGCCCCTAGTAGTACTCTGCTGCAACAAAGTATAATATGTTGTCCGTGTTGCCGGGCTGAATAATTATTTTTTTAATATAAAAAAAGTAATATGTTAAAAAAAATTCAAGTCCCTTGGTTAAATAAACAATTAAAATATTTACAAAAAAAAAAAAACAACAAAAGGA
>Ga0307517_10010606_pt1 | contig 12876 bp, 8 predicted proteins | sample 23_EM_MG_FD_194515 | JGI IMG/M metagenome (GOLD analysis project Ga0307517, IMG submission 194515) | Populus trichocarpa ectomycorrhiza microbial communities from riparian zone in the Pacific Northwest, United States - 23_EM | ecosystem: Host-associated > Plants > Roots > Unclassified | place...
CCCCCCCCCCCCCCCCCAAGCATAAGGCCACCTGAGTTGACCCCGGTTGGCAGCTGCAAATACACATTTTCATGAGACGTTTCTCTGCCTCGGAATTTCCTTTGCATGATCTGTTTTGATTTTTTTTTCCCAGCTCCTGGCTCATCAGAAATCTCAGCCTCGTGGCCTCCTTCTGACTGAAATTATATCATCATGGTACATGGGTAGAAATCGAGATTGAAATGCCCTGTATGAGAAGTATGGTAGCAGCGTCGAAATAACAACAAGAAGAGTGACAAGCCAATATAGAATACTGGGTGCACAGGCTTCCACAAAAACCTTATGTGCTGTTGTAGATACTCCGGGTGGAAGAAAACCATATATCACCATAAATATATACCAGAAAGCTATGCTTCCCCAGATGAAGAAGTGCTGAATCCAGGTGAAGTAATGGATAGAGAGTGCTATTTGGCAATTTACGGCCCAAACTACACAAGTATACATCGTCGCCCCAAGGATCTCATAGTCAACAACTTGACCATCTCTCCGGAAGGCTTGATTGATCATGGAATTGATGGTGAAGAAGAAGATAATTATGGAAGTAAGAACTCCATTACACATCCAAAGAAGGATGTGGGGCCAGCTGAAGAGGATGTTTTTGATTCCCTCTCTATATAACAAAGGATACTGTAAAAAAGATGATCTACAGTCAACAAAAGGCCTTCTGATCTACAGTCATAGAGGTAACATTTGAAAGTATTGACTATTGAAAAAAAGTATTCAATTATGTGCTAATAAATGGAGTTTGTAGCATAAATTTCCACTCCAGTTGCTCACTGTTGCATGCCTGCATATTCATACCCTCGTATTTTTTAGAATGTGCATCTTAATACTTTTACATTTGCATCGGTTTCAAGGGGTTAAGTCATTCTGAGAGGGGGGGGGGATGAACAGTAACAAAGCCATTCCACCAGAACTTGATCAAATCCCAGATACCATCTTAATAATGAAAGTATAGTACATGAGGTGTGAAGCAAATAAATCCAATGGACTTGTTCCAAATTATCAATTATGAAATTGAAATTGCATATTATGGTAGTATGTGGGAAGCAAAATGTCAGAAGAATATTGGTGTCACTAAGGTTTCCAGAAGCAGGCAACTCGGAGGAAAAAAATCAGCAAGAAAGTGTATCAAAATTAATGCTATGTCATTGACAGTCTAATAAAGAAAAGCAGTGTCAGAGGAAATTACCTATGTCAAACCCAATTTTTTTAATTGTAAGAATCACAAATCTCCAGTTTCTTTTTAGAAAATGTAAAGATGCTATTTGGTTATCCTCCTAGCATGTTTCTAATTCAGACACCTTCCTTTACCCGACAAAGAAGCTAGTTCTTGTATCTATATATAAGACACAAATATTAATGATTCTAATAGTCCTTTTCTGTTTCTTATAGCATACTACTGCATTCCTGAGATTCAGTAGTCAAGGCTATTTGGATTTTCCCAAGTCTAGACATTTTCTTCCTCTTTCTGTTAACATGTGCCCGATATTATATAGCAAGAATTCCCTACCTTGAGACAAAGCCGTGCAGAAACATCCTGATCAAAAACACCAAGAGCAATTACAGGAAGCGAAGTGAAGAATACATTGTAGAATGACATGTACCAATCATTATACGCTGGCTGACCAGAGAAAGAAGCATAGGCCTCAAACCAAAACAAAGTAAACCCAAATGTGATGTTCTTGTAGAAAAAGTAGCATACCTGCATCCACCCAAACAAAAAACACGCAGCAACACACTAATTAGCTAAAACAGCCATTTAATTGACAATTTTACATTTTACAACTTGGATGGAATAGCCTCCCCACATTTTGTTTAGCTCTCCTAAAATATTGCAATTACCTCTTCAACTAATGTGATCCTGATTGTTTACTATAAAACAAATTATGGCAAGAAATTCAGTTCAATTAAGCCCAAGTTCTGGACCGCCTATATGGATTCCTTTTCTCTAAATGACAATGTAAAGATGGATGCAAGAGTTTCAAGTTCCTTGGTTGGCCAACATTTTAAAATCTCTCCATAATGTGCAGAGACACATAATGCCAAATGCTCGTTTTCTTTTGAAGGAATTATATTCTTGGAACAAAAACCAAAAAAGCACAAATGACGAACAGCATAAAACCTCTAATTGCATGACAAAAAGCTGATTGCAAAGGGAAATGTGATTTTCATTTCTCCATATATTTAACATGCACTTCTAGAAAGATGAGAATGACTTGGGAACAAACAGTTTTACCATCATTGCTATTCGCCTGTAGCACCAGTGGCCATGTACCAGCAATAACCGTTCCAGAAAACAAAATTGAGCAATTGCAAAGTCACTTGACATCACAGCCTGCAGTTGAAGAAATAGCTGAAATCAGTAAGTAGGTCATGAGTTGATTTTGAGAAGTGTTTCAATAGAGATCATGGATGGGAGGACTATAACAGTGGTATTTGTTCAAGGAAATAGTTAATGCCTTGAGATGAGGATTGCAACTTAAAAAAGCAATGCAACTGTTAATACTAGAAATGGCAACAGGAACAATATGTGGGATAGTTTGCAAATGGAGAAGTCAGAGGCAAGGGTACATGGGAAGGGGAATTTATTATGTGACAGAGAAGGAAACAATAGCATCAATTAAGCAAATCTCGCCCACTCATTCCCTTTTTCCACATGATCTGGTTTTTAGACAGCAAAAAATTTGTTCCTTTTCAACAATACAAAAGGTTTCTATGGCCACCTATGATCAAGCTTGTGAGGAGATAAATAGACAGGAAATAACGTCACCAACTTGACATACAGATGATTAAACTGCATATTCGTAACCATCAAGCAATGGACTCCGCCAAAGCTCAATTTCTCTAGTTAATTTTATGAAATCTAAAGCTGAACTTTTCATATATTGAGTACTTTGCTGAAGCTGAAGATTTGAAGAAGGAAATTGCTAAATGGAAAGCTGTTTAATGGCCAAGTCATGGAGTTCTGGTCCCACAAAACAAAGATCCTAGGGAAGGAGATCTAAACCACAGGTTGAACCATTTAATTTTGAGTTCTAAACCCAATGGATCAGTCACCAGATCTTTCCTCACACTCAAAACTTGTAACAACATCATGCCACAACCGAGCTTGTATTACCACTTTAAACAGCCATAAGAAATGGTTAAGAACTTCAAGATTAAAATGAAAATAGACAAGTCAGCACAAATTCATGCATAACAGTTACACATAGAGCTAATATCAGAAAAAGAAAGCTAGTATTTCATAGTCCATAATAAATATTTTTGATGCCATATTAACATGGAACACACATCTATTTAATTGACAAGGGATGGCATCAAAGATAATATGTTGTGGAGCTATATCAAGTAAATGGAATTTAAGCTTAAATTCTGAATGGTATTGAGAATAGAAAAAATTTAACCACACATGTGGATTTTTTAAAGAATATGTAATATTGACCTCCATTCCTTCAACACCGCTAATGCCAACTCCAATATCAGCCTCCTGAAGCATGCTGACATCATTCCCCCCATCACCAATTGCCAATGTTGTTTTACTAGAATCCATTTTCACCAGTCTCGTGACCTGCATATCTTCTATACTCTTCTTAGATTTTTTACATTAATTGCAACAAAAAATGTCAATTTTTAGCAAACAAATCATTAAAATGAGCATGATTATGATGCTTACAAGAGCTTTTTGTTTGGGAGTGGACCGACAACATAGAACAGAAGCACAAGCAAGTGCAAGATTCAAAAAATTCTTCTCCAGCTTGTTGTCCAGCGCAAAAGCCAAGGACTTCCCCTCAACCACCAAACCAAACTCATTTCGGCCTTCTTTAGCAGAATCAACTTGAATTTTTCCATCTTCTAACTGCTTTTGAACACTTTGAAAAGAAGCCTGACATGATAAAATATTTCAGACTTTGCAGAATCTGAAAAATAAATTAATCCACTTTCTAGAATCCTATACCTTAGAAATAGCCTCCATGTCCCCTTGCCTTTCCAGGGCTTTAATTTCTGGCAAGTCTAGTGTGATGATAATCAGTTTCATCCCTTCTCTTAGTAGACTACAAGCATACCTGTAAAAATCATGATAGTTATAATGTGGAAACACCCCCCAAAAAAAATCATTTGGTTACAAGCTTCACGCCATACCCAATATTTATAGCAGTTTCCATCTTATCTCCAGTTAAAACCCATATTTTAATTGTTGCCTTTGCAAGCTTATCAATACACTCTGGAACCTAACATGAAAGAATAATATCAGTTCTTATCAATCAACAAAATTATTTATGAAAAATTAAGTCTCCCTAAATAATGATTTGAGCTTTCGGTTTGGTTATGGGATACCTTCTTCTTTTCTACTGGATGAGACAGTTTACAACACTTCAAACAATGGCAGAGTAAATAGGCATGGGCCAAAACAGCTAAAAATGACAATTTATCTAGGTAATGCATTTTTTAAGTTCGGTACATACCCCTTTTTGTAGTTTGTCCTCAATAGCTGTAGCGCCAAGAAGAATTAAATCCCTTTCAATCTTATCAGCAATTTCATCCATCAACACATCTCGGTATGCAGTTACATTTGCTTTGGCATTTGAAAATTCAGCTGCCCATTCTTTGTGCTCACCTTCACCAAGCTCACGATATGCAAGTAACATGGTCCGTAAACCTGCCTCAGCAAACTTTTTTACGTGTTCCTTGGTTTTAGCCTCAAATAGTCGCCCCTCATATGAGAGCCTTTCAAAAATCACACTATATATAGACAAATAAAAGAAAAACATGATTTTAGTTGTGTGCTTCATAAACTCTATTATTAGGTCATTCTGCATCAAGATCCAAACCTGTCTGCACCCTTGCAAAGAAGCAATATCTTGTTCTCCATAGTTCTTACAATTGCAGACATCCTTTTGCGATAACTACTGAACTCTAGGATTTGAAGTATCTGGTAGACTCTGGAATATATAAACTCAGTCACATGAAATGTATATATAAAAGGAACCATAGATGTGATGCCTAAATTTGAATGATTTCCATTTAACTCCTCATTTAAAGAAATTTGGTGTACGCTGAACAATTTTTCTTTTCTGGAGAGATAGAAAGATTACACCAGAGAGAGATAGAGAGATTACTCCAGAGAGAGATACAGTATGTGCATGGGCAAACAGGGTGTGTTTGATAACATGTATCAGACACAACAGTAATATGGATACATATTCCCACTGTTCTAGTAGTTAGAAGATTTATGCCTTCCAGGAAAAAAAAGAAAAAGAAAAAGAAAAGCAAACCGCTGAAATTTACTTCAATCTTTATTGCATGAACCTTATGTATTCAGCACCTAAACTTCTTTAGATAGCAACCTATAGTAAAGGCGTAGGAAGTTTATAAATTCCCAATCTGGACTATCCATCATCCCATTTTGAAGTAGGCTTTCAGAATTCAATAGTTATGCAAACACATCTTTTTCTTGGAAATAGGAAGGACACCTTTTTCTTGTGTTTATAGATTTTTACAGTAGGATCAAGTTGACAGAAATGTCTAAAAGACAATTTTGACAACCTTGGTGCAAGGAAATGAAAAGGACAAGTTAAAAAACGTCGAACTAAAGTAGAAACGGATTTATCCTGCTGATAACTCATTGGGGGAGGTGACCAAGGAATCAAATGTCACACAGCTCAAAAAGGATGTAATTTTCCTTCCAATGAATGACTTTTCAGCATAATTAAAGATAACATAATCAATAAACTTCAGTATCTCTAATTTGAAGCAAATTGCAAAATCAATAGAATTTGTTCAGAGGCGACTATGTTTGGATGGAACAAGATAACTTAACAATTTTTTATCCTAATTACCATGGATGGAAATGAAGTAACACATTGTACCTGAAAAGCTCACCTGGTAACTTTTTCACCATTAACCAACTCATGCAATGATATGCTTGATTGTTTCCTTTTAAACAACTCAAAGCCAATCTCCCTTGCAGCTATGACAAAGGCTGCTTCATCTGGGGATTCGGCTTCATAAGAAATTTCACCTGTTTCTTTGTTTCTCTCAGGAACTGCTGTGTTGCAGACTGCTAAAATTCGGAAGAACTTCTGTATGACATCTGAATGAGGTTCATTAACCCACTTTCCATTCATTATACGTTCATCTCTGAAGTTGAATCCCTTGATTGAATTTCCTGAGTTTCTAGTATCATCAGCTTCCAGTGGCCCGTCACCTGCTATCCTCGCCACGGCCCTTTCTACTTCTGTCATACCATAGCCATAAGCAACTCCTGCTATAGAACATTTGACAAATTCCATTGAGTTGCATGTCAATGTACCAGTTTTGTCAGACATTATGTATTCAACCTGCCCAAGCTCCTCATTCAAATTAGATGTGCGTGCTTGTGCAGGCTTGTTGGTTTCCTTATAGTACATATCCTGATCTTGGTTAATGAAAATGCTTTGTAAAACCTTTACAATTTCAATTGACACATACAATGATATTGGTATCAGATATCCATACAGCATAAGTCCTGTCAAGAAATGAAAAAATGCAGATATTGGTGCTCTTTTGGGGTCAAAAAACACAGTTGTGTCATCTGGTCGAAGATACCACCTTCTAAATCTCCCACCTCTAAAATCCTTCGTAGTCTCAATTCCAAAAAATATTGATCCAATAAATGATATCAAAACCAACATACTGAAAAGGAGATAAACTATCTTGTCCATTCTCCTCTCAATTTTACTCCTCTTAGAAGGGGGGGGATCTACTGCATTCTGCATCACTTTTGTGTCATGTCCCGTGAAAATAACCACACCATAGATGAATTCAGTGTTCCTGAGTTTGGAATCTCTTAAAAGAATCTGCCGAGGTAAAAGTGGGTAATCATATCCGTTATAGTACAATGTTCCAACAAAGGAATAAAGCTTCTCATTCGGGTCCTCACACTTAATCATGGCCATAAATTTCTTCAAGGATTCTTCTTCACGTAGGGAGGATGTCACCTCTAAGGCATGCTTCAATTTTAAATCAGTCTCTCCATCAAGATTCATGGTCTCAACATAACAAATTCCATCCTCATAGCTTGATGAAAGCAGAAGCAGATCAGCAGGAAAATACTCATCCTTGGACACCTTAACAATGTCTCCAACTCGGAGTTTCTTCCATCTGGTCTCATGGAAGGTAGAATTTTTATGATACACTTTGACCCTTCTATTGTTAGCCTCTATATCCTGAAACCATTCAAAGATCAGTCTAGTATGAATGAATCACTGAGGAATTGTTTTTTGGAAGGGATGAACACATGCAATAACAGTACAACAATTTGATGGAGCCTGGTAAATTGAATGAGAACACATATGAACCAAGTGAAAATTACAAGAAAAAAATGGATTTAGCCAGCATGCAAGTTTATAATCAGCGTTTGAATAATACCAAAAAAAAAAACCAACCCATTATTACATAAACTGGTGGTTTAAACATATAAATATGCACATATTGAATGAAGGCATTTGAAGGCATGTATTTATTCCCCCACACCCAGATGCCACCCCAAATTATGTGTGGAAACTGGCAGGGTAGGATGGTGGATTATATATATAAATATGCACAACTGATGACAAGAAACTGAAGTCTTAAATAATAAATTTGTTGACAGAGCACCAATGCTAAAAAGATGCAAGGAATTTGTTATCTGAAAGGGTATTTCTAAAAGGACTGTTAGTTTAGAAATGTATGTATGCTATGTAACTAAGAAGCTATTACATTGTGATGCATATAAATCTTGAACCATGTATGACTGTCGAGGAACTAACTAGCACCAGAGCAACCAGCAATGCCATAATCATAACTTGTCTGACAGATCCAAAAGTAGATCAAATACAACTCTTGATATCTTGATTTAAGGAGAACAATAGGCACTAGAAGAATATACAAAAAATTTACCTCATAAATATTCTGCAACTATGCATATAACTTTTGTCTCGTGATACCAGTTACAATGGAAAAGAATCCAAAGAGCTGACCCCTGTGAATTTGGGACCAAAGTTTGTGGGTGGAATTATGTAAGCTAGAATGCCACTGAAATAGTCTCTCCCTATTTCATTTTCTCCATCACAAAATGCAATGTGTTTCTTTTCAACAAGGCTGCTTGTTGCACTTTCAAAGTATATAAATATCCAACTCTTCTTTCAATTTCTATGAAAGATCAATGGTGCTAGGGCCACTGCTTAGTTAGTCAAGGGGTGAAGAAGGAGCTCAAGCAAGATTCTAAGTTTAAAAGTCATCCATGAAAAGAAGAAGAAGAAGAAGAAGAAGGATATCATTACTAGAGAAACAAGAAAAAACTCAGTTACATAGTCTTCAGAAACAACAATAATAAATAAGCAAATGAAGCTAGTTAACAGTTTTAACTAAATGTATATATTTGCTTTCTAGAATTTAAACAGATAAATATAACATTTAATTTCTCAATCCTAATCCATAATTGAAAAGGGCCTCTACAGTCATTGATCCTCATATCCTATACAAATTATACTCATGTGTCAGAATAAATCTTAGATGGTCTAAGACTATGCAGACTGCAATTTCTCAACAGGGGAACCAAAACTTTGAGTTCACTTCATCATTAAAGCCCGCACAAAGAAATGCACAGCACACCAACAACCACAGGGTGCAAAGAAATGAAAAAAAAAGAGAGAGGGAGGGAGAAAAAGCAAAATTACCTGCTTTCTTCGCCTCCAATCTTCGATACCTTCTTTGGCCATGGTGGCTCCAATCACCACAAGCAGAGGTACAGCAACACTAGGTGCCGTATAGGGGGCTAAAGGACTAAACGAAACACAAGCTACAACAAGAAAGTAAAAATTTGCAACCCTCCTAAACTGCTCAAACAAAGACTTTGGAATAAAATTAAGCGCAGTATACTTGGTATTTGATACATAATTTCCCCTATAATTAAGCTTAATAGCCTCTGGATTATCAGGGTCATTGCAATAAACCACCCTAGAGTATCCCTTTTGCCCAATTAGACCATGATTTTCACTAGGCTGAGATTTAAAGCACGAGAATGGTAATAACTTGCTAAAATGCAAGCCCTCTCTCATAGTCATTTTGTGGCCTAATCTTCAATTGTGCCCCTTTAATTTTCCCAGAAAGAAAATGAGAACAAATCAACTCCCCCTAAGTATATATCCACATTAATGTCATAACTATTATAAACAACCAAAACACAAGATATAGACACCCGTTATTCTACTCTTTTTGATGAATCTTCGAGAGAGAAAAAGGAACTAGCAAGCAAACGATTGACACGCAAACAAGCTCAATATGCTTGTAATTCTTACATGCACGGAAAGTAGAAAATTCCTTACGTGCTTCTATTGAAAATTCCTTACTTTCAATAGAGGCGAGAGAGATCTCTTACTTGTACATTGAGACAAACAGAGAGATGTGAAATTTGTTAGTAGTAGTTAGCTTTGCCGCTTTAATAAGCAAAGTGGGCTCGAAAGAGGAAAATTAGAGCGTGGACAGGTGTTTTTGGCCGCTAGTAGATTTCACAGCATGTTTTGTCTGGCACGTGGAGGATTTATTTACACTGCATGCTTCTCAAATCAAATGTAACTGCAAATTCCATAACATAACACTGTTGTGTATTTGATTTTAATTAATGAAAGTTTCCATTATTTCAGTCAAATCCAAACAGGATAGGCATGCTAAACCCATAGTTATTATACCGGCCGGGTTTATGTGTTTTGTTTTTCCATATAAGATGTTTTTTAAAATATATTTTTATGTAGAGTGTTTTTTAAAATATATTTTTATTTAAAAATATATTATAATAATTATTTCATATGTTTTTTACATATTAGTATATTAAAATTATAAAAAAATACTAAAAAATCATTAATTTTAATATATTTTCCAGTGAAATATATTTTTAAAATGCATTTAAAAATAAAAGTTATTATACTTTTAAAAACTTAATAAATAAAATAACTTATAATTTGCCAAACTCTAATAGTTCAAATTAGATTTCATTTCAAGTTAATTTTACATCATCTAGATAACACATGAATTGAGCAGGTCAACTTTAATTATTGTTTTTGAATTTTTATTTAAAATAAAGTCATCTTATTAAAAAATAAATAGACTAGGTGTGCAAGTTTGGGATGATTTTTTTTTTTTTCATGTTTCATATTAGTAGAGTGAGAAAAAAAATTGTTCTATCAGGTTTGGGGTGGATTAGGGAGTTTCTCATTAATAAGAGATCATAATTTTTTTCATTCACAATTAATATTTAATGTTTAATATTCAAGAAAAAAAATTTAATTTTAAATCTATATAAATGTTGAGATTTATCGTTAACTCTCATACATGGTTAAATGTAAATAATTAAAGTATCAATTTAATAACATATTTATTTAAAAATATAAATTGTTCAAGAAATACACATGTTACTTGTACTTATCTCCATTTATTTATCAAGAAACTTTATATCTACCTTTATCATATTGGGTTTTGTCAAATGCCCATTAAAAAAATTAGAAGATTATACAAACTACTCAAAGAACCGGGTTTTAACCTAGCTACTTTACCATGTGTAGCAACTTTTTATTTTTATTTTTATTTCACTCTTAAACATTTTTTTTTTAATTTTTTTTTACCTAATTCTATGAGATAATATTGAAAATTATAATAAAAGGACAAAATTAAATGACAAGACAATAGTGTAAAATACAAATACAAAGTGTGGTCAATCTCAAAATTTTTAGAATTTTGATTTTGATTCCAAAATTCATTTTACTCATTTTTCCGTTTTTATATTTGAAAAGAAGATAGAATATTACATGAAAACAGGGAAGTTGTTGGTTGGTCATAGTTCAATCATAAAAAAGAAAGATTTTTAAGTTAATGAATTATTCTTCTCGAGAGGAATTCAATGGAAGTGTTTTTCCCTATAAACATGACATAAAAAATATATCATGTTTTGTTTTGTGTATTTTGGTTTGATTTTTTTTTTTTAGAGTGATTTTGGCGTGTTTTGGTGTTGTTTAGTTTTTTTAGGTATATAAGATGTTTTTGAAGTGTTTTCAAGCAAGAGAGCGGCGTTTCCAAAAAAATTTAAATTCTTTTTGCTAAAAATTAATTTTTTTTATGTTTTGGATCGTTTTGATGCGCTGATTTTAAAAATAATTTTTTTAAAAAAAATATCATTTTGATGCATTTCGGCATGAAAAACACTTTGAAAAGTAACCGTAACTACACTCCCAAACAGGCCCTAAAAAACAAGCTAAAAATTAGATATTTGAAATCCAAAAACATGAAGAATGATTTTTTTTATCGTCAAAATGATTGAAAAAAGTCTAATCAATGATAGGCAGCTGACAATGTATCGTCTACCTTAAAAAATACACGAACAAACATGTTGAAAATACAAACACAAGAGCAAACTCGAGCTTCCGACCTTAGGCATACACGCCTAGTTTTTTATTTTTTTCTATTTTTTAAATTGCATGATACTTCAAAGAAATTAATTTGATTTGTATCAAATTTTATTTCTCTTATATTTTATATGAATTAACTATATTTATATGAGATTTTTATAAAAATTGAAATAATTTGTTATTAGCAACAACATTTCGCCTCTAAGATAAAATGAATGGAATGTTTAAAATAAAAAGGATAGAAGACTAACTTCTCGTTTTAATATTTAATTAGTATTAATTACTTTTTTTGTATTTATTAATTCATGTATTTTTCTAGTTTATTTTTTTTTTGGTGTGAACCAGGGTATCCCAGGCTTCGCCCAGACTAATCCCCGCCCCGGGTGGCAAGGGCTCCCCAAGAGACTGGCTGCAGACGAAGAGAGGGGTCGAACCCCAGACCTCGTAAGCGACGAGAGCGCGCCTAACCGCTCCGCCTAGTTTATTTGATAAAGCATAAACCATATCTTTTCATTTCTAAATTAAAAAAATTATGATACATGAAATATATTTATAATGTAATTTTTTTTTTCACGTTAGAAATTGACTTGAAGTCCTACTTAAAATGTAAACAACATGTTTGATTAAACAACATGTTTATGTTTATAAATTAAAAAAATTATGATATTTTAAAATGCATTCACAATATTAATTTTTTTATAATATTTAAAATTAACATAAAATTTTACCCGTGTAAAACTAGCAAAATTTATAAAAATTAGCCCGAAACTTATAGAAAATGTGCATTGTTATATTTTGACTTAGCTAAAAGCTATGGCATTGTAGCACATTATTATTATTAATTTGGTTGAGAATAATCTCACTCCCGATCGAAATTAAACCCCTTTCTTAATAACACTTAAGACAAATCAACTATATCTGAATTAATATACTCTTAAAAAAAAATATTGTTAATCTTCTTGAATTTAGTATAAAATTTTTCGCCGCTCCAAAAACCTTGGACATGGTGAAATTTGCACGCGCAGAAAAGTGGAAATATATGCGCCCATTGACTAAAGTCAACCCTGGTCATTTCTAGGGGGGGACAGAAACAGATAGTAGTCCAATAGAGAGGCCTTAATCTTTTTCTGGAGAATATGGTTTAGAACTGTAGAAAGACTAACACACTGACACGTGCACGAATACGATGATGCGATGGTCGTTGGCCCACCCTGTAGAAAAGAAAAATACTTGAACAACAGGTGATGTGACCTTTCATTCACCAGATTGTTTGGGATATAATCGTGTTTTCCGTTTTTTATACAGTAAAATTTACTCTCTAATTCTATAAAATTTATAACTAAAGAATAGGTGATTTCTTGATTTTTCATAAGTTTTTTAACAATAAAATCATTTTTTTTTTTCTTCTGATATTAAA
>Ga0307517_10010607_pt1 | contig 12876 bp, 4 predicted proteins | sample 23_EM_MG_FD_194515 | JGI IMG/M metagenome (GOLD analysis project Ga0307517, IMG submission 194515) | Populus trichocarpa ectomycorrhiza microbial communities from riparian zone in the Pacific Northwest, United States - 23_EM | ecosystem: Host-associated > Plants > Roots > Unclassified | place...
TCTGGAAGGGAAGAGGCCAGCAGAGTGGTGGGTGGATGTGGACCTCAAAAAATGAGTGTTTTTCTTTAAAGGATTTTTTGTGGGGCTGACTTGTTTCTTAGCCTCATAAATATGTCAGGCCCAAGGACTTTAATAGCAGGAATGCACGTCTGCCTGTAATAATTTATTTTTTTTCTGTGAAGTTGCGTTCTGTCGACAAGTTTGAATTCAGATGTTCAAGCCTGAAAACGCGATCAAACTCATATTTTTAAAATTTATTTTTTTTGTTAAAAATTAATTTTTTTTATATATTTTGGATCGTTTTGATGTGCTCATCTCAAAAATAATTTTTAAAAAATAAAAAATATCATTTTGATGCATTTCGGCACGAAAAACACTTTGAAAAATAACCGTAACCACAGTCCCAAATAGACCAGATTCGTTCTTATTTGGACTGCGTGAATAATATCCATATGGGATATTTGAAAATGAAATATGTTTCTTAAAAGTTTTAATTTTTTTAATTTAACATTAATTTTTTTATGTTTTTAGATCGTTTTGATTTTTGATGTTAAAATTAATATATTTTTTTTAAATTATTATTTTGATGTATTTTCTAGCAAAAAATATTTTAAATCGCAACCGTTACCACACTCTCAAAGATTTTCTACTTTCTACACTACCTGTGTATTTTTTTTAATATAAAAATTTAATTTTAGGTTAGAAATTTTATGATAATTTTTAGTATTGTTATTAAATCAAATATAGCAAATCAAACTTGAAAAATCTTTGTATCATGTTGTATGCTTTGAAACAATTTTTTATTTAATAATATATTAAAAAAATATTTATATTAACTTGAATTAACAGATTTAGTAATTTTTATTTTATTTTAATTATATGATAAAAATTTCAAGCCTAAAGATTTTTTAATAGTTATAAATCTTATTTTATTACAATATAATATTCTTAGACATTTTTAAAAAACTATAACAAAAAAGAACTTGAAAAGTGGTCCACGTGGAAAAAGAATAAACATTGAAGAAAAAAAAGAACAAATAATTTTTTTAAAAAGAGAATGAAAAGAAAGAAAATTGGGCAAACATGGACATCAAGATTCAACCATACTTGGGGAGACGAACACACTTTAAGTTTATCACTTTAACCGCTTGGATATATGAGCAATTACTAATTCGCCCTTCTTTTATTTAAACAAAACCATTTGTTTTTTAAAAAAAAAACATACGCACACGTCATATATCAACTTAAATTTTGGCTATTACAATTTTTTTCTTTAAAACCTCACTTTAAAACCCATTTTTACCTACAAAAACCTAATAAACACTAAAAAATCAATTTATAAACCTAAAAAACTCAAAACATGGTCAAAAAATATAAAATCAAAGTAGTTAATATCTTTCTTTCTCGATTTTGATATTTTTTTCAAGAAATATTAAGGTTTGAAACAATCATCATTGAAACCTTCTCATCGGATAAAACCTATATATTGATATTTAAATTAATTTTTTAAGTGGTTGGAATCATTGAAAACTCACTCTCAAATTCAAAGATTAAGAAAAAAAATAAAATTAGTAACCATACTCGACTGAGTCACGTTAAGGTTTTCCTTTCCATGTAAACAAACCAACTTGTTTGAACATTTTAGCTAAGAAACATGATCATTTACACCTCCCATTAGTCACTACCTAAAGAGTGACTGCTCAGGGCAGCCCCCGATTGTATCTATTTACGGCCCGTTGCATGATGGATCTTAGATGATGTGAGCTGCGCAGATATTGGCAAGACACGTGTAATCACAACTGCACCAGGCTTTTTCCTTTGAATAATAATTATGATCGAAAGTAAAGTTCTTATTAAACCCCGTGCTGACTAGATATAAAAAAAATCTAATCTATGATTGATTTAGTTTAATCTAATTGATTCAATGAACTATCACATAACATAACACATTGTTTTGATTTATTTTTAATTTTTTTAATTGATATGATCAACATACTAACTTGTATTTCAAGTGTTGTATCGAGTTGATCCCATATCAGGTTTAATAACTGATGGGTCATGATTTCTATAAACCAACTCCATTTAAAAAGCCATCGCACGAAGTCACAACCCAAAATGAGGCTATGTCTTTTTTGGTGCCCAACCCAACTCCACATTGGGTCATGCATGCGTCGGCGCCCAGCACCCTGTTGGGTTAGGGACCCAACAGCACCCAACTCCACGTTGGGCTATGACGCGTTCGTCCCCGACCATTCTCGAATACAGTCACAAGCTGAACCCAACTCATACTGGAAAAGTGTGTGAATATTGAACCTAACGCTCCTCAGGTTGAGTGCATGGCTAAAATATATCTCCACATTGAGCCTCTCATACTCTAGGTTTGGGTTAGTAATTATGATACTCATCACATCCTATTAAATATGAACAAACAACCTATGCTTATATTAATTAGATATGATGGTACAAGCAATAGAATAATATTATTTTACTATTATGAGATTACATCTCTATCCCTCCTACGTTGTATGAAGTAGGTCAAGCCAGGTAATATAAAAGAGGAGTGAAATATACAGAAAGGGGTTCGAAACCTTATACTCTGAGACAAAAACACATTCTCTGCTTCTTCTTCCTTAATTCTACATCTTCTTAATTCCCCTTCCTCTTCTCTATCTTCATAAAAACTCATTAATACTTTCATTAATGTCTTTTGCTACATAAAAATACATGGTACTGACTTGATCTTCGGCACACCCACAGGGGACTTTGTGCAAACATTTATTCTAGAAGAGTTGATATTTTCCTAGAGAAAGATTTGTCCAAGAAAAAGCCTACGTGTTCTTGAAGTGGAGGTCATTGAATTCACCATAAATGATGTAGGGGGATTCTAAAAAATAATTCATCCTAAAATATTCCAAGTAACTCCTTCGATAACTATATTTGAAATTCATTTACTACGCATGACACATGTATATATATAAAGGTTAAGATGACACTTGAGATTGAATAATGAATCTTAGTTACCGCTATTAAAAAACCTTATTTCTCTATCTTGAAACAATAAACCATGCAAGGATACCTTCAAAATTATTGATGCACGACAACTGTTTCTTAATTGATGTTTTTTTCTTAAAAAATTGGTAAATTGTTGCTATCAAGCTATTGTCATATAGGCAGCTGTAAAATAGCATTTCTGGATTTCTGAACTTCCATTGATTTGTTCTTTTCAATCTGGCCTCATGGGGTCTTTATAGAAGTCATTTGATTTGTGCCATGATCATGACATTGCCTGTACCATAAGTCTGATTTTCAATTAAAAACTGAGGCAGTTCCTTCCTTTCATTATTAACTTCAAGACCTGGGATTTTTTTAAAATAAAAAAAAAACCCTACTCCACGATTTTTCTTCATTGCAATTCATTTCTTAATTTGATTTCGTCGATCATCATTTAATTCGAAGAATGGAAATGCAAAATAATTTATGTCATGAAAATATTATTCATGCATTAAAGTGCAGTACGTCCTTGTTAGACACTACAGTTTTAAGGTAATGATTCATCATTTGAACAAGACAAAAAATCTGGGATATGGCTTTTCTGCTTAGGTTTGACTTATTGGTTGGAGATGGGATAATAACTAGTAAAATCACAGTTAAAATCCTATTTCTGATGAAATGTGCAAAAATCGCTCTCTTCCATTTCTATGAGCTATCAATTAAGTTCATGAGTTCTGTTTCAAATAAGAATGATAATCTTATTAAGTTAGCTATGATTGTCTGAGACTTATCTATACTGTATAAAAAAATGGATCCGAGTTCTCAAGAAAAATAATAAAAAAGGAACTTTCTTATGTGCTTTCTAGCATAGTTAAGATCATACTCCTGTGTGTCCAAAATAACAGAATATCGTATTATTTTATTTTTAACTAAAATGACTTGTTTTTTAAGTGACTTAAGTGATTCGTGGTCTGGAACTTGTTAAACCAGGCCACCGGGATGACCTACGTGGGCTGGTTTCAGAACAGTGCTTTCTAGTAACTTGTTAAATCCATTAGTAGCATTTCGTTTTACACCTTCTGCCTCGTTTAGATGTTTGGAACGACATGAATCGTAACTTGAACGGTAGAGGGCTCTCTGAAGTTACAGATGTGATAAATATATATATGTGAGTGGAGATAGGACAGCAGAGGCTAGAGAGAAACATTTGTGGAATTCTGGTGCAGATCTTTGGTGGTCCCGCTGATCCATGGTTATGGGGAGTGAGGGAGGAGAGATTAAAGGAGTGGTGGGGTTTGTGTTTTTCTTTAAGGACACCCTTGCCGTGTGGTTGCCGTGTTCTATTGTTTAGTACACATGCATGGTGTCCTTCTGCCGAGAGATTAATTGCCCTCATGTTAAGTTGCCAGCAAGTGCTTGTATTTTGAGGACATGGCGACCTCAAAACCTATTTCTATTTCATAGTCAATTAAACTTAGTGCCCCTAGCTAGTGCCTGTCTCCCTGCTCACATGGCTTCGATTCGATGGAGTCGTGCCCATGTAGCATTTCACTGATGGTATCTATGTCAAAATATATAATCCTATATGCTCAGAAAAAAAAAATATTAACTTCTTAGTCAGTGAAAACTTCGAAGTTATACAATGGATTTCAAGTTATAATTGGTATAAAAAAAAGGCACGAATCCATTCCAATATAGTACAAGTTAAAGGCGCTAAGATCTTGACAATGAGTCTAATTACCCCATCATCTGATGCAGGGGGCCAGACAAACAGCGACGGCTTATAAATCTTTAATCCCTATATCAGCTTTGACCTCTTCTGCTTCTTCATCCTTGTTTCTGTTTGGTCAGACTTTTATATATAGTTACCTTGCTCCACAGTTTAGTAGATCCTTTATCATAGTTTCAAGTTTTAACTGAAAATTTATCGTCAAAAAATAGACTTGGTGATATAGCTAGCCTCTCATAAATCAAAACACGGGGACAAAATGTTAGCTGGTGACTCGGATCCTACCTGTTCATTTGCTTTTTCATGACTATTAAGCTGCTCTTTTTAGCCAATCGTTGTATAACCTTGATCTTCTGTTCCTTGGCATCCATTTTCTTGTAACAAGTTGTTTCTTTCATAAAAAAATGGAAACGAGAACACATTTAACGCATGGCCATCTAAGTTCTTGGCACCTATGTGATCTTTTGCATATGCGTGACTTGTTTCGTCAGCTTATTGTTGGGACGACTCTGGCGCCATTCAGAGACCAATATATGGTCCCGCCGCTTCAATTCAAGGATAGTAAATTCTGGCTTGTCTTTTCTTTTCTTTTCTTTTCTTTTCTTTCCCTTTTCTTTTTAATATATAGAAAGTCCAATGGATCGACCCCTTATTGAAATTACTCCATGATTGAAGAAAAAGAAACCAATGCTCAAACCTAATTTTATGAAAGCTACCGAAAGCAGAATCTTTAGAATAAATCTTCTTGCATTGCTTGTCATTATAATAAGACAAGATTAAACGGTTTATTAAAAGATAATTGTGGCGGTCGTTTCAAGCATGTAACTTATTTGGCCCCATTAGATTTTCTATTCGATTTACATCAACCTTTTTGTCTTTTGGTGGTTCTTAATCTATATAATTAAAGCGTTTGTCTTCCTATGATATTAAGCACACGTCAAGAACTAGTTGTTCCATTTCCAAGAGGGTGTTTTGTTATAGCCATTAAGAATCGAGGGAGGCTTTATGTTCAAACCATAAAAAAGATATCAGAATTAGGATGATCAATAAACAATCTAATTATAAACCATGGCGACTTCATCAATTGCAGCTAGTTTCTCTTCTTACTTGGGATCTGTGTCTTTCACTCATATCCTATGTGAAATAAATCATATGACTGATGGTCTTGCAAAACAAGATGTGACTAGAAATTATGACTTCATGGCATGACTTTGGTTTTTATGTATATTTTCTTGCTGGAATTAATCGATCCATTGATGCTGTCTGTGGAAGATACTTCTACGGTCTTTCATGTTGCTACCGGTGTGGAGTTTCAAGCATTGAAGAAGTAATGGCATGGTTTTTTGATTTTGTTTTCCTTGTGATGTTGTGTTTTCTGGTTCTAAGTCTGCTTATGTCTTCTGTGGGTATCTGCAGATTGTTTTGGTTTTCTTGTACGCCTATCCCCAGGCGTTATCATGCTTTCTCCTGCTTATAAAATAAAATAAAATAATAATAATAATAATAAGAGAATTGGCATACCACTAAGGATAAGAGAAATAATGGTATACCACTACTCTCATTAATTATGCCTTGTACTTTTCGTTTGAAGGATATTCACGGATGATATGAGAAAATTTAATATTATCGAAGTTATAATTACTTTTTAATGTGGGTTTTAAAGGCATATTTATTAATTAATTTATACAGGATATACGATAATCTTTAAAACATGAAAAGGCCAAGCAAGATAATACAAAAAATAAACAGTTTGAAGTGTGAAGTCCCCCCCCCCCCCCTCTCTATAAACTTCTCTAAGAGTTTCAGCTGGGGGCTGCCATTTTTATATTTTTTTTGTTAGAAAAAAATGATTTGATCGACGGCATACTAGCTACATGTTAAATAACTAGTTTATAAAGCTAAAAAAATGATAAAAAATCTCGTCTCGCAAACTTATTATCTCTTAAGATCTCGTATGATATTTGAGATCCGATCAGCTCACCAATTCCATAGACTATAGAGTTCGTCCTACCGTCTCTTACTTTTTTATGCAAAATTTACTGTATACGGACTTGACTTTTAAACACCATTTCAAAATTAACTTTGTATATATTTTTTATTTAATATTTTTCTCCATTTATATAATGCTTTGTATTTATACTTTCGAACTTGGGTTTATCTGATGACGTGTGATATCTTTTCTGTTCAAAAAAGAAAAGAAAAGGAGATGCACAGGTTTAGATATGGTAGCTCACATATGCATTATGCTTTTGTCACCTGTGAATTCGTTTTCTAATCGCACCTGTGCTTGAGCTGTGGAAGTTGATAACTGTCTACTATGTATGGAGCCCCATACATGACGTCCTCACTGCGTATGCATCGAAGGAAGATGTAAAAAATATGCTAAAGGCCTTCAACTTTGTATGTTTCTATTGGCACCCTAACTCATTTACTAGAAGAACCTAATTTGTATTGAATATTTTATTTTATGGGCCATTTGTATTTTGATCAATAATTTAGGAAGTTTAACATATTTTATTTTAAAAAAACTGGATGAAAACTAATGAATTCAAATATAACGGGTCTAAAAACCTCTCGAAAATTTAAAAAACCTATAAGCATGGTCTAGGAGAAGAGTTCAACTCCTATCAGAATCCAATCCTATAAGCTTAGTCTAGGAAAGAGTTCAATATTATGGACTCAACTTAAAAGAAAAGTTCAATTCTCATGCGCTCAACCTAAAAAAGAGCTCAATTTTATGGGCTCAACCTTAAAGAAGAGCTCATACCTCATGGGCTCAGCTTAGAAAATAGTCAAATCTTATAAGCTCAATCTAATAGAAGATGAAAGAGTTCAATACCTTGAGCCAAACATAGAGAAAGAGCCCAACCTCAAGGGATTATTCTTAGGGAAGAGCTCAACGCTATGAACTAAGCTAGATTATGAATCCTACTCTCTCTACACCTTCACGTGTATAAAAATCATCCAAGATCATATTAACCCTCATTAATACTATCAGGATAAAATTACACTCTAACCCCTCATCTCCATAAAAAGACAAGATTTATAAGCTATAAATTACCTATGAATTCTTCAAGCTCCAGGTTCACAGTCTTTTTATTTTCAACTTTTTAGCATATATATTTTCAGAGTTTATATCTCTAAAATATCATTTGGGTTTAGCGGTGGTCACACACCCAACAACACTTGGGTCTAGCCAGCGCCAGTCCTAATAAGACCTGGGTCTGCCAAGCGTTAGACCTATAGCGCGCCTTAACCGGGGCGTGTTTGGTGTTGACGCATGCTAATCTAATGCACCCGAAAATATATAAAAAAATATATTTGTATGTTTTTTCTTGATTTGATATTTTTTTTATACACACACTGATAAAATCTTGATTTATCATATAAGTAACTGTGTTGCCAGAAACATACAAGGCAGACATATGTAGAAATTGGATAGATTCTAATTATCAAGTTCTTAACCTTGCATAATTCCGTACTTGTTAAATTAAATTAGAAATATTAACAAATTCAGATAGATAAAAAATTAAGACTTTAAACGTTTGAAGATACACATGTAGGTACGTTAATTAGAATATGGGATAAGAATCTAAGATTTTAAAATACTAATGAGAACATAAAGTACTTAGTCCATCCAATTTCTATCATATATTAACTATTTTCAATTTTTATTGCCCTCTTTTACTGTACTGTTACTAGATAATATGTAATAATTAACACATATATTAGCTTGATGACTGTGTTTTTGAGTAAAGTCCGAAAATCCCAGTGACTTCCGATATGAATGTCCGCGACTCTCTATACTAACTAACGGCTTTAGCAGTTCTGTCGTTGGATTTGTTAAAAAATAATATAAATTATATCTTGAAATCTTATTTAACAGCTTAATTTTTTTTAATATAGTATCAGAGCCTTGATAACCAAGTGGTCACGAGTTCGAATCTCACCACCCCTATTTATTTGATAAAAATTAAGCATAAGGTAATGTGGACCTGTACAAGTTTCAAACCCGAAAGACTTTCACTTGAGGGGATGTGTTAGAGAATAATATAAATCATATCTTGGGACCTCACCTAACAACTTAAACTATTGGGTTGAGATAGTTTTTTAACAAGATTATTTTCGTATATCTTTCGTAGTATAGATTTTTTTTTTGTTTATATATATATATATATGTGTGTGTGTGTGTTTGTTTAAAATGATTTTTTTTTGTATTTTCAGATCATTTTGATGTGCTGATATCAAAAATAATTTTAAAAAAATAAAATAATTTTATTTTAATACATTTCTAAATAAAAAACACTTTAAACCGCTATCGTTACCACAATTCTATTATAATCCCAGATACACCCTAAATCTATAGGCAGGTGTGGCTCAAGCAAATGCATATATACTCTATATTATCTTTTTATGATTCTGGGGAGGGGTAGATAGAATATAATCCTGCTTGTCTCGATCAAGGTCGGGGTGCCTGAGCTGTATATTTCCTCGTCATGATAAATATGCCACATGAAACTAGTTACTGAAAAAGGAAAAGTGCTGTATCTTTCGATCGGGGGCAAAGATGGGTAATTAAGAACCTGCTTTCAATATATAGCATATATGCCAATAATTAAGTTATATATAATTGAAAAACAGCACCAAAGTGCCAAGCCCTCTTGGCGAGAACAAAACAAAGCCAACAAGAGGGCCACAAAAGAAGACGACATGAAAAGAAAGAAGAAAAGAACACTCTTAGCAGGGACCAGCAACTTGAGAAGGCGCCTCATCAGTTGCCACGCAACAGAACGAGAGGCCAGAAAACAATGAGTCGAACCAAGAATCCAGAAAAGAGTATGAGCAATATTATTGGCAGTAGTTTATCCTCTTGTTCCTTTTCTTTTTTGATGAAGATCCCTGCGCCAGACGCCAGTACTGGTCTGTTTTGCCTGCAGCATGCATGGTTGGTGTATGTTCCCTATCCATGTCTTCTACCTTCTGGGTTGCCCTCTTGAAGTGCTTCAATAATTCTTCCATTATATATATAATTCATTCTTTTCCTATGATTATGAATGGTTTTCTTATAATTGTAGACGAATAGATATACGTGATTGCCTTGATGATGGCAAGTTGCAAAACTTAGGGAGGTTATACAGCTCGTAGGGATGAAAACAATTATAGTTAACAATGATAACCGTGTTAATTAGCTTTGGCTATGAAATGTAAACAACAATTAATTTTTTTTGTCATCAATCGCCAATAATCTCCCTCCTAACCGCTAATTAAAAGCAGATGTTAGCTTTGCCAAATCCACCTAGCTAAGCCTTTTTTCAGCCTCCATCACAATCGCACCATCAGTGTCCATCGATCGGCCCCACTTGCATCTGCCCATTTTCATCAATGTCCTCCTCGCATCTACAGAACCTGATGCAATGCCTTTACTGGCTAACAAATAATCAAATAATAAATCTGATCCTCTTCGATCTACCCAACTTGTCACCACGTTTTTTTCCTTTCAATATCTTGATGCCTAGGTAAAATTTACATTTGTAAGAGTTTAAGTTTCGTTAGGTACTGTTGTTATTGAGTTCACATAAAATAATTTTTGAGCTTTTATTTAACAACATATATAAGTTTTTTAATTGAAATAAATCTGATATATATCAAGATTAATTTACAAGCTACGCACGCTAGTATTAGAATATGCAGTTTAAAGAGAAGTGGAAGTTTAAGGAGAAATAACTTTTACGTAAGAGAGTATATTAAGAAGTTAATATAAAATCATTATTTCTGGATTTTTACCTATGAACTTATATTTTTTTAATTGAGATAGTTATTTGATATGTATACATATTTGACTGGATTATGAACAAAAAAAAGAAAGTGAAGTGTTAATTAATATACAAAATATATAATTAGATTCTAATATCCAGGGATAAAGTCAGAATATTGGGTTTGGGCCGGAGGGTCAAATTAAAAACAATTTATAAATATGTATTAATTAATGACGTGAAGAAAATATTAGTGTTCATGCAATAGCGTGCCGTGCACCTCTAATAAGACTAAAATAAGACAAACCCCTGTTTGAAATGAGATTTTTATTTATAATTATAATCATAATTGATCTTAGCCTCATCTGAGAAACTTTAAAATATTTTGGGTGTAACTAGCAATGAAATGTTAAAATTGAGTGTTTGGAAAAATCTCTCTTTTGCCAAATTTATCAGGCTTTTAATTTCTTTTTCTAGAAGAACGATAATTCTAGCCTAGCTACCAAAGTGTATATATATATATATATATATATATGGTATGTATTTTCCAACCCAAGCCTAGCTAGCTATGCTAGGCTAGGCAACACATGAGCGAGGATGGCAACTTATTGGATGCTCATCAATACGATTAAACAAAAAGCAATATATCAGGGAATTCCTTTAGCATTTGATCAACTAGACAGGAGATAGCCGTTTCGATGAAGACTAAAAGTTACAAGGATTTGACAATTTCTCAGAAAAAGACTGGCCATAAAGAGAAATGAAGACAAACTACAATTGTTCAATAAAAGAGAGTAAGCATGGCTACAACCATGGCTACACAAAAGCATACATGACACGTGAAGTTGGATATCTTTCAACTTCATTCTTCGTCAGCTGGTGGCCATGGTTTCATAACCATGATCGCTTCTCTTTCACGACATTAAAATTTTAATAAAGGCGGCATTCGCTAGCTACATGCTCTTAAGTGCTATCAAAAGGGAGGAGTAAAGGCATAATCTATTTATAAAAAGGCTTTGAATGCCAAAAAAGACGTTAAAGAGAATGTGATGGGGTTTAATATGTACAAGTATTTTCATCATTTAAATATTTTTTAATTTATATGTTATAATAATAATAAAATAAAAAAGACGGTGATCGATGATGGAGATGGAGCTACGGGGCATGCCTCTCCTATATATTTTTTTTATTTTAAAAATAAATAAATAGATAAATTTTATTTTATATCTCTTTCTCTTCGATTAAATACATTTTTATTTTATTATCTTTTTATTTTTTGTTTTTAAATAATAACCAAGCTCTCTACGTGAAGATTGAAGACGAGCTAGGGAGAATAAGATGAGCTTGACCTCCTATATAATATAGAAAAAATTAATTAAGATTTCACATTATCAACCTAATTTTACATGATAATAATTTATTTAAATTTAATTTCTAAAAAATTCTCATTCACTATCTTATGGATTCAATAAATTCAGTAAGAGAAACTTTTGGTGAAGTTAATTAGTACACTACTCTTTCAAGATACTCATAATTAAATAAAGATATAATTAATTAATGTTTAGAGTTGACTAAGTATGATCATCTCTGCTCAAAGTATCTACTAATTTAATCTTCCCACTTATGCTAATTGAGCACAAACAATATAAATTAATATGGGCACCAAAATCTTTTAATTCATGGCTCCCACTAATGCTAATTTGAACAACTTTGGATTTACAAATTTACATTAATTTAATTTAATTCAATTCAGTGATTCTGAAAAAGAAAAGTCTATAATTCAAGCCATGCCATCAAAATACTTATCAATTAAGTAACTACTAATTTCTTTGCAGAGCTGGTTAAGAAATCCAATTAATTAAGTTATTAATTGGAGGGCACCAGATCGTCCTCTCTCCTCTGTGATGGAAAGAGCCATGCCCCACGTGCGTGATGCTTATCAGCTTTCACTAACTACGGTGTTCTCTATCACACGGTAGTCCTGTCTCCTACTTAATCTTGACCATTAAATAAGTAGAAGACTCGTTGAATTTTTTTCAGCACAGGTGGGCAGCCTCCTCGAGAGTTTGGATGCTTGTAATCTCACCTTTTCTCGGCTTCAATAGCCGTTAGGATCCCCCTCTCCGCCGAGTTTTCATTTTTAGATTCTTTTAAAATATATAATAATTTATTTTGATTGACTTGTTCAACTTAACTAATTTATAGCTTGAGGTTTAAATTAAATAAGTATTTAATAACTTTGTTTTTCAATCTTAATAACAAGATTAGACATAGTACCCAACATTACTAAATAATAAATATCTGTTTGGAATATTTACGAGGCATATTGTTTTTGAAAAATATTTTTATTTAAAAATATATTTTAATAATTTTTTTATATTTTTCTAATATTAATATATCAAA
>Ga0307517_10010608_pt1 | contig 12876 bp, 8 predicted proteins | sample 23_EM_MG_FD_194515 | JGI IMG/M metagenome (GOLD analysis project Ga0307517, IMG submission 194515) | Populus trichocarpa ectomycorrhiza microbial communities from riparian zone in the Pacific Northwest, United States - 23_EM | ecosystem: Host-associated > Plants > Roots > Unclassified | place...
AAAAAAAATTAAGTATAAGACTCACTCTTCTCAAGTTTCCCTCAACCTTTAAATTTTTTTTTGAAGTATAAAGGTTTACTTTTCTTGAATTCCTCTCAGTCTCTTATAATTTTTTTTAAATATATACTAACTCTCCTTGGGTTTCCCTAACCTATTAATTAGAAACTTTGTGTCGACATGAGTATGTCCTTTTCGGTTCTTAGAAATTTTTTCTAAATATGGACTTCTCCTCCATGGGTTTCTCCACTTGCTAGAAAACTTTTCTCACTATGTGTTCCTCTATAATTCCCCCTCTATATACATAGAAATTCCTTTTCAATCATGATATATGCCTCTACATACGAGTTTTCTGGTATATCACCCTAGGGTTTCACCTCTTTTCTCATATGAATAAGATTCAATAAACTCGTTGTACGTTTTTATGTAGTATTTGTATATAAAATATTACAAAGACTTGGGATCTACCCATAAATCCAAATTTAATGGTCTTAAAACCCCCTCGAGCCCCAAAAACCCATGGTCCCTCATGGGCTCGACCTTGGATAAGAACTCAAAGTAATAGGTTCAACTTAGAGAAAAAACCTAGTCCTCGTGGGTTTCAATTATATTTTGGATAATATTCTCCCTGTTCCTTTAACTACATATAATACATATATAATTGTAATTTCCAAAGCATCTCAACCTCAATCATGTTTATTGTAATAATTAGCCATTATTAATAGCACTTGATTGGTAACATCTTTCTAATTAATTTGGGGGATAATAACAATAAGTCCCTCCTAAACTCTAAAACAAGTAGTCAACTGTAGACAGGCCAGATGGAGGAGACCATGGCACTTGAGTGACAACCATGTACCCTTCATACTCAAATGCAACATCTCTTCCATCAATCTTGCAGGATCTTGGTTTCTCAGAAGCAAAGACCCTCATTTCTCCGCTTCCCTTGATGCCAATCTGGACTGAGCTATTGGAATCATTAGTGTAGGCCAATGACTGGATAGCACCACCGGTGTTGAGCATGTTCACTAAACCTATAGGAGCAAATTGGGCTGGTTTTCCAGCCAAGGTGGTGACCGGGGACACTGTGATGAGCTCAAAATTGAATGGTTCTAGCGCTATTTCAATGTTCTCGTGTGCCTTGGAGAGAACCAACTTCTTAGACTTGGACAAGTACATGGCAAAGATTTGCACTCCTTCAATGGAAATTGGGTTCTTGCCACTATTCCATTCTATGTCTCTGGGGTTGGTCTTAGCGGTCACCGAGTGAGAAAATTGGGCTGCACATTTGTTGCGTCTAGTCTCCCGGCACCATCCTCCTCCTTGGCAGTTAAATGTTCCAATAACTCCAGTAAACTGTTGCAAAGAAAGCATAAAACAAAGAAAATCATTTTTGGTGTAGGACACGATGAGTATGTGTTAATATTGTATCAAAATTGCTTACCTTGTTGAGGTTCCAAATCTTGAGCATGGTGTTGCCATCATGCAGAGGATCCTCAAAGAGGCAATCCCTGGTAGGAAGCGCATAGTAGTTGCACCGGAGAATTGAGCCGTCTGGCAGCACTAGCCTCCTAAGCAGTGGGAAATTGTGCTTCCCAACAGAGTCACTAACGTAAATCGGGCCACCGGAAATCGCCCTTGAAGCAGCATGGAATTCAGCACAAGGATGAGTAGACTGGAACATATCCCAATCTGGGTGAATGAAGTTGCCCATCCACAAACTGTTGTAAGCACAGTGCACCATGTGACACCCTTGGAGCCAAAATGTGCCGTTTGGATCACCAGATGGATCGGTGCACCAGAAGTCATCACCTGTTGACACAATATGAGCATCTTATACTATGAATTTAGCATGATTTATTGTATATATAAAAAGGAACTGCAGCCTAACATTGATCTTTATCTCTAAGAAGCACCTAAAGTTGCAGAAAGTTGACATGTTTCGAAGCAGGAGGCAATGGGAAAATTAAGAAACAAAATTGATGCGTAAAAGACCCCATCATCACGCAAGCTTTGAATCAATGCTAGATAATGACTTGGTGATGGATATGGGGTTGCAATTGACCGTTCTCTATAATTAAAATATCAAAAAATAATCAGAATTAATTAATCCCTTGAAGATCACCAAATCTTAGATGCTACCACCAACTACCTTGCCAGAAAGACAACCACACGTATAAAACTCAATCTGATAAGTTAATATGACTAATCTATAATTTAAAACTTAATCTCAGTTGATTTTTAGTTTTAATTGGTTTTGATATTCATCCAGCGATTTGATAAGGGAAAATTACAGTGATCATTCAATAATTTAATTGTTTTTATTCTTATTTTTCAGGTTTTGAAAAATTATAATAATTTACACTATAAATTTTGTTGCAGGAATAGGAATTTATATCCTAGACTATCTTATAGTTTAATCTATTTTATAACTATAAAAAAAATATAAATTATAATTTTCCAAAACACAGAATAAACAACTAAATTATAAAATAATCAGAGTAATTTTTTCATTTAATAATTTTACCCGGTTAAATTCAATCTAATTTTAGTTGGGTTAGAACTAAGATTATTTTTATGATAAACTCAAGTTGATTTGACAATTAAATAATCTAGATTCTTTTTCAAGTTATACCTAATAATTATTTGTCTTTACGTTTCAAAATTAAAATTTTTAATTTTTTAATTTTTTTTATTTTAAATTAATTTTTTCAGATTATTTTGATATTCTAATATCAAAAATAATTTTAAAATAAAAAAATATATTATTTAATATATTTTTAAATAAAAATACACTTTAAAAATAATATTTTCAGACACCTCCTCCACTAGATGCGAGAACCATGATGCCAGCAATACATGACCCACACATCTCAGTCGAGCATCCCTTAGCATCTGTCCATGTATTTTATTAAAATAACTTTTTTCTTTTCGCAAATGAGAAGTTCTATCTTCCGTTCCAATTAAAATATAAACTAGAAAAATTAAATAATTAAGCACTGCCTACGTGTCGTAACCACAGATTTTGGAGTGCCAGATCCATAATAAATAATTTAAGAGACATACCGACACGACCAAGAGAGATGGCCTCAGTTCCAAGGAACATGAAGTCGTTGCAGTGTTCCATGCTAGCTATGACACCATTCCCTTTGAAGTGCTTCCTCACCGAAGCTGTCAATGCCTTGTAATATGCCTTGGCCAGGTCAACTCTTCCGCCATAGTCTTCACAGAGCATTTCCAGCAACTGCGCAGCATGGCAGATTAATTATGTATATAACTAATTAAAAACCATCTAATTAAGCCCCATAATTAACAAATAATTCATCAATTATCTTACCCAAAGCATGTCATAAATATAGTATTAATGCATGATCCTTTTCTTAATTATCCTGTTGATTTCTTGATTAAGGGGGAAATCAGAGTGAAAGAAAACGAGATGGTGGACTTTTTGTTGAGACAAAAACGAACGTATTTATTAAAAAACAATTACTTGGTGCAATAAAATTGCCGACCAAAGATGTCGAAAGTCAAAGCATGGAAACAATCAACACGACTGAGATATATTTGGTCCAAAGTTGGACAAAAAATAGCGCACCTAGCACCGAACTTTTAAATGTATTGGAATATAAATTATATTTTAAAATTTTATTTAATAATTTAAGATTTTGTGGTGAATTAATTTTTTGATATGATATTAAAGTCTTAATAATCAAATGATTACAAGTTCAAATCTTATCATTTGTTTATTTGATAAAAAAAAAAATTAAACAAAAGGTAGTATAGACATATACAAGTTTCAAGTCCAAAAAATTTCACTTAAGAAGATGTGTTAGAGAATAATATAAATCATATCTTGAACCTCACCAGATTAACAGTTTAAGCTATTGGATTGAAATAGTTCTTTGACAAATCTTATATGATCGGTGAGGTGACAATAAAAATTTAAAATCTAAAGCTTTATTTTGACTGAATTTTTAGATAAATAAGGTAAAATATTGACTCAATTTGACTTAGTTGATCCAATTGAATTTTTAATGACATAGTTGACATGTCAAACTTGATTAGGTGAATTTTTTTATAAAAAATAAAATATTGTTGTTTTAATAAAATTAATTAATCCAAATTAATTTGGCAACTTATGAATTAACCAAATAATCTAGTAATTCAAGTCTTTTTTTAGTTTATCCCTGAGTTAATCTAAAAAAAAAACACTCTTGACTGATTAGTATTGGGATTTCTATTTTGTTTGAAATAATTCATCAAGGAATTTAGTCCTCCCTTTAATATATATATATAGTAGCTGGCTAGGTTATTAGAAAACTTACATGAATAACGTCCACCTTGACGCCGTCAATCCCAACTTTCGCCAAGTGTGAATGAATTCCGTCGTACATCTGATATACAATCTCAGGCGGCACAAGCCCCACGCCATTGTTCACAATCTTATCGACGGCCAGATCTTCCATTGTCATCTCCAATCCCGGTGATAATTTTGGCTTAACAACTTGTGTTGGTGGCAAACCAGGGACATTAGGCCTTAGCCCACCCCAGTATCCACAGAGCGCATGCCACACGTAGACATAGTCCACGGTGTTAAACTCTTCCTTTAGGTCCTTAATAAAAGCCCCCATGCCTTTATTATCGGCACCGGCGGCCAAGCTCTTATGACTCTCGTAGTCCCTGAATTTGTAATTCTCTTGGAACCTCACTAGCCTGCATGGCATTTGTTCACCTGCACCAACAGCAGCATTCATGCCTTCTTCTGTGATGGGGTCCTCATCATGACTAATGGATTGCCAACCATCATCAATCAGCACAAGTCCAGGCGGGCACCCACCGTCAACAAGACCCTTAACACCATCCCAGACACCTTGAGGATGCACGTTAAGATAGAATGCATCCCAAGTACACCAGCCAAACTTATCCACGATACCTGGAGGAGTTTTCTCCTCCAAAAGCTTGAAAGTACCCAGATGCACCCTAACCGCCTCCATGGCTTCCTTCACCAAATTGTATGGATCATCACCTGCATGCAAATAAACAACACTCCGGAATCCGGCACCACAAACCTTTGTGGACCCACTTTCCACACAAACGTCAACGTTGTCGTCGTCGCCCGGCTGGAGAGAAGCCCGGAAAGGCCCCTCGATCAGAGGAAGAAGGAGAACGTAGGGTCTTCCTGAATCATCAGACTTATCAAGCATGACAATTTGAGTCTCGTGCTCAAGGTCTCTGCCGTTGGAGCCAACCCAGTGGGTTGTCCACCAGACCTTGAACCTGAATATGCTCATGAACTTTATGCTCTTCAATTTCCCAATATGGACAACGTGCCTGTCCTTGGATTCTTTCGAATCGAACCCCACAAAGGATCCGGCGTTGTCGCATATTGTTTTTTCAGTGAGTGTAGCAGGCGAGGGACTGAGGGTTATATTATCAGGGACATCAGAGAGAAAAATGTGGCCATTGACCACAAAGTTTGATCCCTCAAGAGAGATCAAAGACGGGTTATTTCCATCAACCAGTCCTGAAGCACCAGAACCAGATTTTCTTACGCTCGGAACCATTGTTGATCAAGAACGGACTGCCTTCAAAGAAAGAGAGCAGAGCAATACAGAGAGTAAGGAGTAGGATAGTACAGTTTGTGGTGAGAAGCAGAGAGAGTGTGGTTATATATATTGAAGACTGTGAGACCGAAAAGCAAAATGGAATTGAAAAGGAAGAAGAAAAGAATGGAGAAAGGAGATTCTACGTGATCTTTAAAGGAAGTAGTTTGCTAGTTTGCTTTGTGCTTGGTTCAATTTGAGCTTGCTTGATTTCTGTTATGCTCAACACAAATGGTAATTGCCTTATTTATAGGCAAGCTCTTGAATTAAAGAAATTGAGTGAGGAAGGTGAAGTGGTGTTTCCTATTAGGTGACTGGACCAACGAGATCAGTGATTCCCATAAAATATAAGAATTCTTTATTTAAGATTATCAAGTAATCTTTAAAAAATACATCTGTAGATCTTTTTTTTATCCTACTCGCGGTACAATTATTCCATCTATCCAAGATTAATATAAATATATATATATATATATATATATATATATATATTACTTTCAGTCATATTTATAAAAAACAGACCGATCTAACCGACCGGGACCTAAATTGATCAGGGTTGAAAAAAACAAAAAAAAATAAAAAACTTAGTTAATCTTATCAAAAACCTGAATTGTCCTGGTCGAACCGAGCATAATTAATCAAAACCTAACTCTTAACTTGTTAATTTTTTAAAAAAACAATTATCAAAATAAAATTATTTTGAATTTATTTATTTATTTTTATCCTATGATTTTAGAAATATCCTTTGAGCAACCACTTCTCAACATCATCAATGAACCGATTTCACACTAATTAATAAACCAATCATGTGACAAATACAGAGCTTCTTTTAACCTAGTTTGAAAAAAGAAAAAAAAAAAGAGAATATTTTTCTTTTTCCGGGAGGAATCATTTTTCTTCCTTTTTTTCTCTGATAATATTCCTCTGCCTTATGAACCTTCTTGCTATGAAGAGATCACAAATATATATATTCTTCTCTTCTCTTTTCTGTTTTGTCCCTTACGGAGCTTGGATTGGTATATATTCTAGCTTTTTGAATGATCCATGCAGCCAATTAATTAAACCGATAATTACTTTATTAATGTAATTTTTTACATTAATTATAGAAAAAAAAACAATAAAGTTGAATTCATGAATTTAGCCAAGTAAGAGAAATCATAGATATCATTAATAATTTAATTAACTTTAGATTAATTATGAAATTAATATAAATATAAATTTATAGTTTGCTTTTCGAAAGAGATTAAATAGATTGATGGTTTAGAATTTTATTAATTCGTGCATGATTGTAATTTTAAGATTTAAGAAATTCTAATTTCTTTCTCGATATTCTTAAGGCTTTGAAAAACCTTTTGACTTTCTGCTTCCACTTTGTCACTCTAGTGCTAGCACATGCACCGTTAGCCAGACTCACTGTCAGCATGAATTAAGGTAGAAGTTTGATGGTAGTTGGTTTTTAAAATATTATTTTGTTTAAAAATATATTAAAATAATATATATTTTTTATTTTTAAAAAATTATTTTTGATATTAGCACATCAAAATGATCATTTTATGAAAATATAAAAAAAATTTAAATAAAAAAATCCAAAATTTATCCAGCTCTTGTTTAGAACGCAATACCAAACAGGAGCTTAGTAGTAACTTGATTTTGTGTTTGGAACTGCGTTTGAAAAATATATTTGACTTGGAAAAACATTAAATAGATTTTTTTTTATTTTTTATTATTCTAATGTATTAATATTAAAAAAAGTAAAAAATATATTAAAAAAATTATCTTAATATAATTTTAAATAAAAAACACAATATTAAAAATAACAATACACAAATTCGATGCATGGCCAGTGCTGTCAAGGAACCCACTATCCACCAAGGGAAAAGGATAATATTCTTATTAAAAGCGTGTGGACCTCTAACAAAATGCCGTCTCTCTTCAACTTGAGCCTCCTCTTAATTATACCATGCCATGTTGTTGCGTCCCAAAAACACTCCTATTTCTTCTTTCTTTCTTTTTCTAACATTTTCCCTCGGTTTCTGGGTAGCTAAAGGAAAGAACTTTTCAAGGTTGTTCTTACCAAAGTAGAGTTTAGGGTTTGAAGTTCCGACTCTTGAGGTGGATCGAGCACCGACCAATGCCATGTGTTCGTCTCCGAGGCCATTATGCACCGACCCTTAAAGACCAAATGCTTTTTTCAATAATAATAACAAAAGATGAGGTGAAATGTGGAGACATGTGAGTCGGCCACGAGTGTTGCTTCTCGGACAAGGCATTCAACGTTGTTAACTACCATATACTAGTTCAACTACCGTTTTTCTATCACGCTAGTAACCGATCAAATTAATGCAAAACTCCCTTCTATCAAACTCAAATGGGCTTGGCTTGCTCTCTAATTTGTGATTTTCTATTAAAAAATTGAGGAGGTTGAATTTACTTATGCTAAAATTGACTCAAGAGAAGCTTGGAATTTAAAAAAACATTCATTTATAATTTACCGGCCTATATTATATAAAAAATAAATATCACCGTAAGGCTCAAATAGGGTCTTATAACGACTCGAATAGGGTCTTATAAGGGAAGGCCTTTCACTAAACTTTACTGTAACATTATTATTATTTTTTTTATTAATATAGATGTTCAAGTCAGTTTGCACGCACCTCGACTAATTTCACGAGCCCTGAAATTAAAGATCATATAAACCTCCAGTGACCTTGAGGTTTGTAAAACTTGAACTGGTGACCTCTAAAAAACAAACCTAAAACATCACAAATTGAACTACACCCAATTGACTTTGTTGTAACATTATTAATCAAAAGCAAAGTGACATCGATTGTTTTACCAATGCTATTCCTATAAATAATTAATTTGGTTTACAATTAACCTTTTATTGCTTTCCGAAGCAGGAAATTACATCATTGGTTATATTTTAATAATATACCGTATTTTCTTACAATTATTTATTGTTCGCGAATAGGAAAATAAACCAAATTGTCATATGATCAGGCTGGTAATATGTACTCGCATGTTGCAAAGTAAAGAACTGTGAAAAACGATACAAGAACTGAAGCTCCTGATGCAACCACAAGATCAAGGTGCGTGCACTTCCAAAGTGACCCTATTTACCATCATTGTTCCCACCATACTCGGTTGAATTTCCATTCCAGAAGGAATTTCTATCGTTGAATCGGCCATCATCACCATCATGTTTCAGTGTGTGAATGTTGCTCCCAATGCGTGATGTTGTCGTTGGCCTGCCTTGGCTGTCATTTCTGCCAGTTGCTGAAGCGTTTTGATTTGGGGAGTAACTGGAGTAAGGTCGGTCTGTTCTTGCATTGTTATTCTGAGGTGTTGAATTTGGACCTGCAATGTTGAAGCCAAGGGTTAGAGAGCACGTTCCGCAGAAGCACTTTGTGATCAGTTCCATTAATTCACAAACATGAGTACATATAAGAAGATGATATTTAACTGTAAAGTTAGAAGACAATATGTTCTTTAAACTGAGCATCTTGCCACTCTAGTTTTCCAGCAATCACCACTTGCTTCAACAGAAATTATTTCCAAGGATTTCATGAACAGGGGAAATGAATAGAGAGATTTATCTGTAAAAGCTAATTGCAGAGATCGACTACATTTTCAAACGTTGCATATTCTGAAGAGCTTATCACTTTTATTTCCAAAATAAAACAAGAGCCCAAAGAAGAAAGCTTCCACTTCTCTTTCAGGAGAGCATTAACCCCCACTCGACCCACATGCCTCTCCATCACTCATAAGTGATATGAAAAAGTTCATTCCAAAGAAATAATACTGAAAAAATGAAGAGCCAGTGAATCGATTGTGAACAGAGGACAACTACCAAATTCAGACCACAAAACCAAACATACCCACCATATATTTATATTTAGGAATATGTTTTAACAGTTACAGAAAATATGCAATTGTAAAGGTTCCAAGTTCCATAAGTGAAAGAAAAAAAAAACAATTTTGTAAGATTGTAGGCATAATGACAATGAAAAAATAGCCTTCAAAGAGGCCATTTGCATTTCAGATGTTAGGCCCGAAGAAATAAAATTGAATCATAGCAGGGTATGGAAACTCACTATATTCCCATATGCCAGATTGAGCTTGTCCAGAACTTGATGAGCTTGCACTACCACCAAAGTAGGAGAGAGGATTGACATAAGATAGAACCCTTTTGACATATGCAAAATATCCCCCATCATTTGCATTTGCTGAACCACTGCTAGTTGTAGTAGTTGCTCTGTCCGAGGAAGAACCTCCTCTGTGGTAACTTGTGGCTCGCTGATGAGGAACCACCATCAATGCTTGTCTATTAAGCAGAGCCAACTCTGATAATGATTTACTCAAATCTGAAACAGGTTAAATTAAAAACAAATTTATAATGGACATGAAAATGAACTAAATTAATAGCATTTTTCTGTAAAAGGAAGCATATTCAGTACGCTTCTTAATGAAATGAATTCTAGAACATGAAATGAAACAGCAAAAGAAAAATATCATCTCTATCCAACCAAAGCATCATGCCACTTGTCAAAGTGCATCTGATGTGCATACCTTGATCACTGAATGTCTTGCGAGGATAAGGAATGGCAAGATCATATGCACCAATACCACCAGCTTGGTTTCTGTCCACGTAGTCTTTGACCATTCTCAAAGTGCTTGTCACAGAAAACTTCTCCTGTAAGCTAACACCATCCGGCAGACGGATATTTAAATGAACATCACTCAATACAGTAACTGTTTTTTTATCATCTAATGTCCCAGGCCCCAAACCATCCGTAGATTCAGCCTTTTTATCTCTTCCTGCTTCTTTTATCTCAGTAGTAGCACCTGAATGATTACCAATAATCTTTTCTTGGGCAAGAAGACCATCTTCAGCACCAGAAAATATATGATCAGCTATGGTATGGTCTGATTTGGTTATTGAACTGGGTAATTTATTGTCTTCGTCAGGGGGACATGTGGACCGCTCATCCCCACTAGTCTGCGACTTCTGAACATTAAAAGATTTTGTAGATGTCTTGTCATCCAAATTGGTTATTGTTTCCTGTTCATGCAAGTGGCAAACCACCCAAGTATGTAATACCATTATTAAACCATAAAAGAACCTCATGAGAGCTGCAGCTTAATTACCTCAGCTGTAGGTTGTTCATGACTCGCCTTTTCTTCTATCAACTCAGAAGCAGCCTGTGTTTCAAGCTCTGAAGGTTGGGCATGGCTGTCCACCAAAGGCAGTGAGACAACCGTACCTGAAGAACTTCCTTGCCCGGTGGAACCAATATCAGACGACCCAGAAGAAGGTGGTTCAGATCTCTTCAAAGCAAGTGCTGCAGTCAGGACAGTTGCTGTTGTTTCCTGCACTTCATCATTAGAAATTTCAAGTTGAAAGGAGGAAAGACACAAGTCACAAAATGAGAGTAGGGTTAGAGCATGAAGTCCCTCAATAGCTGGAGTAGAAAATAAACAGAACAGTAACCACGAAGAATATCCCATTCTTGTGATCTCAAGTGATAATCTACTACTAGTAAGAACAAGGTCCAAACAATTAGCAAATGCTCAAAGTGGAATCACAAGTATGTTTGTTGCCTCAGAAGTAAATAGCAACACTAGGAGTTTTGAGATTTATGCACGTAACTAATAAGATAAACCAGCATTTACATACCTGGATATGAAGGCTCGACCTTGCCTTCTCTAAACCAGAAGCCAAAACTTCAGCACTAACAAACCCTTCTGTGTAATGACACAGAAATATAAATTAGTCATATTTCTACAATATCATTACACATCAGATTAAATGCGCACCAAAACCAAAGATTTCAAATAAAACACCATACCATTCTGCCAAAGTTGAACCCCATTGTAGCCAATGGCTGTTATACAAGGAGCAGATTTCTGTGGGTCTTTGATTTCAAGTTGATGCAAGGATACCATCTTCCTTTTAAAATGTGACCTTTTTCTGAAAGCTTAACGTGTAAAAAGTTTGTACAAAAGGATACATATTGCAGACAAATTCATGGCATCAGTGCTTCCTTCTTTGATATGCAATAAAATGCAGTGCTTTGAGAGCGACTCCACCACCTAAATGCAGCACAACAAGGTCAGAACCATAACAGGCTATATCATATAGCATTCAGAAAACGAATCCCAGATTAGAAAAAACAAAGAAAACCCTACTTTAGAATCAGCCCAAGTGGATTTTTCCAATTCAGCGGACTCCACATTTTCACCTGCAAATCAAAACAAACACTCCACTGCGTATTAAAACAATTAATCAAGAAATATATTACATGACACCACTATACTATACGCAATCCCCGGTTCAATATGGTACCTTTGGAAACTATCTGATCACACCCAATTCTAAACTCTAGTTCTAAAATTTGAACTCAACACCAATCAATCCAATCACATCATCACTTCCTTCCCTTCCGAGTAATGCAAACTTTTAAACAAAAATCTTTTAAAACAAATATCAACAATTCAATGAGCCATTAGTTGGTCTCACAAAACCAACGGTTGAGGTTATTCGGGGAAAGATTTTCAGTAAAATTAGCATAATTCCGTAAAAACAGTGCACTAAAAGAAAAGGGAGATTACCTGAAATGTAAACAACAAAAAGTTTCTTCTGTTTTTTGGATTCAAGAATTGCTTCAGGTATTGAACCTTTATAGGTAACTGCAGATATTGAACTCTCCATCTGTTTATAACAAAAAAAAAAAAAACCGTAAATTTCAATCAACAAATTATGATCAGAATTGATTCAAACAGTTGAAATATAATATAAATCATTAGTTAATTAATAAAGCACTAAGATCGAGTAATTTAATTAATTAGTTTCACCTAGGGCTTGAAACCAGAATATGAGAGTGGCACTGATGATCCGGATTGGAAGGAAGAGTGTAGAGAGAGTCGATGGTTTTTTGTGTTTATTTTTTTTGTTTTATTTCGGTCAAACGTCAAGATATAACCCCAAATTATTGCAATAGTATCAATTTTACATTCAAAATATCTTTTGTATCAATTTTACCCCCAAACTCTTTTGATTTCTTAGATAATGTTTGGTTAATGTTCCGAGATAGAAAAGATGAAGACGGTGGAGATAAAGAGAACATGTCTCTTTATATTTTTTATTTTAAAAGTATAAAAATCCACTTCAAAATCAGTATAGATATAAACATGTTTTTTATTTATATCTCTTCAACCAAACATGTTTTTGGTTTTTTATATATGTTTTTTCTATCCTGAAATATTAATTAATTAA
>Ga0307517_10010609_pt1 | contig 12875 bp, 18 predicted proteins | sample 23_EM_MG_FD_194515 | JGI IMG/M metagenome (GOLD analysis project Ga0307517, IMG submission 194515) | Populus trichocarpa ectomycorrhiza microbial communities from riparian zone in the Pacific Northwest, United States - 23_EM | ecosystem: Host-associated > Plants > Roots > Unclassified | place...
TCAAAACCGAGGGCATCTATGATCCCGCTTCCAGGCGTTCAGACCTTCAAACCCCCCACCCCCCTCCCACCTGTCATAGAAGTACAACCCCGGCCAATGACGTTGGAGATGAATGAACAGATCGCCGCTCTCGTGAGGGCAGAGGTCGCCAAGGAGTTGGAGAGGCAAGAGAAAGAGAGGCTCGCAAAAGAGGAAGAAGTTCAAAAGGAACGCGCTGAAGAGGCGGAAGTGGAGCGGAGGCTGTCTCTCGAAGTCAAGCCTGAACCCTCGCAGGATGGTGACACCCCCATGGAAACGGAGGCATCAGTGTCTGCAAATCCAGATCAAATCAACGATGTACTGGACGATCTACTCAAGCACCACCGAGATTTGGATATTGAACTCCGGGCAAGATTGTCTGAACTTGAGAGGAAAGTGTAAGTGTCTCACGAATATTTACACCGACGACCTTTGGCTGATTGACGAGCAGGAAGGAGGATGTTCATTTGGCTACCGTGCTCTCACCAGCATCCAAGAAGAAGACTGGGAGAGCGTATGTTGCCCTCGCCAGGGAGTACTCACAGAAGTGAGCTTGTTTCGTTACCCCCGACGTCTGTTCTTGTCTCCTAACTGTTTCAACAGGGGTCGTCTGGAGATATCTCTGGAACTGTACCGAAAAGCGCGGACGTATGTTCCAGACAACGTGAAACTTCAGGATAGGTGTGTGAGCTGCAGAATCTGCCGCTTGGACTGTCCCCTGACACAAGAACCCTGGAAAACAGGATTGTCGAGATGGAGTGGGCCGTCGAGAATAATAAACCGCCACTCCCTTCTCCCAAGCGCGCCAAGAAATCTTCTCGACACTGGTGGCCAAAACGAGGTGGCGGGACCTCGAGGCAGAAGTCGAGCCTCTCGTCGACTTCTGCTGGAGCCTCTGTTGAGCACATCAAAGAGGAGGATGGTGATGAAAACGAGGGGGCCGACGATCCATCAGAAAGTTGGCGATCTAGAACAAGGGCTGGAAAGCGCAAACGGGACCCATTGAAGGAGGAGGTGACAAATAGCCCTCAGAAAGCAAGTGGGTCGCTAAAAGACCAGTTGCAGGACGACCCAGTGACCCCACCAAAAAGACCAAGGAAAGGGTGGCCTGGCCACGTCCTAGAGTCCGATGGGGATGGTGATGAGGATGAATGGGTGCCCGTGACTTCCCCTAGGAAAGTTCGGAGTGGTCGAGACTGATTCGCGGCTTTGATTCGGGCACCCTGGTTTTCTGATATTGGAGTGTAGCGTCCTCGCTCTATAACCCTGGTTACTATTTGTCGCATTGATCCTCGCGTTCACCAGGATGATTACAACTAGGGTACTAACGCCAATCGCTATCAAAGGATTCTGCGGAAAAGGTGGTAAAAATCCAACGGAAAACGAAGCGCAAGTACAGTTCAGCCTTTAAGAATTTGATCGGCCGATTCATAGTCACCGGTACTGAGTGTCGTATTGCATGAAATAGTTGGGATCCCTTTCCGGTTTGGTCCGGCTGTATTGTGCGCTGGAAGACGGATTGGTGGACGGGTAACCGTATGCTTGATGAGGCTGGGTGTAGGCCGCCGTATTGTGCGTCACCGTCGCTTGTTGATATGGCGAAGACGCTCCGGTTTGTGGAGGGGTTCCGCCCAACGTAATGGTATCAAGAAGATCGGGGTTCATCAAAACTGCGCCCGCGAGGAGAGAATCTGCCGGAGTCAACACAGAAAAAATCAGCACGCCTGGGCCGCGTCTGTTGTTCGTATCGAAGGGAGCGAATGCGACCTGTCGTGGGAAGCGATGATGAGTGAGCAGGGTTTCCCGATGTGGCTCTGCTATTCGATAAACCTTGAAACTCACGAGATTGTTCCGAGAAAGCATCTGGGATAGAGTATGGAAGTGCTTTTGATTTGCCGAGTGCGTGTCGGGGTCTAGCAAGCGGTCCGGCATAAACGCGCAGAGGGAGACGGATTGACGCTGCATCATGGCAGATATGTCTCGCGAAGACATTTGGGCTCTCGTGACATGGAGAGACAGGTGCGATTTCCAAAGGTCTACGCGACTACCACACGAAAGGTCAAAGTTGAGGACGTGTTCGCAAAAAAACAACAACAACAGGAGGTGGAACGTACTTATCGCCTTCAGTCTCTGCAGCGGTAACGAATATCTCCTGGAGGGTTGCACTCCGTGACGGCTGAGCCTGAGGATATACAAACGAACCCCTCCAGGGGCGTGCGAGCGTCAACTGCTCGGAAGGTGGAGGGATGAACGCATCAGGACTGGTTGGTAAACGGAAAGACATCGCAAGGCGAGGAGTAGGGGGGGGGGTCAGAGAAAAGATTCAGGTTGCCGAACAGAGGGAGTCACCAGGCAGGCTCCTCTTTTGAAGCATCCAACGAGCCGCGCAAATGTTTCCAGGGCTCTACATCGCAGAAGTCAGTGTTGCCATAGTGTATGCCCGGATAAATCGTGGTGCTAATCCCGGGGGGACAGTTGGAGCGGCAAATCCCTGAAAAAATTGCAAGGTATACAATCTGAAGGGTGGTGAAATAAAATGCTTCAAACACCCCAGTTCAAGCGTCTGGCATCAGGAAACAATTGTGCTTCCCCAAGGTCCCCGATGTGGATCATTCCGAAATCCGATCATTGCGGGCAACCCGAAGCTGTTTTTCTTCCGCAGAGGTGTAACGGATGGCCGTAACCCGTCGTGGGACGTATCGACCTCATCGAGATACAAGGTGAAGAGAGATGAAACACAGAAAGTATATGCTTGTTGTTAAATCGTCTACCGGTTACCGATCGCCAGGGATACACGTATGGGCCTGACGCTCGTCATGGCGGCCTGGGATCAAGCCACGCTTCCATTCTACTACCTGCTTTGTTCTTTTTCCCCTCCATCCGTAGGGAAGTGGGCACCATGCAAGCTGGCGCGTCTGCCCATATTGCTTACCTCAGCCGCACTCATGTTCCTGGATATACTACCCGCCAACCCATCCATCTCGGCCAGACACTCCACATGAAACTTGCGCAATTTGCTGTAACCCGCGGTTGCTCGCCAAATTATTTCCTCGTCCACCTTTTTCGCTGCCTCCACAGTCACGATCTCTTTCTCTACTCTTTGAATCCGCCCATTAGGTTCCTCCAGAGCATCCGCGAGGGCAGCCGACTTCTGAGTTTCAGCTACGAACTGGGCCTGAAGCGCGTCCAGTTCGCTGTGTTTCCCATCTAGCTCTTTTGTTACGTTTTGGAAAATGAGCCTTGAGGTTTCGTGGGAGGTTTCCAGGCGCCTAACAGCACCATCGGATTCCTCAAGAGACCGTTGCAGGGAGGATATGTGCGACCGAAGGGCATTTCGTTCGTCCTCCATCGATACGGTGTTATTCTCGAGTCTTTCCTGGAGCTCGGCGAGAGCCGATTCCGCGACCGCAAGAGAGGAGTCAAGTTCAGATACTCGGGTTTGCTTCTCGGAGAGGGAAAGCTCGTGGGCGCTCCGAAGGTTCAAGACCTCCTGTGTGCTTTCTGCCCTATGTTGCACTAGCGATGATTCAAGGGAGGCAATCTTTGCCAAAAGCCCCGCTCGCGTGACTTTCGACATCGCCAACGAAGTCGTCAATTGTGAAGCATCTTCCTGGGCTGTAGAGAGCTTCCTCCTCGTTTCTGCAAGGGTGGATTCGAGCCCCGCGATTTCGTCCTGTAAATTTTCTTTGAGGGCAACGTGTTCCTCGGTTTGTCGCCTGAACCCATTGATTTCTTGTTCAAGTCGCCGTATCTCTTGACCCTTCGCATTCGCGGCTGCCTCGAACGCATCTTTTCTCCGAGGTTGTCTGGAGATGGTCTTTGAGGCCGACGATAGCCAACTTTTCGGCAATTATAGCTGATTCGAGAGATTGGACTTGTTCTCGAAGTGAAGTTGCACCAGCCCCCATGGAATCACGGTCGAGCTCCGCGCGCCTTGCGATCCCCGTCTTCTCGATAACCTGTTGTTCCAGAGCTGAGATCGTCTTGCGTGCTTGGTCAAGATCCTCGGAATCTCCGGAAACCTTGTGCATGCCAACGTCAAGTCTAAGCGTAATAACGGACACACGGAGCGACTTACCGGGGTTGTGGGCAGCTCAGAGGGCCTTGGAATCACCTCAACGTTGCCGGTGGAGTGCCGTTGAATCGACTCTAAGAATGAATTGGGGCTTGTACCGGCGTCCGGTTGTCTGAATGGGTCATCAGATTCATTTCCATCATCCACGCGGGACGCGGGAAGAGTCCTCTTTCTGAATGGCGGCAGGATATCAAACCGGTTGTCTTGTAACGTGGTCCCAATATACATCGTTGGAGAACTGCACAGATGCTGCGTTAGGGAACTATCCCTGTCTAGAAAGAAGGGCGAATGAAACGCACGATGGGGGCTCGGAGGAGCGGTACCTGTCCGACCGGGGGGTCGCATCTCCGAGAGTGCTGGGCCGATTCCTGATATCATCAAGTTCTGAACGGACCCTCTCGATTTCGGCTTCACGTCTCGCCAATTCGGCCTTGAATCTCTCAATGTCCCCGGCGTCCCTATCTGCGTCCCTGGTGGCTGCTTCGAGCTTCGCTTGGGCCTCGTCGTTCACCTCTCTTAGCCGCTTCAGTTCATCCTGGAGCTGATGGTGACGTGAGCTTCACGGGGGTGTCAGTTGGGACGAGGGATAAGGAACGTGCCTGGGCTTTATTCATACCCGAGGTGCCTTTGTGTCGTTTTCGCGAGCGCTTCGCAGGACTTGTTGGGGTGTTCACGAGGGATTCGTCATCACCATCGCTATGAGTACCGCGAGCTGACGAGCGACGACGCTTAGAAGGGGTCGATGGGGCCAGTAACTGAGCATTGATAGACTTCCATAGGTGCTCCTCCTGTGCAGTTGAGGGAGATCGGGTGTGGAGATCTCGGAGAGCGTTGTTCAACCTACCAAGCATATGTCAGTACCGCTCGGTATGGTTCCCTAGGCCACTTACACCTTTTTCGCCCGTGGGGTAAGACAAATGTTCCTGCTCGCATAGTCCTCTTGTAAGACCCCTTGATTTTCCTAGCAGAATGTCAACGTAGGTACGCTGGAATGACTTAATGATTGATGTCGACGGTACTCACGAGTTTCGTCACTGCCCTACCAACCCACGTTGTCCATTGGGGTCCCAAAGTAACTTGCTGGAGCCCTGCGGTTTTCCGAACTTGGGGCTGGTCAGTGTTTGGATCATGGCAGGTGCGACGACAGAGATACCTTGGGCACGGAGGGTGTTAATATGAATTGCCCGTTTCTTTTGCTCTCTGCGAATCTCGACCATGGCCCTGAAGACTCCTATTTTTGGGACAGTTTAATGTGTGAGATTGCAACAGGGGGTGAGGTCTCCGCTCACGGTCGGCGTACGACAGCCTGACAACGTGCTGGGCCTTATCCGTTCGTTTACTTCTCATAGGGGAGGCGGGTGTATGGGTGGGGAGAACTAGATCTGTGACGGAAGCTTTGGTTCAACCTCACTTAAAGGGGCCTGGAGTGCGTACGGAGTCATATATGTGCGAATATGGCACGCGTCTACCACGTGACTAATTAGCGGGATAGTGATCATCACGTGCAGCGAATTTGAATCCGCCTTATTCTCTGGGTTCATCGGATTCTGAGTCACAATCCTCCTCAGACAAGGCCATGTGATTTGGGTTGGAGAGGCCCCAGTCATCTTCGCCATCCTCTGCGAAGAATATGAGTGACAGCCGGAGATCTGCAGGTGGAACGGACCCTTTTCTCTCGCTCTCTTGTAATCCCTTTCCAGTTCCGCCATGATCTCGGCTTGGGTTTTCTCCACGTCTTCTGAATCTTTGCAATCTTTGTACCTCTCAAGTAATTGACTGGAATCTGTTCAGCGATTGTAACGTGAACGGGCTTATCGACCTACAGATTAACCTTCCAGAACGAGTCTCCCCATCCAAAGTCTTGTAGGAGGCGTCTTCCATAGTCCTCGTACCCCGTGATGTAAAATGCGGCGGCGAGAGCCTCGACACAGTTCAGCTTCCATGGCTTTCCGTAGTTGACGGGGTTGGTGGCGAGTAAATACGGCACTGTGGAGGACAGTTGAGATGACGGGCTTGACAATGGAACGGTTTGAGCAATCACGTATTCGTTCATGAGGGCTAGAAATCTTCCCAAAAGGAACTTCGTCGAGTCGGGCCCATGAACACTCGACGACGGCGATCCCACCGGAGGAAACGAAATTCTTGTCGGCTGGGGAAACGATATCTCTGCCCTTGGGTCTGCACACACGATTATCCGGCCGCCGTTCGCGCGGGTAGAAAAGAAAGGCGCACGATAGGACTATCCCGCGAAATCGATTCCCAATCCGAAGCTCCTTGATCAACCCAAGACGACCAAGTTTCTTCCCCGAGCAGCGTTTTGGGTCGCAATGCCCGAAGTCCTAACCTCTCTGTCAATCATGAGGGTCACCATACACAATGGTCTTACAGACCCACATTGCCACGGGGACATCGATTTTTATCCTCAAGCTCGTTGAATCGTCACCCTCTGGCTCTTCGCCACCGGGCTCTCTATCAATAGCGCTCTCCGGGATATAATCATCTTTGAATTTTGGAGCTGAACGACGCTTGAAATTTTTGTTGTGGCCTTTGGAGGGACCAGCCTTGCCTTTTGGCTTTGGCATCGGAGGTGTCAGCGTGTGGAGGCAGACGTTGCGGTCGTGGGAATCCCAAACCTTCCGCTCGCTCGCTCTTCCGTCTTTCCTGGCCGCCGCACACGATGTTCAAGGCCACTGCCCCAGTACTTTCAAAAGCCAGCAGGCGTGCCCTGACGCCGAAGCGCGGAAACAAGGATTTCTACAAGGGTTGGTTCATCAAATGTCGCGTCACTACGGAGCCGGCGATAACATGGTTTTCTTCTCCACAGGTACACGTCAGGCATATCTCCCGGGAGGCCTCCGTACTGGTGCCCCCGGTAAACACGTTGTAAGCGGCAAGGCTAAATACCGTTTGGTGGATGAACAAGTCCGGTACTTTGTCGCACCCTCGATCGAGGACCTCAACACCACGCCGGTGGGTTTACGCGTCAAGCAGTGGATTGGCCATGCGCCCTGACCAACTTTCACGTGTCCCCTCAGTTAAAACCATACGTGTATTCGAATGTGAAGTTGACGAGGGACCAGAAGAACGAGATATACGGAAAACTGCCGCAGGGAGGGTTAACACCGGAGCATTATCTCAAGGTTGCTCCTAGGTTCGATTCTGATTCGTCGCAATCCACTTCATGAGCCTCAAGCATGGCTCGCGTAACTCAGCAATACTACTACCTTTGCCTTAATACTAATGTGCCCCATCTACGATTCGTGCAACAGTTGCAACTGCTTCGAGCCGTGGGAACTGAGTCAGAGTGATTTAACCTCGTCCTCCAATTTTCCCGCTATCCTCCCCGTCGGTTGCGATTCAAGATGCGGTACTACGAACAGCGGTACCCCGAAGTAGACGAACTTGTCATGGTGCAAGTCCGCCAGATTGCTGAGATGGGTGCATACGTCAAGCTGGTTCATCCTTTTCTCTCCGGGGATTATCAGCCTTGTTTTACTCATTGAAAACACGATCACCCAGCTCGAATATGATAACATCGAGGGAATGATCTTACTCTCCGAGCTGTCTCGAAGACGTATTCGTTCGATCCAGAAACTTATCCGTGTGGGTAGGAATGAGGTCGTGGTCGTGCTTCGTGTGGACAAGGAGAAGGGTGAGTGAATATCGCGCCGATTGTTACTCCCCGGTCTTGAATATTTTGGCCCAGGATACATCGATCTCTCAAAACGAAGGGTCTCCCCAGAAGATATCACAAAATGCGAGGAACGATACATGAAATCAAAGACCGTTGCGTCTATCATGCGCCATGTTGCCTCCAAGGTCCCCTCGACTGCGATTGACGGGACCGCGGAACCACCTCCTGCAACTCTTGACCCAGCGCAAGCAGAAGCTGTTTTGAAAGCTGAAGCCGACGAGAAATCAATCAAAAAATTAAGAAGAGCGGCTAGGAAGCAGGCCGCTGCAACCGGCACTCTTCCAGAGGGAGAGGATGGTGTTGCCGTCGCCGCTGAGGAAACTGGTGGTCCCACGGGAAGTGTAGGCGAGGAGGAGCGCCTCGAGGCACTTTACGAGCAGATCGCTTGGCCTTTAGGCAAGAAATACGGCCACCCATATGACGCCTTCAAGCTTGCACTAGCGTACGTATCCTTCCCTAAGCCTTTCATGGTGACTGACGAAGATAGGACATGCAGCGAGCCTGAAACCGTTATCTCTTCCCTCCCTCTACCTGTTCCCCCCTCTAACCTCTCCATCCTGACCGCCACGATTGCTCGTCGTCTGACACCCCAGGCCATCAAGCTCCGTGCCGATATCGAGCTTACGTGCTACACACCTTCCGGCATTGACGCCATTAAAAAGGCTCTTAGGGCCGGAGAGAAACAGAGTAACGACACTGTCCCTATCAAGGCGAAGCTTGTCGCCCCACCACTGTATGTGCTGAGCACGAATGCCACTGACAAGGTATTTCAAACAATGCCGATATTTGGTGGGGAAAAAAAGTAACCCAATCCGATATCAGTTTGCCGCAGTAGATCGATTGGAGAAGGCAATCGAATCGATCCAGAGTGCGATCGAGGACCTGGGCGGATCCCTTGTTGTCAAAATGAAACCGAAAGCCATCTCCGAAAGTGAGGAACAGGACCTTGCCCAACTCATGGCCAAGGCCGGACAAGAGAACGTCGAGGTTTCTGGGGACGAGGAGGAGGAGGACGAGGGCCTGTGATTAGCATCGTTGTAGCATATATGTATTAAACCTCTGTTCTCCGTGCGCAGACGTCGTCACCTAGAACGTCCACAGCTCTGTCACCACATCGCCTTGCACGCTGATCGCCTCCCCCGATATCCGTTCTTTTTGGTCAGCAGTGAGGAACAGATATTTTTTCAACTCCATTGCGATGGCGGGATCCTTCTTGATCTTCCGCTTCGCCTCGCTTTCGAACAACTAACGATAGACAGAGTGAGCGGAAGGAAAGAAAATTTACGGGCCGTGATAACGTACTGTTCCGTAGGTGTGGTCCAGGAAGTCCTCCAAAGCATAGTTGGGTTTCCTAAACGCCTCCTGGAAAATTTTGGCCAGTGTCGATACGGAAGGATGGTAGTGGTTCACGTGTGATACCAACTCCCAGAGTGAGGAATCCAACGCATTCGTGAGCATCGGGTCCTTCTCCTCGGGATCAAAGGGATCTAAAGTCGCTTCAGGTTAACCCCCCAGCCCGCATAACGGTACGGAACACACCTGGTCCTTCGACACCATCGACCCGATTAATCATATACATCAAAGCAGGGTGCTTCTTGAGGATGTTGTACGTAAACGGAATCACCATGATAATCCCTGCAGGAGGAGCGGATATCGATAATCTCGATAATCGCTTGATAAATGAAGCCAGTAGAGCAGCAGGAAGATGACTGCATTCAACCGTAAGCGACACTAATGAATCGCGTAGCACACCGACTTACGTGGAGCTTAAAAACAACTCGGTCAGACGGAAGAAGCGTGCCCGATGTTTGTTATGCAACAAATCGCGGTCAAGGAACACATATAACCGCGTGTAGAAGGATGGATGGTCACTGGGACTGGCATCAGCCCCGAGGCACGACATATGGGGAGCGAACTGACAGGTTGTAGTCCCGAATCAGGACGAATAAAGCATTCAAAGCCAACAAGCCAATAGTTCCGCCTTGTGCAAGCAGAGTCATCAGCGTCGCGTGGATACAAGGACGGAAAACGCGCACCATAGTCAACACAGGAGCCTATCCAGTCCATGATGAGGACGGGCCGCGTTAGCCGTGGCATAACTCCTCCGTGCATCACATTCAAAACCCTGGCTGCCAAGACCTTCGTTGCCTCGATATCTCCACTTCGCGACAAGCGTGGTAACAAAGTCATCCAAGCCCGACTGAACACAGCCCTGTGAGATTGTAATGAATGAAGGCTCTGATGGACTGTCATTCTATGGAGTCTTGGATTGGGACCGGTTTTCTTGTTCTTGTCAGTGGGCTCTGGCTCATCGAAGAACTTGCGCCAGTCGTCCTCGTCTCCTTCAGGAATTTCGGGATCCTCCTCTTCGCCCTCATCAGCAAGGGAACCTTTAGAGGATTTGAGTGGGACCGGCTTCTTCCCAAGCTGGGGAATCCACCATTCCTTGATATCGGAGCGCTCGCTTGGGAACCTCTTCAAGCGCTCGAGAATGCTCAAGAAATTTTCCGCGACGTGGGGATGGGTATCCGCAGGGTACTTCGAAACGAGGGTACTGAAAACGCGTGAGAGCGACGCCGAAGAGGCAAAGTATAGTGACATACGCAGCATCTCGCAGGAAAAACCACCTAATATCATCGTGGGCATTAAACCAGGTTGATGTGAAGATTTCGAGAACTTCGGCATCCAGTAATCGGGTGGACCGATCATGCGATGAATGCGGGCCCGTAGGACATTCGAGTAGCCCAAGAATGATTTTGTTGAAGTGAGGGACGTGAAAAGGGAGATTAGACGAGGTAGAAGGCCCCGGGGCATCCTGGGTGGAGGACAAGGAAGACGACAAGTGCCTGAGGAGAGAGAAGAGGATTTGTATTGCGGAGGTCTGGGGGGTTTTGTTAGTGTCCGGGGTGAGGGCGTTGGCGAAACCCACCCTAAAAGATTTTTCCGAGTCGTTCATGAGACCAACGAGCAGGTCGGTGAAGACGTTGAGCTTTTCCCAGATCCAAGTACGAACAACCTTTGTGCCAGCATCAGGAGAAGGCACCAGCATCCCGGCGTCTACGATGGACGCAAAAACGCGATACAGCGCATAAATGCACTTGAAAAGGACGTGCGGATCCATCGCATGCGTGGTGGCATCAAGAAGGTCAACGAGGGGGTTCAATGATGTTCCCTCTGATACAGCCTCGACCAGGAGATTTTCGAGGCGCTGAATGTGTGCAGGGTTGTCATGCTGCTTGCTAGTTACCTTGCGTTTTTTAGCCGGAGGAAGGGATGGATTGGCGGCAGACATGGGCTTGAGGGAAAAAAGCCGCATGTTCGCGATCAATTGGACCCAGGCACGGCAATTGCCGGCCGAGATCGAAGGCAAGCGCTCGTCGCCGGCAGCAGCCGTGCATTAAACAACTTGCGGAGAGCTTTGATCCACAAAGGATGCGGCCTGAATGGTCTCCAGATACCTCCCCGGTTTCAAGGAATATACTCTCGGGGAACAGGGAAACCTGACGGTCTGGCCTTGGCACGGGCTAATTGGCCAAATGCTTTTTTCGAATGCGCGTTCTGACCATCCTCAAACGACCACCAGCACTCGAGCCTGAACTTGAATGACCCACTGCTTCCCACTTCATCGTATCCGAGGCCCACGCTCCTTGGTCGCTCTCGGTGTCGCGGGCACTCTCTTTTGGCTTATCTGGTCATCGGACATCCAGCTCCACCAGGCGTCCCTATTCCCCGCCAAAGTGGACACCACCGATGTCTCAATACTTCTCGTGTCTGCGTTTTTCCCCCTCGCAAAATCCAAACATTCCCACGAGGACTACATCGGTTGGCTCAGAAAGTACCTCACCAAGGTCACGACCCACATCTACTTCTTCTCACCACCAGAAATCGAGAACATGATCAGGGAGTTAAGGGGAGACCTCCCCATGACCCTCAACACATCATTTTCCTCTCCTTTCGACATCCCTCCCCTTCGGGGTTTGGGAGATCACTACGAATTGATGCACGAGCTCGACCGGGAGAAAGACATCCACTCTCCAGAACTGTACGCAGTTTGGACTTCCAAAACCTATTTCCTCGAGGAGGGCCTACGGAATAGCAAAGCCAACGGCTTTGGTTTTGTTTGGGCGTTTTGGAACGATGCTGGGAGCTTTCGTGACGATCAGGAGTTCACAGCTTGGCCAGACCGGCACCGGATCTCGGAGATTTTCCTCGAGGGATCCCGCCTCACCGGAACGAGAGTCAAGGACCTGTTTTTTATGCCAATATGGGACAGCCCAGGCGATGACCTGAAGGGGTGGCAGGAAGACGACGGGCCAATCCAACCGCACGGTTCTGTGTCCGAGGGTGGGTTTATTTCTTCGTGGCTGCGGAGTTCGACTCAATCCGATCTCTCGACTTAGGCTCGTTCTTCGGAGGACACGAAGACGCGATCACTTGGTGGAGTAAAGCCTATTTCGCGTAAGCGGATTGAAATACCGTCCTGCCTGCCAACAACTCAGTCCCGTCCAGGTACCACGACTATTACCTCTTCAAACGCAAGGAATTCGTCGGCAAGGATCAGAACATTTTCACCTCCTTATTCTTCCTCTTCCCAGAACGGTTTATCACCGTATGGCAGTACGACGATAGGGCACCCGAATACGTCGGGCTCGCCGAAGGTCCGCTCGGAAACTGTGGCGGGACGTGGTGGTATTTCCAATTCTTCGTGAGCGGTGAGCGGGATCAGGCGAAGATGAGGAGCGTTTGGTCTCCAGGCGAACCGGTGCCCTTAAAGTCCAATCTGATATCGTCGAAAGCGTCAACAGTGTGTCGGATGACCCGAGTGTTGGATATGGAGCATGTCATCAAGAGGAAACACGGCGAGGACTGGAAACCTCCAATCAAGAAGGTCGATATCAACGTCTCACAACGGGACTAGCCAGGTGTGTCAGGTCGGTCGGTTATCTTTGTGCCGTTCGCTGTTCGCCACTCAAGTACTCACGGCAAAGGTTGTCTCCTAGCTATTTGTAGATCCATCTGAGCGTGCTTTTCGCTCCTCAATTCACTCATCTCCTCCCATCTCCCTCCGGACCAGATTGCGGTCAACTT
>Ga0307517_10010610_pt1 | contig 12875 bp, 7 predicted proteins | sample 23_EM_MG_FD_194515 | JGI IMG/M metagenome (GOLD analysis project Ga0307517, IMG submission 194515) | Populus trichocarpa ectomycorrhiza microbial communities from riparian zone in the Pacific Northwest, United States - 23_EM | ecosystem: Host-associated > Plants > Roots > Unclassified | place...
ATCAATTAAAAATGATAAAAAAAAAAACCGAGTCAACCCACTAAACCTGTGGCTCGGGTCATGGGGTAGGGATAACCCCGTAGAAAAAAAATAAAAAAATAAAAAAAATTTCCAACCAGCCCAATGTGATGCAAACCTTGTGATCACGTGGTCATGTAACTCACATCAAGATTGACAATGAATCCCGAAAAGCTGAAATAAGTCTGATAGGAATGTGACACAATGAAAACATATCCTAAAGTTGCTATTGAAATAAGAACCCTCACCTTACGAATACCAATTCACGAACAAGAAATATAAGAAAGACGCCATAAAACTAGTTAATCTTTGATAAGTTAGCTTCAGTTCTTTAGAGAACCAAAGAATGCGAGACATCCTCCCAACACTCAAGAACAATAATTCAACAACAATATTTTATCATAAAACTGAATAAAAAGTGTCTTACAAGGAGTTTTTATACTCCAAGCAAAACTACCCTAATGAATCTACTATAGTAGGCTGATTTGAACCCACTTACCTAAAATGTGGGCTGATGTGAAGCACACTTATAATTAGACCCAAAACTTAATTGAATAAACCCAAATAATTTTAAACAAATCCAAAACATTTAAAAATTAAAATTAAAATAAAGGTTCTTTATTGCTGTAAATAACCAAAGAGAAACAAAGAGATATGTCTAATTTCCCTAACTTAATAAGGTATTATAGTCTAAATAAACCTTCCTTGTGACTTTAGAAAGAGTTGCCACCTCTAGATGTCCCAAATAGAGTAGGAGAATTTGATCTAAGAATGGAATTAATTTTGTCGCCTCTTGTTTTTCCTTGTAGAGTTAGGTTTCCTTGTAATATTTGGAGAATAATAAATACAAATATCTTCCTTTGTTGTTGCCTTATTAGTTTACTTCCTAGCATAGGAATCAAGTCTGGCTAAATTCTTCCTTGAAATAATAGGAGAATATTTGCTAACTTGGGATCCTTATAACATTAGGAAATCTTGTCTAAACATGGCTGTCATAGGGCCTAACATATCAGGCTCATGTTGAACATGGATTGAGCCCTTCTTAGACTTGGATTGAGCCGGACTAGAACCTCTTCTTGATGCTCCAAAGAATCTTTAAAATCAGCCTTGGCCAAAACCTTTGTAATAAGCTCATTCACGGCCTCTTTCAATGCTTTTGTCTTGAACCTTGTGATTGGACCAATTAGAAGATGTAATAGATCCTTGGTGTTTGTGGGTTGATCCGTATTATAATATTGAAGGATGAAAGTAAAAAAGAATAAATTAAAAAATAGCTAAAAAAACAGTTTGAGTCAACCCGAGTTGATCTGTTAAACCCACGACTTGAGTCATGAAATTAGGATAAGTTTATAAAAAACAAATATTTTTTTTACGAAACTCCACTCTCAACATATCTAATGTTAAAGGTTGAAATTGAAAAAAAAAAACTAAATCCATAAAATTAATATATAACCCAATAGTTATAAAATAAAAAACAAATTATAAAGGGTTGACTTGTTAAACTCACAATTAGGGTCTTGAAATTAAGATAAATTCATAATAAAAAATAAATAAAAATTACAAAACCCCACTTCTAACAGATCTAATGTTGAAGGTTGAAATCAGGAAAAAAAACTAAATTCATAAGACTAGTATATAACCCAACAATTTAAAAATGAAAAAAATTACGAAACACAATTCCCAAAACAACTTAATATTGAAAGATAAAATTAAAAAAAAAAACTAGAAAAAAAAGAGGATTGAGTTGTTGAATGTTGGCATTGGAAAAAAACCTAAAAAAAAGTAAAAAAAACACAAAACACTATTCTAGTGAAAAATGTTACATCTATATATAACCAACATTTAGAAAATAAAAAACACTTTATGAAGGGTTGATTTATTAAACTCATGTCCTGAGTTCTGAGATCTAGATAAATTTATAGAAAACAAATTGAAATAATTTTACGAAGCCTCACTTCTAACAAATCTAATATTAAAAGTTGAAATCAGATAAAAAAACTAAATTCATGGTACTGATATATAACCTAATAATTAAAAAAAATTGAAAAAATCCGAAACATAATTTCTAAAAAAAACTAATATTAAATGATGAAATTAAAAAAAAAATTAAAAAATAAAAACACAAAATAGTATTATAATGTTTTATGAGTGTAGTTAATGTGAATTAGTCACACTTTTTTTAATTTTATTTATTTATTTATTTTTATTGTTAATGTAAATGTTAATTTTAAAGTCAATGGCAATTGGAGAGAAAAGTGTTGGAAAAAAAAAGGGACTGGTAGTAGGCCCAAAGATAAGAAATAGTGACACAAAAAGAGGTCCATTGGGCTAAATGACCACAAGAACAGCAAATCTCACACCATTTTCCCTTAGGGTTTAGTTGAGTGGTGAAGCCGAACAAGCAGGCATCTCTGTCTCTCCCTCTCCGGAAGGAAGAAAGGAAAATGGCGACCAAAAACTTAATTCGAGCAGGAGCATCCCTAATGAACAGATTGATTATATCGAAGAACCCAATTTTACATCCAAACGCAGTCTCCACTCACCAAACACTAACTCCTCACCTTTTCCCTTCTTCTGTCTCCAACTTCCAGCCAACCGACTTCCTCTCAATCACTAAACTTGCAGTTGCCAATCAAGACTTCTTGCATCCTTCCGGTCTCCCCTCTCTCGAATTCTTCTTGCCCGACGGTACTTTACTGATTTATTATGCTTTTCTGATTTATGGGTTCTTTTCCTCTTCAAGAAATAACTTTACTTTCTAGGTGCCTGCCAACTGTTTGATAATATGCCACAATTTCTCTCTCTTGCTTCTGTTTCTCTCTTGATAAAAATCCGGCCTTCCCTTTGCTGTAACTGCTCTGCCTTGTGCATGTTTTGCAGGAGATTCATCTACTGAGCCTATGCTCTTGTTTCCTAAGAGGACATACCAGCCTAGTGTCATCAGGCGCAAGAGAAAACACGGGTTCTTTGCACGGTCTCTCTCTTTCTGTCTCTAGCTTTGTAATCCATTTTCTATTAGAATTAGAGAACCTAGGAAGACACTGCTAACATCATTCAACTTTTTGGGTAGAGAAATTTGATTAGCTGAGGCTATGGTTTGATTTCGATGGAAACACACTGTTTTTCTTCTATTATGAAAATTCAACTATTTACATTTGATTGGGTGTGATTTGGAGTGCATATTCATCAGAATATGGGATAGGGGAAAGCATGACTTGAATATGAGTGTAAAAAATAACAGCTGGATTTCATATTCATCCCAAGGATAAATATCGATAAATTGTAAAAGCAGTTTTATTTTATGTGCTCTTGGATTTAAGAAGGGTTGAGTAATGGTGTAAAACTTATAATTGACATGCTTAAGTAAATCTTTAGTCATCTCTGCAAACATTTAGCATTTAGTTAACAACATGCTATGCTCAACTGCTTGGCTTATTTTTAGAAAAATACAAAAATGACCACATCTATTACTTTGGTTGATTTGGTACTAGACTAAGAAAATACGTTTTTATAATGTATAATTGTTTTTTTTCTTAAAAAAAGAAGAAGCATTAGGGGTTCGGTTGACCCCACTGAACTCTACTTAGCTCTGATTCTATATTTGTTGCTCATCGTGTGGGGTGAAGAACAAACTTGACTTCCCTCGTTGCAAATATTTTTTAGGTTAGTTAAACCATAGAGAGTGCATTACTTTAAGGTCTAGCTGCCAAGCATGTATCACCTGTCCCCTTTTGGACTGATACTGTTTTTTTATTTTCTTCATGCACATGTTTGTTAAATGAACTTGTTGAACTAATTAGACTTGAATCATGATTTATGCAATACAGCAAGGCAACCAAGGGTGGTCGGAGAGTAATTGCTCGGAGAATAGCAAAAGGCCGGTCAAGAGTTACTGCTTAGCTTCTCTGTCTATGCGTTGTGATGCGATGGGAGACAAGTTTGCCAGCAACCTTTGTTTCTTTTTATACCATGCAGTTTGTTGTTTTCTGGTGGCCTGCCCATATGCTTTGTAGGAAAGTCTCAATGCATTTTAGAATCCGTACTCTTCCATATAATTTTTTCCATGAGATTCCTGAGCTGAATTATACGCAAGATGTATTTGGAAGTGATCTCCAGGAAAAGTAATTGCGTTCTTTTTTGTTATGTTTTGTACCCAATGGCCTGCAATAATGTTGTCAAGAAGAAATAGTGGCTCTATGTTTCAATTGCGTTAATGAAATTCAGTTACTTGATTGATAGATGATGCGGACAATATAGGCGGCACCGTTTGGTATTGCATTCCTAGTTCTTTTTCAAGTGCATTTTGTTTGAAAAAGCATACGACTTTGAACAATGCAATGGGGGCAGGGTTTCATCATTTCTTCTTACCCAAAAGTTTAAAGTGGGAATGATGGCGTGGGTTTAGGGTAATTATCAGTTTTAGGCCAGGTGTCAAAAAACTTCTTACCCAAAAGTTTAATTGGGATCCTAAGATTTAAATAAAAGTTTTATTGATTTAAAACTTGTATAATCTCATATTATTTTGTATTTAATTTTTATTAATTAAAATAGAGATGATACATTGTAGACGGGTAAAAGCCATATTCATTAGATTCCAAGCCATTACGGAAAAACACTTCAATCAAAGCATGAATACATTGTAGTCTGATAATGATGGTGAATATATTGCCCTTGCTAATTTTCTTGTTTTTCATGGTATATCTCATCTTACTATTCCACCTCACACACCCGAACACAATGGCTTTTCGGAATGGCGTCATCTCTATATTGGTAAAACCGATCTCATCCTTCTCATCATTCTCTCTCATGCTTCCATTCCTGTAAGTCATTGGTCTAATGCCTTTACTACTAGAATTGTCTACTTAATTAATCGAATGCCAACTTAAACATTAAATCTCTTTTCCCCTTACGAAAAAGTTTTTGCTACTCCTCCTAATTACTCAAAACTCAAGGTTTTCTTGTTGTCAGTGTTGTCCTTGGCTTCGCTCCTAAGCTATACTTGTCATAAACTGGACTCTCGTTCCAAGCCATGTGTTTTTCTCGGATACTCTCTAACTCAAAATGCCTATCTTTGATATGATACATCAACATTAAAGATTTTTATTTCTAGGCATGTCAGGTTTGTTGAAACAGTCTTTCCTTTTAAATCCTCTCTTACACAAGCTCTATGACCAGAATCAACCACACTTTTTACTTGGATACCACCAATAATTAAACTCAACACTGTCACCTCCGCACTCATACCACCATCTGAAGTTCTTCCTCAATAGCAACTCCAATGTGAAGCTCCAACACAATCACACACTACAACCCCTATACCTAACACTTCTCATCTTAACACAGCCAATACCCAAAACCAAACACATCAAATGACTGCCACAAATCCCCTGCCAACTGCTACCCAACCGAATCATCCCATGCAAGCAAGGGCCAAAAATAACATTCGCAAACCTCTTTAAAAACTAAATCTTCACACCCAATTATCCAAACCTCAGCCCAAGCTCTTAGAGATCCAAAATGGCGTAAGGCCATGTCTGAAGAATATAATGCTCTTGTTTGGAATGGAACATGGGAACTACTAACTTCCAATCCCAGTCAAAATATTGTGGGTTATAAATGGATTTTCCGCACTAAACGAAATTTTCATGGCTCTATTAATAGGCACAAGGCTCGTTTGGTTGCCAAAGGTTTCCATCAGCGCCTAGGAGTTGATTACTATGATACCTTCAGTCTGGTAATCAAGCCTATCACCATCAGACTTGTCCTTAGTATTGCAGTAAGTTGTGGGAGGATACTTTGTCAACTTGATGTTAATAACGCTTTTCTGTAAGGTACTCTCAATGAGCATGTGTATATGCATCAACCACCAGGTTTTATTGATAAAGACTTCTCATCACATGGTTGTAAGCTATAGAAAGCTATTTATGGCCTAAAGCAGGCTTCTCGAGCGTGGTATCATGAACTTAGATCATTTCTTCTTCATTCAGGGTTTAAAAACCCCTAATCTGATACATTACCTTTTGTCTTTAAATCTGGTGGACATCTTGTCTATTTACTACTCTATGTTGACGATCTCATTGTTACTGGGGATGATGAAAACTTGGTGAATCGGTTTATTGGTCTGCTAGCTAACCGTTTCTCTCTTAAAGATCTTGGAAAACTTTCTTATTTTCTTGGAATTGAAATTGTTCCCAACACACAAGGATTCCTGCTTTTTTCAACGTCGATGTTTACTTGATCTTCTTGGCCGTACTCACATGTTTGAAGCTAAACCTATTCAAACTCCTCTTCCATCAGGTACAACACTCTCACTGTGTTTAGGAAATGAATTATCTGATCCCATAGAATTTCGATCAGTTATGGGAAGTCTCCAATATCTGCTTCTCACAAGACTTGACATAGCTTTTGTTGTCAATAAGCTCTCTTAATTTATGCACAAGCCCACAACTAAGCACTGGACACTTGTTAAGCATTTCCTTCGTTATCTGTGTGGTACTCCTTATCATGACCTTCAACTTTACTATGACTCTTCTCTATCCTTGCATGCATTTTCTGATGCATGCCTACTCTGATGCTAATTGGGCTGACGACCTAGACCACTTCTCTTCCACAGGTGCCTATATTGTATATCTTGGTCACAATCCTATCTCTTGGAGCTTTGAAATGCAGAAAATCATTGCTCGTTATTTCACTGAAGTGGAATATTGGTCTATTGCAAATACAGCTGCTGAACTAATTGGGTGTCCTCCTTGCTATGTGATCTTGGTATCCCACTACCCACTTGCACAGTCATTTACTGTGACAATGTTGGGGCAACTCAGTTGCTATAGACTTCCATTTCATTCGTGATTAGGTCTGAAGTGGAATTCTCTGAGTTGCTCATATATCCTCCATTGATCAACTTACATATCTTCTCACTAAGGTGCTTCCTAAAGCTTGGTTTTTATTTCTTCGCGACAAGATTGGCCTCACTATACCATTAAACAATTTTACCGAGGGATTCATTTCGTCGGTGTAAGGCACGCAATTCATCAGTAAAATTTTTACCGACAGCCTTACCGACGAAATCTGTCCGTTGAAATATTGATCGTCGGTAATTCCCTGTTCTGTTGCTAATTCTGTCGGAAATAAAAAAAATCCAAACACCGACGGACCACCGACGGTCTTACAGAATGCGAAGCGCGCCAATTTTTTTTTTCCCGTGAGAACTTTACTGACGGAATTATTCCGTTTGTATTTTCAACGGTAATCACCGACGGAATGGCCGTCGGTAATTGTGGCATGTGCGGTAAATATTTTAGAACTCTTTGTCAAATACCGACGGTAAAGACCGACAAAATATATCCATCGGTGATTTTGGAATGGGTGGTAATTTTTTTGCAACTCTCGGTAAAATACCGACGTAATGGTTTCGTCTGTAAGGCCGTCGGTGTTTATTTAAAATATTTTTAAAAAACTTATTTATTAATAGTAAAAAAAACTAATTAACCAAATAAATAACCAAATAAAATTTTATTAAACATTAAAAATATAAAAATAATGTTAAATAATATTCATCCAAATATTCATTACAAATTTAATGTGTTTCAAAAACAAAATTAAACTAGAATAACGACGAAGCTGGAGGAGGAGGAAAAGGAGGAGACTGGTTGTTCCCGGCACCGTACGGCCAAAAAGGGGCTCCACATGTATCATCACTCATCCTTGATCTAATCTCTATGACCATTTGACGGAGCTGATCATAATCCGTCGAGAGTCGTTCATATTGTTGTTTCAAGGCCATGACCTCCTCAGACTGGGTGCTCGATACTGATTGAGAGCTCTCAATTGTTGAAACACTACGGGCCGACCGCAAGTTTTCACCCGTAGTGTTGGAGAGCCCGTAGACCCGATTTTTATTGGTTCCACCAGACGATCCTACCTCCATCCACAAATCCGGATCGAAATCCGGATGGGTCGAAGGATCGTCCCCATATCTCTCCCTCAATCGGCTATTATAGGTCTCCTAATTTTTTTTTTAAATCATCATATTCAATTTAAGAAAATAATAACTTATGAAATAAAATGATTGACCGAACATACCATGAAGTGTTGAGCACGGTTGTCCACGAACTGTTACACCCCCTTTTGGCGGTCTTGACTCCGCATGTGTGTCTGTACAAACAGCTCCATTGGGCTCGGTTCACGTCCAAGAAGCGTAGCCTGTAAGGAAAAAAAGGTTGCAAGTTAAATATATTTATAAGCAACAAAAAATTAATTAACGATATATTTTGTTTAAAGTAATCTTACCATCCGCTTCGCAAGTGCACTGAACGGGACGGAGCCGTCGGTGTGCGTGGTCACCGAATCATGAATTTGCCTATTCCGGTTGTCAGCACCGGACTGTGAGCGTCATGTGAATCGCTCAGACGTCACGTGCTCAATATATGCCATCCATATATCCCCCGAGATGAATGATGGTTTGAATTCCCGCCAAATCGCCACCTCATTCCATCCTTTAAGACCGTTATCTCTCGCATATCTTTTTGTTTTTTTTGTGTGTCATACCAAAAATCACGCAACCTACTTCCATAATAACAAATTAGAATTTAGAACATAAAATTATAAAACAAAAATAAATATTATTTTTGATGTTATCTAGTTGCCGCGTGATTCTCTCATACCCTCCTCACAATATTATTGTCCGTGCTATCCCACTCAAATTTATGTTGTGTATATAAATAATTCATTTAAAATAAAAATAGTACAAGATATAAAATTATAAAAATAATTTATAAAAAATAAGTTGGAAATTAAAAGTTAACACCTACCTGAAATCGTCGAAGCCATGCATCGATATTAGGTCTCCACTCAGGATGTCAGGAAACCTGACTCCATTGAAACAATGGAATCTCCATCGATGATTTAAACGCCGATGTTATTGTCCGGGCAGCCTCAAGGTTTGTGAACCTGAAATTATATAAAATTAATAAAATATTAATTAGTTGTTCATAAATTATGTTATAAGTATATATAAAAAAACTAAAACCTAAACAAACTGACATTGAAAGGTCATTCTTCCATTGTGCCTGGTACTTATAGGTGAATTGACCCCGCTGTGAAGGCACACCGCCTCTGCGTTGTGAAACCGCGCTAGAAGAGGCAGCATCACAAGTTGGCGCAAATGCCTCGTCGTGATCAGCACCTAAGGATAAGTCCTCCTCGCTGCTATAAGAACTAGCTGCAACCGTCTGCTGATGACGTGCTGTAGATTTCATTCTACGCATCTACACAAATTTATACGAATAATTACATAATTAACTTTGATTATTTTAAAAAAAATCGGCAGCACCTCCCCTATACTGGATACTACCCACAGTTTTCAAACCTGCAAATCTTTACAATAACCACAAACCAATTGACTCCATTGGAAAATCTTATATACAACCTAACATTTATAGAAATTCAACATCTATATATTTTGAACTAACATCTATAGAAATGCATAAATGACAATTACAATTAATGGAAATAATAAAAAACATAACAATCAATAATAGAATAAAATTGAGATAAAACAATGAAATTTAATTCTTCATTTCCAATTACCATTTCCATGGAAAATTCAACAATAACAATTAAAAGAGACTAAATTTTCAAATAATTATTACAATACAAACAATAAAATAATTAAATTTTCATTCTATACATCTACACAAATTTATACGAATAGTTAAATAATTAAATTCAATTATTTAAAAAACAATTTGCCAGCACCTTCTCTATATTAGAGATTACCCACAGTTTTCATACCTACAAATATTGATAATATCCACAAGTCAATTTTCATTCTACATATCTACACAAATTTATACGAATAATTACACAAATATTGTAAAATCAACTCGATACAACCTAACATCTATAGAAATTCAACATCTATATATTTTCAACTAACATCTATACAAATTCATAAATAACAATTAAAATTAATCAAAATAATAAAAAACATAACAAGCAATAATATAATAAAATTAAGATAAACTAATTAAATTTAATTCTATATTTCAATTAACATTTTTAAGGTAAATTCAACAATAACAATTCAAATTTAACAAAATTTTCTATTATTATGGCAATACAAACAATAAAATAAATTGAACAAATAAAAAGAAAAAACTAAAGACTTTAGGAATGAAAAATGTTTACCTTAATAGTGTATTGATTTCAAGATTTTATCTACAAACAATACACAAAACAAAGAACAAAGATAAAGAAAGGAGAATCATACCTTTTAATATGTTGAAAACTACAATCAAAACAATAAAAATACAATGAGAAACGCAAAGGATTTGCAGGAGGAGAAGAGAAGATGAATGAGAGGAGCCAAGAAAAAATGAACCGCGGAGGGGGGGTCGGTTTTATACTGCAATTTTACCGATGAAATTACCGATAGAATATAGAATAATATTTTTTTGAGCGGTGGCATTAAATTCCGTCAGTAATTCCCGTCAGTATTTTTTGAAATTCACACTAAAATTTTGAAAATCCCTCCAGATTTTTCAAAATCCGCCAGCACATCCGTCGGTAAAAAGGTGTCAGAGCACGGGCGCATTGAATTTGCCGCGTTCCTCGGTGATGCCGTCGGTAACTGTGCCGACCGACCAAACAATCTAACAGTCGCCCGCATTGGAATGTGCACCATCCGTCGCTGATTTCGTCGATAAACTCGTCGATGATTGTGGCAGGGGCTGTAATTGTTTTGTAACTATTGGTAAAATACCGACAGGACACAATCCGTCGGTATAGTCGTCGATGATTGTGGCACAATGCTGTAAGTTTTTTACAACTCTCGATAAAATACAAACGGGACAAAACCCGTCGGTCTGACCGTTGGTGATTGTGGCAAAATGTTGTAATTTTTTTGCAACTCTCGGTAAAATACCGACGGGACACAATCCGTCGGTCTATCCGTCTGTGTTTGTGTCAAGCTTTTGTATGTTATGTTTGTATTGCATGTCTATTCTCCTGCACAAACGCTTAAATTGCAAACTTACAGCACGCACGACACAATAACAAGCGCAAACAATTATGAAATAAATATATATTTCATGTTCCAAAATATCATATATAATATTACATTATATAAAAAAAAGGCTTTACAGCATATTTAGTTAGAATTTTCGTCTTCATCCTCAATTGAATTGTTATCAGCTTCATCGCACTCTTCAATGTGGTTATCATCTTCTTCATCAACATTCTCTAGTCCACTAGAGCTTAAGACAACATTCAACTTCTCTGCGTCAACATCAACAAGACTATCATCGAAAACACAAAAATTTAAATTTTCTTCTAAGTTAATCAAAGGAGCAACTTAGTATGGTTCAACCAACTCACTAGCTTGAAAGACTTCATTTATCACACTTGTGTCTTCGTTCTCATCCTTCACAAACCAACTCCATATTTTTACGGTTACAGAACAACGCTAAATCCAATCTAGCCTTGATGTTGTCCTCTGTCTTCCCCTTCACATCCATGATAGTGTTGAAAATGTTCTCAAACACGTTCTTTTCAATGTGCATGACGTCAAGGTTATGGTGAAGAATATTGGTCTTCCAATAAGGAAGCTCCCAAAAGATACTTCGCTTTACCCAATTATGGGTCAAACCAAAACCATAAAATTTTTGCTTACCTGATTGGCGACCAAACACAATGTCACCATACTCTAATACAACATCATGCAATTCTTCACTAGAAAGACGCGGGGGTGCAACATTCTTTTTAACTCTGCCAACAAGAAATCCTTTCTGTTCTTTCTATACCTGTGATTCAGTGGCAAGAAACGATGGTGACAGTAAAAAAAGAAGCTTTACCCCTGTTTGTTAGCGTGAATGCCTTGTTGTTTTTCCATACAGTATGGACATGCTAGTTTTCCATGCGTGCTCCAACCAGAAACCATTTCTTAAGCTGGGAAATCATTGATAATCCACATCAAAGTCGATGGAATGGGTGGTTGGCTACAGTTTGGGAGGGGGGAGTTTGGATGGGGAAGAAGAAGGAGAAATAGAGGAAGAGAGAGTCGGCAGAGTGAGTATATATTGGCTTTTACCGATGGAATCATTGACGGACACGTCTCATCGGTAAGTCCACCGGTGACTGTGCCACGTCATTGTACGGAGATCTCGGTTTAAATCCCTCGGTCATTCCATCGGTAAAATCATATGAAAAAAATCCACGTCATCACACTATTGCAACTTTTCAAAAATCTATATAATCCGTCGGCAATACGGTCGGTATATACCGACAGAATACGTCCCTCGGTATATACTGATCGTATTGTCAATGGAAATTGTCTGTCGGTATATACCGACAACATTAGAGATGAAATTATTTCCGTTGGTAAAAATTACCGACGAAAAAATTCCATAGGTAATTCCGTTGGTTTTCACCGATTTTCAGGTAGTGAATTTTTTAAATGATTATGTTTAATTTGATCTGGTGAATAACTTGTTGGCTTGAGCTATGACTGTTGTTTTTGTGATTCTGTTGTCTTTAAAATTGTGTTTTTGCTCGGTAGGTAGTTGAAAGTATCAAGACAAACAGCCAAAATGGCATTTTAACAAGTTACTCATGTAATACATACGCGACCACCGGTCGCATATGTAGTGGTTGTGCATGTAGTAAATGTGCGACCAATAATCATGCATGTAGTAAATGTATGACCTATACATAGCACATGTGTTACATGCATGATTACTGTTTTTGTGCTAGAATAAGAATTATTTTCTTAACTGTGCTAGTTTGAGAAATAAGTTTGTTGACTGTGCTACTGTGAAAAAAAATCTCAGACCAAGGAGTAACCTCTTTTCATTTTGAAG
>Ga0307517_10010611_pt1 | contig 12874 bp, 8 predicted proteins | sample 23_EM_MG_FD_194515 | JGI IMG/M metagenome (GOLD analysis project Ga0307517, IMG submission 194515) | Populus trichocarpa ectomycorrhiza microbial communities from riparian zone in the Pacific Northwest, United States - 23_EM | ecosystem: Host-associated > Plants > Roots > Unclassified | place...
TAATAGCCAAAAGAATATTAATAATTTTGTAACTTTCTACACAACCTTCAACTTACAAGAATGTTAATGGAAAATATTACCTCTACCTCAATAGCATATATACGGACAACCCTCATAAAAATGAAACATGACCCGAACTAGCAACCACACTAAGCTTAAACCCTCAAACCGTGATCTGGGAGGGGTAGTGAACAGAGTATCCGTATCCATACCACTTACCACTTTGTAGGTAACATTGACCCACCCATTGTAGCTCACAAATAAAGCAAATCAACTTTAGTTTCAGAAAGCATGATAGTCATATCCTAGCAAACTCCAATACACCTCTTCTTTCAATGTTTTAACTGCAATCCATACCCTCAATAGTTTTGGACAGATTTGTCACATTATTATCTTTGCATCATTTACGAACATGGCAATGACACTGCCAAGCATACATTGGAGCGCCCCACCAAAAGTTTGCCAAGAGTTGATGCACCCCATGAAACCACACAAAGGTACCCCTAACTCTTTACCACTAATTCACAGGACTACATAATCTCATAATTATCTACTCATTTTCAAGGATCAAAATTCATACACATATTTTCCCACTCATTTCCAATCCCTAATGCAGGTGTGGAACTCGCTACCAGTTATTTGTTTATAACAAGCAATCATATTCTGTACACTCCCAAACAAAGTTCAGGGAAGAACAATATACGAGTTCAACTATTCAACTAGCTGCAAGCAATACTCAAATAAACTTGTGAAAGGCAGAAACATGCATTGATGATGGGCAGCATTTAGTAACATTCTTTCTAACGCAAGAAAATTTCTATCAGGACAGAAATAAAAGTTCATTAATCATTTTCCCAGATCATGAATTCATGGATTTTTTTTCCTATATCAAACATGCAAATTAGACTCGATGGGAACAATGATTAACATGGTTATCATGGCCCAATTAGGGGCAACTATTACACCTTCATGTTGTTGCTAACCTACATGTTTGTTTTTCTCCGACACACCTCAACCACTCAGGTATCCTTTCCTACCAACTCTAGAACGAAAAGGTCCTACTGGAGCATCACCACTGTTGCAACTTAAAAACTCATTTCATCTTTTTCCTCCACATTGCTCATTAAAAAACATACTAGCGCAACTCTCCTGGCATCTCTTCTTCATACGTCTTCAACATTACTACTAGGTTTTGAAGACAAACACTCATAGGATAACATCACCAACGTACCCTAACTCTATTTCCTCTGCAAAAAGCAATAAAAAAAATTTAAAAGAGAAACCACAGACTACCACATCTACAATTCCACGAGCATCATTAAAAAAAAAAAGAACAAAATATCTAATCAAGGTTGCTAGAACATACATTGCCGCATTGCGAAATCACTAAATTCTAATTACTACTTGACTAAGCAAATTAACCTCGATTTTCTTAACACTGACCTTGCTTTAAAATCACGCATCACTGTCATCATCATCATCAGCAGAAGCAGCAATATAAACTCCAGGATGCACAACTTTTCTTCGCGTCCTCGATGGTAAAATGTTATCCAAATCAACTTCAGCCAATGGATCATCCTCCTCTGCCTCCTCACTATCATCGCCACCCTCTAATTCACTCCCGTCGTCGTCGTCGTCTTCGTCTCCTTCTTCAATCAATATCCCTTTTCCTTTCCTGTCCACCACCGCTTCCTCCCTGTTCTCTTCTTCATCCTCATAATCACCATCTTCTTCCTCACCATCTTCGTCTTCGTCTTCATCTTCATCTTCATCTTCTCCTTCTTGTACGGTGTCGTTTTGGTTATCGATTGAAGGTTCTAGAGTTTGCGAGTTCTCAGTGAGTTTCTCTCGGATGACTGGTGAATTGTTGGCGAGTGAATCGATTTTTTGCGATTTGTTGGAGTGATTACCATCTTCATCTTCTCCTTCTTGTACGTTGTCGTTTTGGCTATCGATTGAAGGTTCTAGAGTTCGCGAGTTCTCAGTGAGTTTCTCCTGGATGATTGGTGAATTGTTGGAGAGTGAGTCGATTTTTTGCGATTTGTTGTAGTGATTATCTTGTTCTTGATCGTTTTCAGGAATTGGGTCGTCATCGAGTTTGCGTTTTGTGGGTAATGTGGGTTCGTTTTGGGTTTCGGTTTCTGCCATTGTTTGGGGTTTATTGAAGAAAATTAGGGTTTACGGTAAGGAGAGTTTGTGGGGTAGTAAGTAGTGAATAAAGAAAAGGAGGGCTTCATTATTAGTTTCTTCTATTGACAAGTTTTTATTTACGACACCCGAGGTTTATTCTTCTTTTCAATTACACACCTCATATATCTGGTTTCTACTTGGGCCATACTATTTGAAACTTAAAACAATAAATTCTATAATTCTTTTAATTATGTTTATAATTTATTTATTTCACTGTTATTAAACCAACATGTAATAAAAACTAAGGCATTCTAGATTTAAAAAGAATAGACATAGTAATACTCGGTCTTTTCAAAATAAAATTCAAATTGATTTTTAAAAAATTAAAAAAACAATATTATTTTATTTAAAAAAATATTAAAATAAATTCATTTTAATTCAATCCAACTAAAATATCATTAGCATGGTTTTTCGATGAAGTATGGTAAGATTATGAGAGGTTCGCTCGTTTACATCTTTAAGCAATAAAGTTGTTCGTTTTAATATTTTCAACCCACTTTATATATGGATTTTCTATCATAAGACTCAAATTTTGTGCCGTGAATTATAAAACAAAATCATCATTAATCATTTCTTCTTTTTTATTGGAAGCCCAAGAACGCCTAGCTAGAGGGGGATGTGAATATATCGATCCATGAAATGCCTAGGTAGACATGGAGGCCATGAGAACCACCAGCTTTAAAAGTGAATTGTGACGTATACTTCATATATATGTATATATATATATATATATATATTCATGACTCAGATCATTAGAAGAGGGTATCCTCATATACAAGTTGAGAGCTGGTTCTGACAAGATCAGGCCCGAGTCAACCAGGATAACAGGGTTTTTTCTTCAATATTTTCTTCGACCCAGACCACTGCAGGACGGGGATCGACCAGCGTTTTTACAGCTACGCAATCAAGAAGAGCATAAAAATTTGCATAACCATATAGAAGAACGAAGTAGCAAACGTAGAATGACTTCAAAATGAAATAGCCATCCACGAGAAACTTCTATCTTAAGGCCTGCTAAGTGCTAACACAAACTATACAGTGGGAGTGACAGAGCTTAAATGTGTATAAGCTCAATGCACCAATAACAAGTATAATCGCAATGAGCATCCCAAAAATAAGACTAATGTTGTTATAAAGTGCTATCAAATCCTTCCCAGTCCCAGGATCTCTGGGTGAATCTGAGGTTCGAAAAAATCAAGAATCTAATCACTCCACATAAAACTGAACTTCTACCTTTTAAACAAGTATATTTTATAGCAGTGAGATCTCTATTGATTATGCTAAACCGTAAAGCAACTAGTTCATAATAGATGGCCTAAAGCTGCGAGTTGGACAACGGAAGCAGGTTGCTGTTCCGCCCAGAAGTTAAACTAAGACCTAACAATGATATCATCTCAAGAGCCAATGCATGAATGACATTTCCGAAACTCAAAATGTTCAGTACCAAAGAGTTTAGATAAATCTAAACAGCTGACATATATAACATTTCATATACACTACATGCTTGGAAAAAAAATCTGCCGAAAAATCAAATCCTTCAGTTCAAAACGAGAATATCTACATTTTTCAGAAAAGCAATATTCAACTTGACTTTAACATGCTTAAAGGAACCCTGGCAAATGCACTTATACAAATTTAAATTACTTAAAGCAACTTTCTAACATAACCTTTGCATTTGGTGAAGCTCTAGGGTAGGACAAGAATGCTTGGGTCAGTTCAAGTAATTCCATTAATTCCTGTGCCTCAACAGACATCCAAGTGCGATTTACATCATCTCTCTGTGCATGTATAATCATCTTCTCCAGTACCTTGGCATTCTTGAGCAGAAACTGCACCCATTGATCAACTACAAGTTTCAAACTTGAACAACTTGTGTCAAATCCAAAAATCTCCACACTCTTGAGATGCAGCACTAAACATTTGAAAATCCTCTGATTATATAAACTCCAGTATTCCTCTCCATCAAAACTATAATATTTATAAAAAGACCTGTCAAGCTCAAACTGAAGATGAACATTGTATTAGACAACTTAATTTTTAATTGGCATGCAGTAGTGTTGTGATGATTCTAGCATAAATAATTTCAACTGATCTATGTACTACTTTGGAATTTTTTAACTTAAAATGTTAGTTGTAGCAAAGACTTGGTGACACAGTGAGAGGACAGTGCAGATTCATTATACCAAGACCAAAATAACATGATAAACAAAAGAAAATGGAGATCGAAAGGAAACCTATCAAAGTTCCAAACCAAAGCTAGATCGACAAGAAGAGAGATAAACTAGTGAGATTGTGATAGAAAAACACCTCAAAATTGTTGGAGGGCATCAAGTTGATAGTTAATTTCTGCAGATTAGGCGAACTTTGTAGCAAGCTTGCAATCCCAGGAAGGTCCCATTTGTTGATCTTCTTGTTCAGTGTTAGATACTTGCATGCTGAAGTTGGAGAAGACAGACCCTTCACCTCTGATATAGATAGAACCTTGAGAGGTAAGAAAAAAAAGAAAAAGAAAGGGACTCAGAAAGTATCATGGTGGTTAAATAAGATGTCATGGGGATATTCTATCTTAAATAGGTCATTGACAAATACTATTATCCAATAATGAATAATAATGGGCGATCAGTAAGTCAACACTTGGTGAAAAGGGGGCTTCAAAACATTTATAATGTTGTCACCAAAAGCAGATGAGGGGAACTCAAGAACAAGCAAGAAAATACCCTTTATAAAGTTTTTTACATAAATAGATGCAATCAATTAAATTGATACATCCAACAGAAAGTATAACGATTGCACAGAAGTTTGAATAACAAACTTCATGAGTTGCATGAATAAACAGTATGTATTTCTTTTATTCACAAAAAAACCCTTAACAATAGATGCTGTTACAGAAGTACTCCATAAAAAAAAATTCAAGTCTTGACTTGCTTGAAACAGAATTCTTGAAGCTGTAGCCATTTTACCATTTATTATAGAATTTAAAATCTCTTTGATTATGTCAAGGTTAATGCTTAATGTGCTCATCCATCACTATGAATGAACTAATTAAAGAATTAGAGCAATCATCATGCTAAGGGCATTTTATGCAAATTAACACCATTCCATGAAGAGCAAGAGAGAGCGAGGGAGAGCAACTAAAACCCCCAAAAGTCCTAACTTGTTTTGATGGTTTCATTTAAAATCATAGATTTCTCCACTATATCAGAAGCAAGGCCATTCAAATTTCAAAATACAGCAAATGTAAACAGATGCTAAATCATGAAAGAGCGAACAGACAAATAGAGCAGCTAACGTAAAACAAAGAAACACCTCGCTAGTTTTATCTGACAAAATGCATAAGCAACATATTGCGTCAGAAACTTACCTGAAGACACCAAGTTCCAATTGTAAGTTTCTCAACATGCTGTAATTTTTCAAGTAGGTCATGCAACACGCTGCGATGTGCACTATACCAATTGCTTCTGCAACCATGGCTACAACTTTTCATCCGATAACCAATACTAGCTTCTACCAAAGATGAAACATCTAGCAGCATATAATTCGCTCTATGCATATACCCTGCTAAAGTTAAGGATAGAAGATTAGGACCTTTAATCGTGATCACAAAATCACCAAATTTATCCTCAGGACCCCAGGAACCATCCACCACTAGATCTTTTAAACTTGAACTGAAATTAGTATTAATCTGATCAAAGCCACAGCACTGATTCAATTTCAAGTACTCAAGTAAGGAGCAGCCTAAAAAAATGTTTTTAATCATCTCATTGGATAACCAGCTATATGAGATGGATAAAACCTTCAATGACATCCAAGAAACTTGCTTCAGCTTATTAGGAGATAAAGCACAGAATCTTAGACTCAGTTTCTCTGCAGGGATATTGCTGTACAAAAAATTAGGCAAGTAATAATAGTCAGGATCATCAGCAATTTCTCTATGAAACTCCAAACAAAGCTCCTCCACCTTGAGACGTACAGCAAAGTCCACCCACGAGTCAACTTGAGCCTTGAAACATTCAGTGAACTCAAACTCCACAAGGAACTTCTTCACCTTTGGGGAGCAGTAGTGCATCAGAGCTTTGTCAACGAAGACAGCAAAATTTTCAGCTTCTTGAGAGCAAGAACATTCACGGCGAAATATGAGATTTGGCACTAAAGTCCAAATAGAGTCCCACCGCTTTGATAATATGCATGTTTTGATCGCATCATCAGCAGGCAAGAAAGAGAGGATGTGTTGGATGATGGGATCAGGTAGATTGCTAATGCGGTCTACTTTTTGGCACTCCTTGTTTTGACATGACCTTGGCCTTTTCAGAGGATTGTTTTTTAGATTCCGTGTCCTGTAAAAAGTCGTAGAATCCCAGAGTGTGGCATTCACTGAGCTCTCACTAGGCTGCCTCATGATTATAATCCTGGTTCGAGAACAAGTTATGCTTCTAAGTACTTAACCTCTTCCTGTCTGAAAGAACAAATTTAGATAACATAATCATTGGCATAATTGCCAGGAATAATATAGAAAACAAAGTTTTCAAATCATGCCACTTTATTTTTTTATTTTTTATTTATAAAGAAACATGGAAAATAGAATCACATCAACCCTCGACCGATTCAATAAGAAAATTGGACCCTTTCCACTTTCACGTTTCACCTCAAGATTCAAGAACAGTCAAAAGGGTTTGCTTGGATTTAACATAAATCCCAGTATGTTATTCAAGTGCAAATTCTATTATTATCTCCTAAATTCCCCAAAATCTAAAAGAAAGAAAAAAAGCAAAATTTTCTCCAAGTTTAAAATTCCTATGCCCCAGCAGTTTCTCAACAACCAAACAGACCAGGCAGAAAAAAAAAAGATCAAACCTAACCATCAAACACAAGCAGCAGCACAAAAGAAACGACTAAGTGTTTGAATAACAGTAAAAAAATGGTGGAGTTATAACAAGTACGTTGCAGACCTGACGTTTTTTTGGCCCGCTTACGATGGCCCTGGCTCGTTGATCGTTGAAGAAGAACGTTTCATATTTGCAGGGTTGTCGTTTTATTGATGTTTTTGGGAGATTAGAAAAAAGAGAGATCAGTTTGACAGACTGAAAATTTGCACGAGAAAGAAAAGAAACCGAAGTGAAGTGAAGTAGTGGGATGGAATACGAATTTATTTTCATGGTATAAACACAGCACACATGGTAGTCTTGATTTAAAAGTTACATAAAAAGTATCAAAATTAGAATTAGGATCAGGATTAGGATTGGAGTAGCTATTTGATCAGCTCTACATCGCGGCTTCAATATTTATCTTAATATATATATATATATCTCCAGAACATTATTTATAAAAAAAAATTAAAAAAAATCATTGACAATAAATAAAGATAAAAATAGAAAAATTAATAGACAGATTAAGATATCTGATATTGTAACACGGGCCTTTAACCCGATTATATTAAATGAATTTGTTATTAAAATTAAATTTTTATTTAATCAAACAATAATATAAATAAATATACATGAAATTGATGGAATAAAATAAAAAAATATTATATAAGATTAAACATTTATATAAAACATTAAAAAAATGATATAAATGAATTAGAATAATAACATCAAAAATTAAATGCATATAAAATAACTAAAAAATAATTGTTATGTAAAAGAAGCTACATAAACAAAATAAAAAAGAAAATATGTAATAATTTAAACACAAAAAAAATAATTTTTTTTTAAAATTACATTTAAAAAACATCAATAAAAAAACAAATTTATAAAAAAAAAAAACAGGCGCTACTAGGCCTAGCAAGTCAGGCTAAACTGTCTAGCCTACTTAGTAAGGGCACACGCGTTTGGCTTTTTATTTTTTTTTAATGGTAGATGGAGCAAATAAAATGTCATCCACCCCATTATTTTTGAAAAAAAAAATCAAGGCTAAAGGTTTTTTAACCCAAAAACCCAATTTTAAACCCATTTGTTTTTACCCAAAAAAAAACCTACGAAACACTATAAAATCTTATTAAATAAATCCATGACTTCAAAAAACCAACTCAAAACTCAAAATAAAAAAAAAATCTTCTTAGATTTATATATATACTTTTTAGGCATTTTCAAGGTATAAAAAAACATCCAAGTTGAACTTCTCTTGTCATATGGAACCACTTGACACAGAAATCAACCATTCTGGTTGTCGGAGTCAAATGTCAAGACATTTTTCTCTCTATCATTAGAAACCAATGAATTTCTCTCTCCTTTCTCAAACTAGGAATTAAAAAAAAAATGTTTTGAAAATTAATTTATGCTTAAACTTCAAAAAATGGAGGGACTTAATTGTTATAATTAGTAAAGAATAAGGACTAAGTTGAAGATTGGAGGGATCTAAAACAACACCCCTCTTCTTCATGTGTTTCATTTTAGTCCTTCGTCTTTTAGTTTCACTTTTACTTAACAATTTTAGCCAAATTAGCCTCCAATTAGGCCTTAAAGGGCAAAATTACAGTATATCATTTAGTGATCTTACTAAATCTATCACAGTATAGCAAAAACTCTTATCACAGTATTTTGTCTATATTTCAATTCTATAAAAAAATAAATAATATTTATTGTTCTATTTTATTTTCATCTATCAAATTATTATGAATGTTCTGAATGGACCAAACTATTTCGAAAAAAAAACAAAGATCAAAATTTTATTTGCATAGTTTCCAAGATCATTAATTCATTGCTACCATAACCAAGCCAAATATAGTTGAGTTAATTATTATTTTTTTTTTATCTGAAGAAGATTTGGGTATGAAAAAAAAATCAGTTATCCAATTATCCAACAAAAAATAAACTCTAATGAATGCCTCCATGCCAGACAGATATTCTTCTTGCCACTACAACCCTTTAGAGCAGATCCATAGTCCTGTACAGTTGAGAATTACATAAAAAGTTAGCCTTGCTCTTGTCCTATGAACTCGCAACTTTGTGCAATCGAAGAACCATAAGCATCTTCTATGAAGAAGCAACCTCCATTGAAATTCAAGGTAATTTCTAGGCAAGCATGTACAATACAATCATATATAATTGATTTCATTTCTTGATAGACAACCAAACTCAAATAACACCTAAAAATAAAAATAAAATAAAATAAAATGATTCATCAAAGGAAAGTCATTCAAAGGAAAGTCATTCCTAAAGAAATAACATGCCATCTCTCTACAACCCAAGCCACAATACCAACAAAATTAACATTAGCTAAATATTATACATAGCACCCAAATAGTTCTTAAATAAATGCGATAGCATCAAAAAAATCTTAATTAACTAGTAAAATAGATTCCCACAATAATATAGGGAATTGGTGTTGAAAATTTTTTTAATTAACATAATGTAAATAAATTATTATTATTATTATTATTATTATTATTATTATTATTAGTGAAATAGGTTTTAAGCATCTTTGAAATATATGTTATGATTTTTTTTTTAATTTATAATATTCTCACATATAGATTTAACTAGTTTTTTTCACTCATGCTATGTCGTAGGTCAGATAATTTCTTTCCAATCTTAAAAAAAAATAAAGATGTTAGGAAGTCAAAAACTTGATGCATACTGGATTAAATTTTTTTTTCAAAATACTAAAATATCGATATATTGGATGAATTATTATTTAAAAAAAATATTAAGATAACAACACATTAGATTGATTTGGGTCAACCATGGTTAATATACGAAACTCGCAATTCAAGACATGAGCACATGATAACCATATGGAATTTAAACCAAGTCAAATCATGAAGGTCAATTGTGATGAACCAAATATTAAAGGTAAATAAAATTAAATCTAAAAAAAAGGATCTATAAAAGTGACTCAAGTAAACCTAGATTGGTGGTCGGTACTACAAAGCGGACCGAGAGAATTTTAACCACATATAAAAAAATAAATTAAGGCTACATAAGTGTTTCTAAAGGAGCAAAGAAAAAATCTAAGACTAGAGTGATTTAGTTTCATAAGCTCATTTAATTTAATAATATGAAAAATCAAACAAATCCGAACAAATCTTCTAAACCTAGGTTAGTCCCTCAAATTCAAAGCCCTTGAAATCTTAAACTCATGTTCAATAAAGAAGCCCAACTCCCAACAAATTTTATGTAAAAAATGAAATCAGAAAAACAATTCTAGACTTGGATCATTGAGTCAACTGGTTTGATAAGCTCTGTTATTTTAATATTATGAAAAAAAAGACCACCCTAATTTAATAATATGAAAAATCAAGCAAACTCAGGTGAATCTTCTAAACTTGAGTTAATCTCTAAATTCACAACAAGTAAAACCATATACTTAAGTTCAATAAAGAAGTCAGATTCCTAACAAATTTAATGTTGAAGGATTAAATCATAAATAAAATATATTCAAAGAATTTATCAAAGAAAAAAACAACAATCAAAATAATAAGGACTGTAGAAAAAAATGATGAAGGATGAAATTGAAAAAAATCCAATTTGAGAAATCACTTAAAAATATAACAATCAAAAGAATAGGGACTAAATTTAAGAGATGAAAAAATTTGAAGGGGATGAAATTAAAAAAAATCCTAATTTGAAATAATTAATTGAAATAAAAGAAGTGCGGTAAAATAAAAGGGGTTAAATCTCAAGAAAATATAAATTGAAGAATTTAAGCTTTTAAAATGTCAATTTTATCTTGCATAGTTTAAATATTTTTAATTGTTAATTTGCCTTATCACAAGTTTTATTTATTTATAAATATTATTGTCTATTGTTTTATAGATTATATCATGTTTTTAACTCAAGAATTGGTTTTTCTAACTAATATTGCTTTTGCAAGTACTAATTCCCTTGAACTTAGTTAAGTTCTTGTAGAAAAAAAATGCTAAAGTTGTCAAATAATAAATCAAAATTTATTATTATAGTAGCTTTGGACATATGGAATTATAGTAATTTTATATGTAATAACTACATTTTAAATAGAGTAAACAATATGATGTATATAGTTCAATCAAGAGTGCAAAAACATTTTGGATAGCTTTGGCCAAAATGTTCAAGTTTGAAGTTGTCGTTATGAAAAAGGTTCATTGTCTGTAAATTTTTAAATCTCAAGATGGTCTTTGAGAGTAATAAATTTATATTCCTTAAGAATGATGTTATAGCTATTTGATTGGTTTTGTTCATGTATACAACATTAGTCATATATACATTATTATTCACATATACAGAAAGTCAATTTAGTGAATAAATACAGTCTAAAAAGTTATATCTAAGGAGACTGAGTTTAAAACGAAACCATTTTTTACTTTTGTAATCTTTTCTGAGAACTTACTTAGAGAAAATATTATTTACACAATATTATTTTCATGTACATTACAGTTCGTAAAATAAAATGGTGATAATTGAACACATTGCAATGACCAAAATAAAGCTCAACAAAGTAACTTAAAAAAGGGAATAATTGTTGAAGTCAATATCAATGAGGTTGATTACCTCGTTGATAAAGTTTCATAAATAAACATGTTTGTTGTTTTCAAAGTCAACCTAATTAAAAGTTCTGAGTAGTGATGGGTTGATATTGGTGCAATAAGATATGTATGTATTGAGAAAAAAAGATGTTCCACTCACAAAGAAATAGATAAAGAAAATTTATACATGAGAGACTTATTAACCTCCAAGGTACTAAGTGTTGAAAATATCATACAAAATATGACCTCTAAAAAGCTTCTCACCCTCAGCAATATACTCAATATTGCTAATATTAGGAAAAATTTAATGTCAGACTCATTGTTGAGCAAAAACGGTTTTAAGAAGGTTTTTAAGAGTGAAAAAGCATCTTTGTGATGACCTCATTAGAATGAATGTAAAGACCATTATAATCAATGATGAAACTAATAATAAAATTGTCTCTTCTTTATATTTGCTTGAGTTTTATGATGTGTGGCATGATAGGTTAGGTCATGTGAATTATAATTCTATGAATATATTAATAAGACCATGAATTATTACCAAGAATGATTTTTTAGAAAAATTACAAGTGTGAGATTTATATAGAATCAAAATTTATAAAATCTTCTTTTCAAACAATTGAAATAAGTAGTGAACCTATAAAGTTAATTCACTAAGATATTGGTGATTTAAAGTTTGTGCAAACAAGAGGTGGAAAAAAATATTATATTATTTTTATAGATGATTGCACGAGGTATTGTTACACCTATTTGCTTATGAACAAATATGAAGCTTTTAAAATGTTTAAACATTATAAGAACGAAGTTGAAAATCAACCTAACAAAAAGATGAAAGTAATAAGAAGTGATAGAGGTGGAGAATACAAAGCACTATTTGGTGAGTTCTGCTCCCAAAATGATGTTATTCACCAAACTACTACTCCTTATTCACCATAACAAAATAGTGTTGTGGAATGAAAAAACAAAAATTAAAATAAATAATGAATACCATGTTAATAAGTTTGAAAGCACCTCAGAACTTGTAAGGGGAGGAAATGTTAACTTTTAATTATATACTTAACAATGTACCCCATAAAAAGTTAGGAAGAAAACTTTATGAATTATGGAAAGGTAAAAAAGCCTTCCTACAAATGTCTCAAAATGTGAGGGTGTCTTATAAAGGTAGCAATACATGATCTTAAAAAGGTTAAGATATGAATTAAAATTATGGATTATATATTTATCGAATATGCATACAATAATAAT
>Ga0307517_10010612_pt1 | contig 12874 bp, 6 predicted proteins | sample 23_EM_MG_FD_194515 | JGI IMG/M metagenome (GOLD analysis project Ga0307517, IMG submission 194515) | Populus trichocarpa ectomycorrhiza microbial communities from riparian zone in the Pacific Northwest, United States - 23_EM | ecosystem: Host-associated > Plants > Roots > Unclassified | place...
TCAACATTTTCACTGTGGACTGCACTGTGCAGTCCACAGTCAAAGGCATAAAAACGGCAAAAAAGCAAAAAGAAAAAAAAAGAAAAACTAAAGGCATCAACCGATAACAAAATAGAAAAAATTTAATATTAATGAACTAAATTAAATAAAAAAATATTAATTAAAAAGAAAAAAAACCTATAAAAAGAAAAAAACTAATGAAGAAAGAGAAAAAAAAATCTAAATTAACTCTGAATCAACTGGGTTAACCCGTCAAACCAGGTTAACCCGTCAAATCTGGGATCCATGTCATAAAAGTCTGATAATTAAATAGAAAAAAATTAATATTAAGAAAGTAAATTAAAAAAATTAATTAAAAAACAAAAAAAAACCAAAGAAAAAAGCTACAAAAAAAAACTAAAGGCATCAGCTTTTTCACTGTGGACTGCACTGTGCAATCCACAGTAAAAGGCTTAAAAAGAAAAAGAAAAAGAAAAAAAACAAAGGCATATGCCACGGGTTAATTTTTTTTCCTTGCATAAAAAATATCAAAAAAGGCTAAGATCTAAGAGTGTTAGGTTTTTCTGCAAAGATATACCCAAAAGCCTTTAGTCTAGCTGCAACGCTTGACCCAAGAGTAATATTAATAATAATATTAAACTTACATGACTCAAGTTTAAGTGAGTCTGACTGCAACACCAAACCCAATAGCTTTGGATGTGGGTCTAGCTGCAAGGTCGTATCATAAAAGTGTGATAATTAAATAGATTAACTAAAAAGAAAAAAAAATAAAGAAAAAAAGCCAACAGGAAGAAAAAAAAAACCAATGAAGAAAAAGAAAAAAATCTGAATTAACTGGGTTAACTCTTCAAATCAGGTTAACCCGTCAAACCTGGGATTCGCATCATGAAAGTTTGATAACTACATAGAAAAAAAAATTGACGAGTTAACCCAGAATTAATTGGGCTAACCCGTGAAACCAGGTTAACCTGTCAAACCCGAGATATGTGTTATAAAAGTATGATAACTAAATAGAAAAAAATTTAAAATTAACAAACTAAACTAAACGAAAAAAATTAATTAAAAAGAAAAAAAGCAAAAAAAAAATCTGGGTTAACTCGTCAAACCAAGTTAACCCTTTAAACCCGAGATCCGTGTCATGAAAGTCTGATAACAAAATAAAAAATTTTTAACATTAACAAAAAAAATTAAATAAAAAAAATTTATTAAAAGAAAAAAAAATAAAATTGACAGGTTAGCCCAGAATTAACTGGGGTAACCCGTGAAATCAGGTTAACCCGTGAAACCTGGAATATGTTTCAAGAAAGTCTAATAACTAAATAGAAAGAAATTTAACATTAACAAATTAAAGTAAACAAAAAAAATTAATTAAAAAGAAAAAAAACAAAAAAAAATTTCGGGTTAACTCGTCAAACCATGTTAACCTGTTAAACCGGGATCCGTGTCATGAAAGTCTGATAACTAAATAAAAAAAATTCACATTAACAAACAAAATTAAACAAAAAAATTTATTAAAAAAAACAAAGAAAGAAGCAAAAAAAACCCTAAAGGTATAAAAAACAAAAAAAATAGCTAAAAAAACAGCTAAAAAAAAAGCAAAAAAAAAACAGCTCATCTTTTACCGTGGATTGCATTGTGCAGTTCACGGTAAAAGATTGAGCTGTTTTAATTATAGTTTAATTAATGTATAATATAATAATGTTTTTACTAGGATAAACAAGAAATTCGGTAATAAAAAATTTGATTTTAAGCTTGAGAAATTCGGTAATTGTCATTTGATTTTAAAGTTTGATTTTTACTAGGATTTTAAAATTTGATTTTAATAAAACACTATTTTAATTTTTTTTATCTCCCGTAATGCAGCGCGGGCATAGAAATTAATTGGAACTAACAAATGACAAGAGAAACATGGAATTTCCTCATCATTGAAAAAACATCATCCCAAACCCTTTGTTTCAAAGGAACGTCTTTCAGCTCCTCATCACGCTGACAACCTTTTTAATAAGTACTAACACAACATTAATGTTGTTTTAATCTTTTTGGTTCCATACTCATTGCATGCCTCTATGCAAAAATATAGGAACTTTCTTAGAATAAAAGCAACATTTCTGCTAGCATGTCAAAATTCAAAAACACCCACGAAGACGTGACAGAGCTATGCTTAATTAAACAAGGGGGTAGGTAAATAAGAGAATTCAAAGAAAATGTTCTCTACTTCTTAGCTAAATTAATTAATAAAAATTAAAGGAGGTAGTGATTTTACTCGGAAAGCATTGTTCATTCAAATAGTATTTTTTTTAGTCTTCAAGGGGCGTAGCGTGAGGGCAAAGGGTTTGAGATCTGCACAGTATATCTCGAGTTCGAGTCAGGGCGTGCACCTCTTGTAAGAGCCTGGGACAGCCGGGGTTTTACTCGCTCACCTGGGTCCACAAAGTGCGCTTTCAGGGGGGTGAGGTTTCCTCGAATCCAAAAAAAAAATTAAAATAGTGTTTTGATTTTTTTTTAGTTTTTTTTTAATTTCATCTTTTAATATTGAGTTTGCTAAAAATTATTATTTTGATTTGCTTTCTATGAAGTTATTTCAATCTCATAACCCAGGTCTCGAGTTTTATTCCAATCTTAGGTTGATTTAAATTATTTTTATTTTTTTATTTAATTATTTTTTTTTCAATTTTAACCTTTAACATTAAGTTGATTGAAAATTGAGCTCTATACTTTATTTTGGTTTTTTTATGAGATTATCCTTATCTAACGATCCGGGTTGTGAGTTTGATGAATTAACTTAGGTTGAGTTGCATTTTTTTAGGTCCTTTTTTTCATTGTTTTTTTTTCTTTCTCGATTTTATCCTTAAACATTAGGTTGATTGAAAATTATGATTCATAATTAATTTATTTTTTGCTTTCAATGAGGTTATCTAGATCTCATAACCTAGATCATGAGTTTAACGAGTTAATCCGAGTTGACTCAAATGATTTTTTTTGTGTCCTTCTTGTTAATTGAATATTTTTCAATTTCATGCTTCAATGTAGGGTTGATTGGAAATTGGACCTCATAATTTATTTTAATTTACTTTCTATAGGGTTATCTTGGTCTCATGAATAAGGTCGCAGGTTTGATATATTAACCTAAGTTGACTTGGATCATTTTTTTGTTTATTTTTTAATTGTTATTTTTTTAATTTTCTCCTTCAACATCGGGTGGATTGAGAATTAAGTTTCATAATTTTTTTTATTTACTTTCTATGGAGTTATCACAGTATCATAACCCAAGTCGCAAATTTAGCAGGTTAACCCTAACTAACCATGGTTGGATCCAAAATGTTTCCAACTCAATAATGTTTTTTTTTTTTAAAGATGTCTTGATTTTTTTTAGTCAAACTATGTTTTTATTGGTCATCTGGGTTGTCTTTGACCCGCCAAATTGATCAAGTGATATCAAATTAACTCTCACTCGATTAAAATTTCTTCTACTAGAAAACATGTTAGTAATGCCTAGTCTTTTTTTACTTTGAAAAATAAATTTTGATCTGACCCCATAATAGCATATGCTAATGATCTAGTATTTAGCTAAAATAGCTAGAAAACCATTTTATAAAACTCTCTAAAACAATATTCTCACATCCATATTTTCTAAAATAGAGAGTCATAAATATCTTATTATTATTTTTTAAATTGATTATTTGTAATTATTTTTAAAATTCAAATATTATAACTGTTATATTTTAGTAGCCTCTTAAAGGTTGTATTCTAATGGCTAAACTGTCACCTATATTTCAACAGTCATGTTGTTGATTGCTTTCAAATTATATTAATGTATTTTCTAATTATTTAGTCATAAAATTTTAAAAATTAATTATTCTATTATTGTAAAAAAAAAATGCTTACAATATCATGATAAGAATAAAATCCAAACAATGAATATTAATTAAACCATTATCATGTTGTGTAGCTAGTAACTTTATTTGATGCGACTCATAATATTCAACTAAATGTCGACTCGTGCTTGTTATATCTACCAACATTATTGATGCAACTATATTATTTGATAGTTTTATCCATATTTACCTAGTATTTTACACATGTTTTATATATAAAATACGTTGATATTCTTTGTTTTATATTTTGAATGTACTTTTGGATGTAAGATTTTAAAAAGAGTAATTTGGAGATAAAATTTAGGCCATGTTCTAATCGTGTTGAATATTGGCAGATTTGACCTTTGATCGATGTTTTATGCAGGACTTGAGTTGTAGAGGTCTAAATGAAGTGATTCTAGTGGCATTATAAATCTAATATCCATATCTTTTTATACATTTATGGAAAGAAAAATAAAAAAATATATATATAGAGCATGGAAATCACAACATTCAAAGATAAGTCTCGTATTTTGCTAGTTTTGACCTTAGGCCATTTTGACTTGAATATCCTGAGTTAGAGAAGTCCATTTGATGCAAACTCAATTTTGTTGGATTCCTGACTCAAAGACATATCAACCTACCATATTTCATATGAAAAATAGCTCATATGAGAGAGATATGAGTTTTTCAAGATAACCCATAAATTCTACCAGCAGACAGGTTTTGTGAAGAAATAAGTCCAACTTACTTCCCAAACATCCAAACTGTCATGTCAATTATTTATTAATATGGAAAAGGTCTTTATTTGGGTAAATTAATGTCACTAAGTCCAAAGTCCAATCTTGAAGATTTTATGCAAGACTATTTTTTCTTTTTTATAGGAAAGAGTTATTGTACTACTTAAATATAGATTGTTTACTTTGTAAATGACTCCTAATTTTTTAAAAGAAAAAGACTAGTATAAATGTGGGGATTAAGGTTTTCCATCAGATAAAAGGAAAGAGAGATAGGAAAAGAGGGAGGCAGCTAAAAAGAAGAAAGAAACTCTCACCTTTTTATCTACACCTGAAATTATGTTTTCATCTTTTTTCTTCCTTAGTTTTTTGATAGTCATGCAAACCTAAGTTATTTTTCTTGGTTGAAAAGATACAGAAGCCTTCGGATTTTAAAAATTGTAAGATCTATTTTATCTTTTCTTTTCAGTTTATATGATGAGTATGAATGTTTTTCTATGCTTATTTCCTATGATTGTTTAGTTTGATTGTTAGAGTGAACTCTAAGTTATTATTCTAACCAATTTATTTTTAAGTTTTCTATCAAAACCAGAGTTGTGATATTTAACTTGTGAAGCAACTAAGTTTTATAATTATGGTGGATCTACATTATTAATCTTAGAAAAAACATTCAATTAAATCAAACATAGACTGCAGACAATTATGTTGTCTAGATTTATCAACCTATTAAGTTCTTAAAGCTGATATTGAATTAAATTATTAGAGTGGACGTTGTTGTTGTTTAATGGCTAGGGTTAGTTATATCACGAATCGATTAATTGACTAATATTAAGGAAATATACATACTCAAAATATAAATTGACGTGCTGTTTCAATGATCAATTTTGATTTCCTTCAATGGATGTTTACTTAAGACCAAAGTTTTTCTCATAATAAGTTTTGGTTTATTTAATTTAGTTTGATTACTTTATTTTATTTACCTTAGCATAGTTTAGATAATCTCAACCCCCAAACTTTGAATCATATAGCATAAAGACCTAAACTAAAAGTTCCTCGTAGGATCAACAACTTGCTTGCTTTATACTATCTTATTTGTTTAAGTTAGGGTAATTAATTTGTGTGACCGCGACATCGCAATAAATTTTGGTGTAGTTGTCGGGGAAGACCCTCATACTCATGTCAAGGAATTCCACATAGTTTACGATGACATGAAATCGCATGGAGTTGGTGAACAACAAGTTAAGTTGAAAGTTTTCCCTTTCTTTTTAAAAAGAGCAGCAAAAGTATGACTTTTCTTCATTCTTTCTGGTTCCATTGGAACTTGGAATGTCATGAAGAAGATTTTCCTTGAGAAGTAGAAGTATTTCCCAGCCTCTCCAGTTTCCAACACAAGAAAATAAATATATGGGATTTAGCAATCTCATGGGGAAACACTCTCCGAATATTGACAAAGATTTGAGCAATTGTGCATTCAATGTTCTCATTATTAAATACTCGATCAATTACTTATTCAATACTTCTATGAAGGGCTAATGCCTACTGACTGAAGTATCATTGATGAGGTAAATGGAGTAGCGTTGGTAGATAAAACACCTGAGACTGCATGCCAATTGATCTAAAATATGATAGCCAACTCGAAATAATTTGGCACACATGGAGACTTCTTAAGCAAACGAGGTAAGTATTGCTAACCTTGAGAATAAAGTAAATGATTTTACTTCTTTTATGTGTTTTTTGGCTTGTGGAAATGTACAACAAGTGAAAGTTTGTAGCATATGCTCGTTACAAGACCATACTTTGGATATGTGCCCAACAATGTAAGAAGACTACATTAAATAAGTTAATACAGTTGATGGAACATTCAATGGCTAGCCCCAGTATAAATATGATCCTTTTACTAACACGTACAATCCCAGATGGAGAGATCACCCGAACTTACACTATGGGAACCTACCTTAATAAGACAATCAAAGCTGATAGTTCCACCCCATGGATTTTAGCCCCAATAGAATTATCAAGCGAGATAGCCCCCTGCATTTACAAATTTCAATTATATGGGATCATCAAGTGATGATCTTTATGAGATGATGAAAACCTTAGCTTCTAACATAATGACTTTACAACAAAATTTCATGTCTTTACAACAATAAACAAGATCAAGTATTCATAACTTAGAGAAGCAAATGGGGCAAGTAGCTTCAAGTATAGGGAAATTGAAAGCACAAGTCAGCAGAAAATTACCCTCATAAGCATTGAATCCAAAAGATAATGTTAGTGCGATCACACTACAAAGTGAGAAAGAACTTGAAGAGCAAAGATCGAAACAAATTGAGATGGAGGAAGAAGATGAGATAAAAATTAAAATGAGCATAAAGAAGAAACAACCTACTCCTTTACAAACCGAAATAACCATCAATACTCCAAAGGTAAGTCATAACTCAATGAATTTCAGTTTAAAAGAAATCCTTCATTTCCTTTAAATTCTTCTAGGTCTAAGAAAGAGGACAAAGAAAAAGAGATTTTAGAGGTTTTCAAGAAAGTGGAACTCAACATTCATTTGATTGATGATATCAAGCAAATTCTCAAATATGTCAAATTCTTGAAGGATTTGTGTACTACCAAAGAGCTTACAAGTTAAAAGGCTACGAAATGGTAAGTATAGGTGAAATTGTAACTGTTGTTGTTCAAAACAATTTCCCTTTAAAGTAAAAAGACTTAAGTGCGTTTACTATGCCATATTTTATTGGTAATGCAAGCTTTTAAAAGGCTTTATGCGATTTGAGTGCATCCATTAGTGGTATACCTAAACATGTTTATGATTCTCTTAGTCTTGAGCCTTTGATTAAAACTAGTGTTGTAATATAACTTGTGAATCGTAGTTTTATTTATCCACTTGGTGTGATAAAATATGTCATAATCAAGATTGATAGTTTAGTTATTTCATATGACTTTTATATTCTTAATAGAACATGATTCCTTAAACACCAACATGCCTATCTTGTTTGGAAGACCATTCTCGAAAAATGCTAACACTAAAATTGATTATGGTAAGGATACTTTGTATGTAGAAGTAGGAGATGAAGTAATTGGATTTAACTTTTATAATGCAATGAAATATCCTTACAACAATGTTTACTCTATCACATATCATGACCAAATTGATGAGTGTGTGCAACAAGTTCTTGATTTCGATTGCAATGATGATGGATTAAACATGGTATTAAGACATGACATTGATTTTACCGAGATAGATGACATAGAGAACATATATGTTCCCCTAAATGTGCAAGAATCAACTTTGGCTTTGCAAACTGCCCCCTATGGTAATGTTTTTGTTGACTTACTACTTTCACATAAAAAGTTTTTGCCATCTATTTTACAGGCACCCAGATTAGAATTGAAACATTTTCTCGATAATTTGAAGTATGTATTCATTGGCAATAACAATACACTCCCTGTTATTATAGGAAAAGGTTTGACAAATATGCAAGAGAAAAAGCTTATGAAATTGTTGCGCGATCACAAAACAACCATCAGATGGATTTTAGTCGATATTAAGGGAATTAGTCCCTCAATATGTATGCATCACATAATATTGGAGGATAATGCAAAAACAATAAGGAAAATGCAAAGGAGGCTAAATCCACCTATGATAGAGGTAGTGAAAGCTGAAATTTTGAAACTATTGGATGCAAGAGTCATTTACCCCATAACGGATAGTGAGTGGGTGATGTCAATCCATGTGGTGCCTAAAAAGACTAGAATCAAATGGTAAAGAACAAAGATGATGAACTCATTTCTACTTGTATCTCGAGTGGTTGGAGAATGTGTGTTGATTATGGAAAGCTCAATCTTGCTACATGCAAAGATCACTTCTCATTACCATTCATGGACCAAATGCTTGAACGCATAGCAAGTAAGTCTTTTATTGCTTTCTTGATGGATATAATCATACTGTTATTAATCTTGAAGATCAAGAAAAGACTACCTTAACATGTCCATTTGATATATATACATATAGGAGAATGCCATTTGGTCTGTGTAATGCACCCAAAACTTTTCAAAGATGCATGATGAATATTTTTTTTTACTATGTTGAAAGAATAATTGAGGTTTTTATGGATGATTTCATGATGTATATGGTGATTCTTTTGATAAGTATTTAGAAAACTTATCTTTAGTCTTAAAAAGATGTATTGAAATTAACCTTGTCTTGAACTATAAAAAGTGTTATTCTATGGTAGAACAAGGAATAGTTCTTGGGCATATTGTGTCTTTATGTGGTTTAGAGGTTGATAACGCTAAAATAGATGTTATTTCATCATTGCCTTACCCCTCGTGTGTGAGAGAGGTTCATTCTTTCTTGACCATGTAGGTTTCTATCGATGCTTTATCAAATATTTCTCGAAGATTACAGCACCCTTGTGCAAATTATTAGTCAAAGAAGTGGATTTCATGTATGATCAAGCATGTAGAGATGCCCATAATGAACTTAAGAGGCGTGTCACATTTGCCTCCATCAAGCAACCACCAAATTGGGACGAACCTTTTGCGATAATATGCGATGCGAATGACTACACATTGGGGGTTGTACTTGGGCAAAGAATAGGGAAGAATTTGCATGTTATCACCTATGCTTCCCACATGTTGGACAAAGCACAATGCAATTACCATACAACTGAAAAAGAACCTTTTGCAGTGATGTCTGCTATAGAAAAATTCAGGTCCTATTTACTTGGTACAAAAGTTGTTGTTTTTACTAACCATGCAACTTTTAGGTATCTTTTGAAGAAAAAGGAATCTAAACCAAGAAAAAGGATATAAACGGACTAGTAGGAATGTGGGGATTAGGGTTTTCCATCAGATAAAAGGAAAGAGAACTAGGAAAAGAGGGAGGCAGCCAAAAATAAGAAAGAAACTCTCACCTTTTTTCTACACCCGAAATTATATTTCATCTTTTCTCTTCCTTAGTTTTTCAATAGTCATGCAAGACTAAGTTATTTTTCTTGGTTAAAAGGATATAGAAGCCTTCAAATTTTAAAAACATGAGATCTATTTTATCTTTTCTTTTTAGTTTATATGGTAAGTATGCATGTTTTCCTATGCTTATTTCCCATGATTGTTTAGCTTAATTGTTAGAGCGAACTCTAAGTTATTATTCTAACCAATCTATTGCTAAGTTTTTTTTTTATCAAAACCAGAGTTGTGATATTTAACTTGTGAAGCGACTAAATTTAATAATTATAGTGAATCTATATTGTTAATCTTAGGAAAAACATTCAATTAAATCGAACATAGATTGTAAACAATTATGTTATCTAGATTTATCAACCTTTCTAGTTCTTAAGGCTGCTATTGAATTAAATTACTAGTGCAGACGCTGTGGTTGTTTAATGGTTAGGGTTAGTTATACTATGGATTTGTTAATTGACTAATATTAAGGAATGATAAATACTCAAAATATAAATTGATGTATCATTTCAATGATCAGTTTTGATTTTCATCGATGGATGTTTACTTGAGACCAAGGTTTTTGTCTTAATAAGTTTCAGTTTATTTAATTTAGTTTGATTACTTTATTTCATTTACCCTAGCATAACTTAGATAATCTCAACCCCTCAACTTTGAATCATTTAACACAAAGACCTCTTACTTGTTCTGTACTATCTTGTTTGTTTAAATTAGGATAATTAATTTGTGTGATCACAACATTACAGCAATTATTCTCTCTTAACTCTATTGTTGTCTCAATAAAAGTTCTTTTTGCATAATAGTTGCAATAACCTATTTTGAACTCTATTTCCAACATATTGAGAAAGAAATCAAAAATTGAAAAAAAAAATTATGAAGTGAAATGGTAATTAAGGAAAGAATTAGGGACCAAAATAAATAACAAGAGTTTGAGTTCCTCTCAAACTAACTCCAAGTCCAAGAGTTAAGGATATAACTAATCAAAATAGGTGAAAAGATGAGCAAGGAAGAATCTATAAATAGACCAAGTAGTCAAAGGAAAAAAGGATGAAAGAATACACTAAGAAAAACAAGAGACATAAAAGATTTACGAGATAACAATGAGAGAAATCAGAGAAAATATAGAAAAACTAGAAGAAAAATCCTTAAGAAAATAATAAAAAAAACATTAATTATCCTTGAAAAAATAATCCATTTTGTAAAAAAAAAAACATGATATCCCTTATTTCTCTCATTCTTCTCATACCTTTCAATTGTCGACCACCAACACACCTTTACCACCGACCACCATATCAACACAGCTTCACCAATTAGCAAATCACCACTCTTAGTAGGCAAGCCCAATTGTCATTTTCTCTTCCCCACCCCACCATATATCCTGTCTCTCTTCCACGTTGACCAAATAGCCACCACTATCATCTTTACTGCCACTCCTATTTCCTCTAGCGTTCACCCTATAACAACCTTAATCTACCATCAAATCAATCTGTTTTGTTATTTTATGAAGGATGTGTAAGGTGACTTTTATTTTTTTTATTACATAACTAGCCTTTTACTTAGAATTCTAAAGACTAATTAGGGTTCCTAGTTATAATAAAACTAGGTGAAAACTTCTATTTTTATATTTTACCCTTAGTTTGCTGAGATATCCCCCATCATAGAATAACAACTCCACTAAGGACTTAGTAAGGGCTAGGTTTTGTTAGTTTATTTAAAAATAATATGCTTGTTATGCCTTTTGTTTTTTTATGATTGCCTATATTGTTTGATTTGTTTGTTTGTTTGTTTTTGTGCTCTTATTTATTTTATCTTTTTTTCATTTTTATATTATGCATATTGGGTTAGATATGAACTTATGTTCATACACCCACTCATGTCACTTTCATTTACATATGCATAGTTTTATGTTAGCATGAGGGATTAGTTATGTCCCAATATGGCTTTACCCAGGCTAACACGCATGAAATCTCATATTCTTGTTGAAAGTATACTTGGTTATGATTAGTAGCCGATGTGGCATTACCTTGGTCTATACAATTTTTACCTTGTAGGCATTGGGTTGAACTTTTAAGATTTATTTACCCGAGAGACAAGGGACTCTTTTGAGACCAATATGTTAGCCAACCTACCCACTTGTAATGACTAGAGCCTTCTTCTAAGTTGCCTTCCCATAATAGCATTGCGTAAGCCTGATATGGATAAGATTTAAAAAGATACATGATAAGATAATTATGATGGTAAGTTATACTCAATAAAAGTCTATAGACTAAAATATAAGGGAATTTCTAAATAAAGGATATGAAGCATTTGCATCCCATTGCAAAAAAAGCTAATAAACTCATGGCAAAAACAAGCAAAAACATGACATCACCAGAAGTCCAGTAATTATATACCTTCGATATGTCATGATTGTCTTGAGATAATTACTCGATATGATTGAGTTTTCAAGACATGACTTGCTAATGAATCATTTTGTATATTACCTCATTTTTCAATTAATAAAAAAATGAATTTTTCTTTTAAAAAAGGCACTATGACTGTGAGTGGAGGTCTTGGAACATTTTGGACATAATCAAGAAAATAGGCTTAAAGCCTGATTTATCATTCATCATCCTCTCAAGTCTAATGTTTGCATTTTGGAAGTGAAGATTGGCTTATTGTTAAGACTAAGTCCTAAAGAAATGTCTTAGGATTAGTACTAATTTAGGCAAACTTTAGCAATGACATAATAGGTATCTTTATAATAAAAAAAAATCAAGCAATAATATAACTTAACTTAGATAGGATTTTTAGGGTGATTGTCATCTTTCTTATTACATAACTAGTCTTTTACCTAAAATTATGAATTTTTGGTTATCATAAAACTATGTGGTAAGTTTTATTTTTCTATTTTACCCTTAGTTCACTAACATATTCCCTATGACAGAATGATGAGTTACTAGTAACTTAGTAAGGGGTAGGTTTTGTTAGCTTATTTATAAATAATGTGTTTGTTGTCCCTTTTATTTTTATATGATTGCCTATATTGTGTGATTTGTTTGTTTATTTTTGTGCTCTTGCTTATTTTTTTCATTTTATTATTATGCATATTGGGTTTGATATGAACTTATGACCATGCACTCATTCATGTCACTTTCATTTACATATGTATAGTTTTAGGTTAGCATGAGGGATTAGTTATGTCATAATATGGATTTACCCGAGCTAACACACATGAAAGCTCATATGCTCGTTGAAAGTATACTTGGTTATGACTAGTAGCCGATGTGGCATTACCTCAATCTAAACTCTTTGTATCTTATAAGCATCGGG
>Ga0307517_10010613_pt1 | contig 12874 bp, 13 predicted proteins | sample 23_EM_MG_FD_194515 | JGI IMG/M metagenome (GOLD analysis project Ga0307517, IMG submission 194515) | Populus trichocarpa ectomycorrhiza microbial communities from riparian zone in the Pacific Northwest, United States - 23_EM | ecosystem: Host-associated > Plants > Roots > Unclassified | place...
GCCCAGCCGGACATGCCGTCTGCACCGAGGGACTAGAATGAAAATCACGATGATCGGATCGGGCTATGTCGGCCTGGTATCGGGAGCCTGCTTTTCCGATTTCGGCCACGACGTGGTCTGCGTCGACAAGGATGCGGGCAAGATCGAGGCACTCCACGCCGGCCGCATGCCGATCTATGAGCCCGGCCTCGACCAGCTCGTCGCGACCAACGTCGCCGCTGGCCGCCTGACCTTCACCACCGATCTCGCCACCGCGGTCGCGGGTGCCGACGCGATCTTCATCGCGGTGGGGACGCCATCGCGCCGTGGCGACGGCCATGCCGATCTCACCTATGTGTTCGAGGCGACCAAGGAAATCGCCGCCGCGGTCACCGGCCCGACCGTCGTCGTCACCAAATCCACCGTGCCCGTCGGCACCGGCGACCGCGTCGAGGAAATCCTGCGGGAAGAGCGGCCCGACATCCACATCGCGGTGGTCTCCAATCCCGAATTCCTGCGCGAAGGTGCCGCGATCGGCGACTTCAAGCGCCCCGACCGCATCGTCATCGGCAGCGAGGATGTGCACGCGCGCGAAGTGATGCGCGAGGTCTATCGCCCGCTCTATCTCAACGAGAGTCCGATCCTGTTCGTCAGCCGCCGCACCTCGGAGCTGATCAAATACGCCGCCAACGCGTTCCTCGCGACCAAGATCACCTTCATCAACGAGATCGCCGATCTGTGCGAAGCGGTCGGCGCCAACGTCCAGGACGTGTCGCGCGGTATCGGGCTCGACAACCGGATCGGCGCCAAGTTCCTTCATGCCGGGCCGGGCTATGGCGGATCGTGCTTCCCCAAGGACACGCTCGCGCTGCTCAAGACCGCCGAAGATCACGAAAGCCCGGTGCACATCGTCGAGGCGGTGGTGAAGGTCAACGACAGCCGCAAGCGCGCGATGGGGCGCAAGGTCCTCCACGCGCTGGGCGACGAGCCTCGCGGCAAGACGGTCGCGGTGCTGGGGCTGACGTTCAAGCCCAATACCGACGACATGCGCGACGCGCCCAGCCTGGCGGTCGTCCAGAGCCTGCAGGATGCCGGCGTGGCGGTCCGGGCGTTCGATCCCGAAGGCATGGAGACGGCCAAGGCGATGATGCCCGGCGTGACGTTCTGCAAGGACGCTTACGAAGCCGCGACGGGGGCCGACGCGGTGACGATCGTGACCGAATGGGACACGTTCCGCGCGCTCGATTTGAAGCGTCTGGCGAGCGTGATGACCGCAGCGGTGATGGTCGATCTGCGTAACGTCTATCGTCCCGACGATGTCAGGAAGCTGGGCTTCGCTTATTCGTCGGTCGGGCGCTGAACGACGGACCGGTCTCGGTGCTTTGATATTTTTCACGCGCCTCTGCGCGAAACCTCTTCGCGCCTTCGCGCCTTCGCGTGAACCAAATCTACCGCGTTAGGCGGCCAGCGCCGTCGCCAGCCAAGACGGTACGATTGCGTCACCCAATGCCTCGACCCGGCGCAGTTCGACCATCAGGCCGAGGTCGGGATAGACCGCGCGCGTCCGGTCGCCCGCGGGCGCGATCGGTGCCGCGACCAGTCGCCGGTTGACCTTGGCGCGATAGTGCATCCGCGCGGTATTTTCCTGCCCGACATAACAGCCCTTGTCGAAGCTCACGCCGTTGAGTTCGCCGGCATTGGCCTCGAGCCACAGGGTCTTGTCCTGGCCAAGCTCGGCGACGCCCTCGGTCACGCCGAGCGACAGGCGATGCTCGAGCCAGCCTTGCGCGGGCTCTCCCGGCATCCCCAGCCAGCGCCGGCCGAGGTTGGGCAAGCGGGGGTCCGGCACGCCCAGGACGCTTTCCCGCGCCCAATGCACCGCTCCGGCGACGCGCTCGATCGTGATCGGCCGCCGCAGCCGATACATCGTCAGCCGCCGCGCCAGCGCCTCGGCCTCGGCCGCCTCGCAATCGATCAGCACCCCCGACGAATCATCGGCCCACAGCAGGAAATCGAACAGCGCCTTGCCCTGTGGGGTCAGCAAGCCCGACCAACGCGGCGCGCTTGCGTCGAGCGTCAGCACGTCCTGCGTCACCAATCCCTGCAGAAAATCGCGTACGCCATCGCCCGCCAGGCGGATCAGCGCGCGGTCGGCCAGCATCGTTCCGGTATCGCTCATGCCCTCAAGCTAGTGCGCGTGCGCGCAAATCCAAGCGCCATACTGGCGGATCGCGGCGCGCAATTGTAGGGCGAACGCCATGACCGATCGCCTGATCCTCCGCCGCCCCGACGACTGGCACGTCCATCTGCGCGACGGCGCGATGCTGGAGGCGGTCGTCGCCCACACCGCACGCCAGTTCGCGCGCGCGATCGTGATGCCAAATCTCACCCCGCCGGTCACCACCGTCGCCGCGGCCGAGGCCTATCGCGCGCGCATCCTCGCCGCCTTGCCCGCGGGGACCGACTTCGTCCCGCTGATGACCTGCTATCTGACCGACGGTGCCGATCCGGCAGAGATCACACGCGGGCACGAATCCGGCGCGTTCACGGCATGCAAGCTCTACCCCGCGCACGCCACGACCAACTCGGCGCACGGCGTCACCGACATCCGCGCGCTGGGTGCGGTGCTCGAGACGATGCAGACGATCGGCATGTCGCTGCTGATCCATGGCGAAGTCACCGACCGCGACGTCGACATCTTCGATCGCGAAGCGGCATTCATCGACCGCACGCTGGTGCCGCTAGTGCGCGATTTCCCCGGACTCAAGATCGTGCTCGAGCATATCACTACTGCCGAAGCCGCCGAGTTCGTCGCCGATGCCGGCCCACTGGTCGCCGCGACGATCACGCCGCAGCACCTCCACCTCAACCGCAACGCCTTGTTCGACGGTGGGCTGAGGCCACACGCTTATTGCCTGCCGGTGATCAAGCGAGAGCGCCATCGGCTCGCTGTGCGCGCTGCGGCGGTTTCGGGATCGCCCAAATTCTTCCTCGGCACCGACAGCGCGCCGCACGCGGTCGAGCGCAAGGAAATGGATTGTGGTTGCGCCGGTATCTTCAACGCGCCGTTCGCGCTCGAAAGCTATGCCGCGGTGTTCGAAGAGGAAGGCGCGCTCGATAAGCTGGAGGGCTTCGCCTCGGAACACGGCCCGCGTTTCTATGGGTTGCCGCTCAACGAGGGGACGGTGACGCTGGAGCGCGCGGCGACCGAGGTGCTGGATCGCGTGGCGGGGCTGGTGCCGTTCCATGCCGGCGAGACGCTGAACTGGCGGTTTGTGGGATAAAAATTCCTCCCCGGAACGGGGAGGAATTGCTGGGGCAAGGTTGGACCTTTCACGCCCGACGCGGGCAAAGCCCGCGTCGTCGGTCGGCGCTACGCGTCGCCGGCCGGGCTCGTGCGAGTCAGCCGGCGCCGCCCGCTGCCGCCCTTCGCCTTAAAACGGCATCCATTTCGATTTGTGGGTGAACTTCATGTACCCGGCATTGACTCCGGCGCGCCAGCCGACGCCCAACCGGATCGGGATCAGCACGATATTGCCGCGCCTGAGATAGGTCGCCGAGAAACCGCCGACGAAATACAGCCGCCCTTCGCCGCTCGGGAAGCGCTTGTAGAGATCCTCGGTGTCGTAGAGATTATAGACCAGCACGAACACCTTGGTCGCGTCACCGCCCACATCGAACCCGACCGAGGGACCGGTCCAATAGATTTTCTGGTCGCCCGCCACCTTGTGGCTGAGCGTGCCCGAGCCGTAGCGCAGTCCGACGACGAACGCGCCCGATGCCTCGCGCCCGGCGATATAGGCGTTGGGCCGCCCCTGATTCTTCAGCGTCTTTTCGATGATCCCGGCCAGGCCCTTGGCGCCCTTGCCGAACACGCCTTCGGCAGCGTCGAGCACGTCGTCGTCGCCATAGGTCGGACCGGCGGTCGGCGGGATCGGTGGCGGCGTCGTGGTGGCGGTCTCGTCCTGCGGGGGCGGGGCCTCGTCATAGGCGGGGACGCTCGGCTCGGCGGGCGGCGGCGTGTCGGGTGCCGACCGTTGCGGCGGCGGCGGCGTCCGTTGCAGGTCGCCATCGATCGCCTTGTTGGGATCGATCGTGGTCATCTGCGCGGCGACAGGCCCGGCGACTGCCAGCATCGCCAACGAGAGAATAGTCAACAAATGGCGCATCATCGCCCCCAACCCCAACCCATACATGTCGCACGCTAAGCCGGGCGGAGATTGCCCGGCAATGAACGCAGCGGTGGTCCGAGTCTATTCCGGGCTCGACCGAGTCGAAACCCCCGGTTGATCACGTAGGGGACGCTCGCTATAGGCCCGCATTCTGCCGCAGCCGGAGACGTGGGTGAGTGGCTGAAACCAACGCTTTGCTAAAGCGTCATACGGGAAACCGTATCGAGGGTTCGAATCCCTCCGTCTCCGCCAGGGGCCCTTCCGCAGGGACCCGCACAAGTCCACGAATATCGCGCACCTCCGGGTGATCGACACTGCGTCGGCCCGCGCGGCCGCGGTCGTCGTTGCGGGTTGCCCGGCGTCGATCCATCATATGCGCGGCAAAGCCGCTGTCGGGAGCAAGGTCCGTGGTGCGGACGCGCGGGAACATCGATAAAATTTCTGATTCAATTTCACGACAGCACGAGCGGGCGAGGTCGCGCCCCGGCACCGCGTCAGCGATAAAGTAATGAATAGCCGCTATGAACTGCCGCAGCACTCCTTCGCGTCCTGCGGGCATAACTTCATGAAATTACGACGATTGCGGCGACCTCTTCTTCGAGACGCCTCCGTAACACCCCGCATATCGTTGGTTATACAACAACATAGTCTTTCCAGCGCGCTCCGTGCGAGCGCGTACGGAGGGTTAGCCGTGCCTTTACCATACCGGCAGACCGCATCTTCACACGTGCCGGTCATAAGCATCCTCGCGTTTCTATTGAGGATGCGGACATGAAGACGGTATCAGTTGCGTTGGTTGCGGCGCTTGCGTTCGCGACACCTGCCGCCCAGGCGGTGGACCCCCATGTCGCGGTCAGCTCCGCGCAATATTCGATCGGCATCAGCGGTTTCGTGCCGGTGGTGTGCCACGCGACGGTCGACGCCGCGATGGTGCCTGCCCAATCGGGCCAGGTCTCGCTCGGCTCGCTCAACGAGTTCTGCAACAGCCCCAACGGCTATGAAGTCTATGCCGATTATTCGCCCAACATGGCGAAGGCGAGCCTGCTGGTCGATGGCCACAAGCTCCCGCTCGGCAAGGACGGCACGACTCGCGTGACCAAGTCGAACCGCGCCGGCATCGCCGCGCACGCGGTTTCGCTGGACTTGCCGAAGGGCGTCGAGCCGGGCGCGATCTCGTTCCGGATCGTCGCGCTATAAGGCGGGACAATTCTGTTGCGATGGCACCGTCGACAATAACGGTGTCACCGTGACGGTGATCGTGTCGCTATAGACCGAGGCGGGCGTCTTGCCTTGCCCGCCCTCGAGCAAGGTCGCCCGGATCGGCAGGATTCCCGCCGCGGCGTCGGTGCCGGCGCGCAAGCACGTTATCGTGTTGAACGTCGGGCTGGCGGTGGTCGGACTCTGCCCCAGGAATAGTGCCTTGTAAGCGAGCGTCTGGTTGGCATTGCCGAGCGAGCCGCCCGCGAAGGTCAGCTTGTAATTGTTCTGCGACGCGATCGCGACCGAATAGGGTCCCGAGCTGGCGACGCGGATATAATTGGTGGTCGGCGTCGTATAGGTTGCCGGCGCGCCCAGGACCTGGACAGTCGTCAAATTGCCGACCTCGCCGAAGTCGAGATTGGTGCCGACATAGCTGGCCTGCAGGCCGCTCAGCACGATCACGTTGACGACGATCGCGTTGCTGACGGTGCCGGTATCGGTGAACGGCCCGCCGCCGCCGGTGCCGTTGCAGCTATAGACGATGTCAAACGGCAGCGTGGATCCGGCGTTGAGGTTCAGGTTCGCCGGCAATTGCAGCGTCATGTTGAGCGTGAACACGTCCGACGCCGCGTTGTTGCCGGTGAATGCCCAGCGGAACACGCCGGGCGCAGGGCTGCCTGAATTGATGTTGAGGATCGGCGGTGACTGGTTGGTGCCGAAGAAGATGTTGCTGCCGGTCGGCCCGCCCGACCCGGATCCCGTCGCGCTGATCGGGATCAGCACGGTGCCGTTCTGCGCCGCGGTCGTTCCCTTGACGTAGAATTCCAGGTTCGCGGTCTTCTCGCCCCCCGATCCGTTGACGCGCGCCAATTGCACGCCGGTCAGGTTGATCGAGGTCGTGGTCCCGTTGAACGGATCATAGGTCAGATTGGCGGTGCCGCCGCTGACCGTGGTGAGGCCGCATTTGCCGACGGCGAACGCCGCGCCGGGAGATATCCCGGCGGCGACTGCCAGCGCCAAAAGTGCGTGTCGAAACAGAGACAAGGCCATACTTACTGCCCTTTGACCGCTTTGAGTTCGTCGACCCGGACAAGACCGTCCGCGTCGCCGGGAATAGTGAGATCGAAAACCGATTTCTTGTCGTCGAGCATGTTGATGCGCCATTTGCCTGGTGCCAGCCCGCCGATGCCGAAGCGACCTTCGCGATTGGTGAAGACCGTGATCGGCGTGCGTTCGGGATGCGCGAGCTCGGTCGCGGTGCCGCTGACCAGCGAAACGGGTTCGCCGTCAATGTCGATCAGGCGACCGATCGCGGTCACCGAATAGGCCGATCCAACCACAAGTCTGTAACCGCTTCGGTACGGCGGCAGCAGTCGGAACGACCCTTGCCCGAGATCGACGCCCGGTTTCGCATTGGGCGCGTCGACCGCGATCGTCCGCTCGGCATAGGAGCTCAGGCTGGGCTCGGTGCCCGCCCTCAGCGCGCCGCTGTTCGCGGTGTAGCCGAACGGCGATGGCGAGACGACGATATTGGTGCCGTCGAGCTTCTTGTACGGCGTGACGATCGCGAAGCTGTCGTAGATCGGCCGTCCGACCGAGAAGGCGCCATCGGCGATCGCCAGCGAGGTACCGAACCGGAACGACGTGCGTTGCGACGTAACGCTGCCGAACGTGTCCTGGAACGTCCCGAAGTGGCTGATGCCCAATTCGGCGCGGTTGGTGTAATAATTGCCGGTGAAGTTGATCCCCGACCCGGCATCGCTGCGTTCGACATCGGCGGTCATGTTATACGATCCGACCCCCTGTCCGTAGAGCGTCTGGAACGAGGTCCGTACCCGATTGCCATGGGTATCGTAGTCGGCGCGCGCGGTGGAATAACGACCAAGCCGGATGACCAGCGAGACCAGCCCGCCGACCCGCGACCCGAAATTGTCGCGTTCCCAGCGGGCATCCGCGGTCACCGTCGCGGTCGAGGATATCCGGTAGCCGGTGGTCAGCCGATAGGTCTGCAGATTGGGTTGCGCGCCACGCCCCTTGGAGAAGCGTCCGTCGAACCCGGCATAGAGCCGTTCGTTGAACGTGTGCGAATAGCCGCCGCCCACTTCGTACTGGAACTGGTTGTCGGGAACCAGCACGCCGACCGGGGCGAAATAGCGACTGCGCGTCTCGACGAACACGTTGAGCGAATCGGCTTGCCCGCCCGAGCGCTGGATCAGCCGCTGGAAGGTCAGCGTCGCGGCGTGGCCGGTGCGCGAGCCCTTCATGTTCGACAGCGAGAAATTGCCGGCGAACGTGCCGAACGGAGTCGCCACGACGGCTTCGACGCCGCCCATCTGGGTGTTTTTGTCGGCCTGGGCATTGACGCCCAGGGTCAGGAAATCGCTGATGCCGCGGCGATAGAAGCCGGTGAAGGCGAATTTGTCGGTGTAATGCGGCCCGTGCAGCCCGAGCGGATTGAGCACGCCGGCATAAAGGCCGAATTCGCTCAGCCCCTTGGCGAGTTGCGATTGGTCGAGGAACAGGTTGAACCGCAACAGATCGGTGCGGCCGGTATCGTCGATCACCGACAGGCGGATATCGTTCGCGCCCTGGGTGAACGGGAAATCGCGCAGATTATAGGTGCCCGGCGCGAGCTGGAGGCGGCGGACGATCTGGCCATTGACCTGGACCTCGACGGTCGAGGGGCGGCTGAGCTGGAAACTGCGATCGCCGCGCGGCCGGACCAGCTGCTGCGGCTGCAGCACGCTGTACGACCGGAAGATCGAGATGCCGGCGATGTCGGGTGCCGACTGGAAACCGCGCGAGACGGTCTGCAGGTCGCCCGCGGTCCAGCGCACCAAATTCTTCTCGTCGTCATAGACGAGGCGCGAGCCGAGCCGCTGGAAATCGACGCCGGTCGCGCCGGGCTGCCAGATCGCCTCGCCTTCGGCGACCACGCCGCCCATGCGCATCGCGCCGTCGAGCGAGAAGATCGGTGAGGCGAAGCCCTTGTCGCCGCCGGCGTGGATATAATCTTCCGAGCCGCGGATGTTGAGATAGGCGCTCCAGTCCGCGGGCGCGGCGAAGGTGCCGACCCGGTTGCGGTCGAGCGGGCTGACCGTCAGCGAGCGCGACGCGCGGCGTTCGGCGGCGATCGTCAGGTTGAGCTCGAGCGTCTGCGGATTGTAGCGGATGCCGACCCCCGCGGCCTCGAAATCGGCCGGGGTCAGCACCGCCTTGGTCGACAGGCTCGACTGGATCGCGGTGAAGGATTGCTGGTTGAGGACGTTCGACAGCAAGTCGAGCAGCCGCTGCGCCGGAAATTCCAGCTTGCTGTTGGCGGTGATCGTCAACGGCATGTCGCCGAGATACGTCCCGCCATCCTTGACCGGCACCGTCAGGACGATGTCGCGCCCGGTCGGATTGAGCGTGGTTTGCGGTTGATCGGTGGGCGCGATCGGCGCGTCGATCGTGACGCGCCGTTCTTGCGATTGCGGCACCGCGCCTTGCTGATTGCTGGCGCGTGCCGGCGCACACAGGCCGCCGATACTCGCGCTCGCGAGCATCAGGCCGATCACACGGCTGGTGAGCCGCTTAGCCGTCCGGGGTGAAGCTGACATCGACGCTGCCCCCATCCACCGGCAACTCAATCGGCAGCGACATGCGCCGCGTCTGGTTGGCCCCCACCAAACCGAAACCAATTGTTTGCTGCGTTTCTGGACCCGACAACGTGCGGCGGAACACTTCCTTGCCCGCCGCATCCTTTTCGACGATGCGCAGCCGTCCTTCGGACAGATAGCCATAAGCCGCCGACGTGTTGGACAAGGTGACAAGCGGGATCGGCTTGCCCTTGTCGTTATGCCCGATCTCGGCGCTCTGCACCTTGATCGACGGCTTCACGCCCATCGGCGCGATGCTGACCAGCACCTGGAAATTGTACAGGATCTGGATCGCCGACTGGCCAGCGGGCAGTTTCACCGGCAGCTGCGCCACCGTGACGTAATAATGTTTGCTGGTCTTGAGCTCCGGATCGCCGACATATTGCACGCGGAACGACTGGGTCTGCCCCGGCTGGATCAGCGCCTGGGGCGGAAAGATCAGCAGATCGCCCGGATCCTTGCCCGTTTCCTTGACGCCGTTCTGGTCGAACTCGAGCGATTGCACGCGCAACTCGACCGGCAACGGTGTCGCGAACGTGTTCTCGACGGTGATGATCTGAGTCATCCCGTTGCCCGATTGCTTCAGGTTGATGATGACCGGCTGTACCGTCATCGCCACCGCTAATTGCTGTGGCAGAACGAGGGAGGCCGCGAAGGCCGCACTCATCAATATCCTCTTCATACGCTTCACTTCCCCCTCCCGCTGGGTCGTTTAGAACGCTGCTTCAAACTGTACCGTGACCGTGTCCGCATAGCGCCCGGCAACCAGCGGCCCGCCCCCCGGCGGGACCGCGATCGTCAGGCCCATGTCGCCCGCGCCGCCATTGGCGGTCGCGATCGCGAGGACGCTGTTGTTGATGGTCAGCACGCTGGCGTTCTGACCCGCCCAGGTCGCGCTGATCTGATATCCCACGAATTCGCCGAACCCGGTCGGCGATTGCCGGTTGCGCGCATTGCCGCCGTCGCGCAGCAGCCCGCCATTGCTGCTGGTCACCGTCAGCCGGTGCGCGGCATTGCAGATCACCGGCAGCGACAGGTTGATCGCGGCGCCGCGCGGTTGCGCGGTCAGCGGATCGCCGAATTCGACGATGCGGATCTCGCCGCTCGCGGCACCGGTGGTGGCGAAGGTCGCGTTCTGCCCGCCCGACGCGGTCGGCGCGTTGAGCACGCAGGCCGGCGGCGCGCGCCCGGCGATTTCCAGCCGTCCCTGGCCGGTATCAATGACGTTCTGCGCGTGCGCCGCGACCGTGGTCGCGAGCAAGGCAGGCACGATGAGGGCGATGCGGTGCATCAGCGCGGCTCCACGAATATCCGCATCGTGTCGGCATAGTCGCCGGCCAGTAGCGGGGCATTGTCGCGGGCGTTGGACGCGCCCGGCGCGATGTTGAGTTTGAGGTCGATCTCGCCCGCCGTCGGCAGGTCGATGTTGAATCGCTGGTCGTTGACCCGGCGTGCCTGGGCATCGGCGTTGAGCACGCCGTTGACCACGCCCCACATCACCGTCGCGCGATACGGCACGGCCGAGCCGAACCCCGGTGCGGGCGGCAGGGTGCGCTGCAGCGTCGGCCACAGACCATTATTCTGCGATTCGAGCCGCAGCCGGTGCGGATAGTTGCACACCGCGTCGAACTTGACGTCGACCGACGCGGCGCTGACCGCCAGCGTGGTGGGATCGATCATCTGGTCGATCTGCAGCGTATTGCCGCTCAGCCCGCGGAAATTGATCTGGCTCCCCGGCGCCAGCCGGGGCGAGCCCACCGCGCAGACAGGTGGGGCGTTGCCCGTAACCGGCAGGGTCTTGGTCGCCACGGTCGACTGGGCAAATGCGGGGGATGCCCAGGCGAGAAGTCCGCCGACGACCAAGACCGTTTCAAGGCGAAGGCCCCGTGGCATCGTCAGGACGCCACGGCCAACGTAACGGTGACGTTGCCCTGATAATTGGTGTCGGCGACCAGTCGCTGATTTGCCCCGCCGACGGTCGAGAAGCTGCCCACCGAGACGGTGATGTCGCCCGAAAACGCCGTTCCGCGCGTTTGCACCGCCGCGGGGTTGCTGCCCGCTCCGGTCGCGAAGGCGGCGGGAGTCGTGGTCCAGCCGGCGGCGGTCGCGGTATAGTCCACGAGCCGCGAGAAACCGGCCGGCGGCGTGCTGGTGAAGGTCTGCGCCGCCATCGGCGTGGCGTTGACCGTGATCGTGCTGCGCGCGCTGCAGAACGAGCCCGAGAGGATCTTGGGCGGTGCCGCCAGGTCGTTGCGCAACAGGCCGGTGTTGATATCGATCAGCACGCCCATGTCGAAGGTCGCGCCGGTGCCGGTCAGCGTGCCGCCGACGCACATCGCGGGGACGTTGCCGACAACCGCGAAGTCCTTGGTGTCGGTGTCGCTCTGGGCCGCGGCACTGCCGCTCCAGGCGATCGCGACCGCTGCTGCCGACAAAGCGGCCAGACGTTTCAGACTTGGGCGTTTCAGGTTACGCGTCATGATCAATCTCCCCCCGACGCAACCGGCCCCAGCTTGACCACGACCAGGCCGCTATAGGCGCCGGCGGTGAGCAAGAAGTCGGACGGTGCGGTGAAATTGGACAAGGTGACGTCGAGATCGGCGACCTTGGGCGCCGGTTGGGTGGGTCCGGTCGCCGACGCGGTCGGCGATCCGCCCCCGGCGGTCGCGGCGGTGGTCACCGTCGCCGAACCCGCCGCCCAGTTCGCCACGTCGGCGGTATAATTGACCGCCTTGGCAAAGCCGGGCTCGACCGCGCTGGCATCGGTCGACACCAGCGCCGTCGCGGTCACCGTGATGGCCGATCCCGCGAAGTTGCAGAACGATCCCGGCAAAGTGACCGTGCGCGGCGCGATCACGGTGATCTTGCCGACCCTCGCTCCCGACGTATTGGCCATCTGGCCGACATCGACCGGTGCCGGTGTCGGCGTGCCGAGCGTGCACAGCTTGGCGACGGTACCCGAGACGCCGACATCGGCGGTCGCGGTATCCGTGGCCTGGGCGTGCGCGATACCCGGCAGGGCCGCGGCGGCGAGCAGGGTAAGAGCGAGGCGCTTCATCACAGTTTCTCCGTCAGGACCGATCAGGGCGCCGGGGTGACCGACGGAGTCAGCGTCACCAGGACCTGACCCGAATAGTCGCCCGCGACGAGCAGCCCGCTGGTCGGGCTCGACGAGCCGGACAGCGTGACCTTCACGTCACCCGTGAACATGCCCACCGGGACCGAGCTGCCGGCACCGTCGGTCACCGACGTGTCGGTGGCGTTGGCGCTGTTGGCGGTAGCGGTCGCGATGTAGTTGACGACGCGGTCGAAACCGGCCGGCGGCGTGGTGGTGAAGGTCGTATTGACCAGGCGCTGTGCCTCCACGCTCATCGTCGCGGCGGTGCCGTTGCACCAGCCCTGCAATGTCCGGGTCTGGCCGTCGAGCTTGCTGCTATCCAGCTTGCCCGCGGTGGCCCCCGATCCTTGCAGTGACAGTTCGCCGGCATTGATCACGTCCGACGGCAGAGTGAACTGGCAGCGGTCGGCGACCGAGCCGTTGATCGTGACGGTGCCCGTCGCCGACGTCGTCTGAGCGGCGGCGGGAAAAGCGGCCGTGGCGGCGATAACCGCTGCCACGGCAAGGATCGAGGTCTTCATCGTCGGTTTCCTTGATTGAAGATCGATTACGCGCCCGGCTTGATCACGACGGTGATCTTGCCCGTGTAGGTCGGATCCGCGGCCAGCAGGTCGAGCGCCGTATTGGTGCGGAAGTTCGAGGCGCTGATGGCGATGTTGTCCGAGCCGTTATTGGCCAGGCGACCGCCGACCAGGGTATCGGTACCGGCGGCAGCGGCGCTGTCGTTGGTGAACGGTCCGGTCGGGCCGGTCGTCGTGGTCACGGCG
>Ga0307517_10010614_pt1 | contig 12873 bp, 17 predicted proteins | sample 23_EM_MG_FD_194515 | JGI IMG/M metagenome (GOLD analysis project Ga0307517, IMG submission 194515) | Populus trichocarpa ectomycorrhiza microbial communities from riparian zone in the Pacific Northwest, United States - 23_EM | ecosystem: Host-associated > Plants > Roots > Unclassified | place...
TCTTGATACCGCTCACCCATTATCCTTGCCAACACATCGGGGGTTCCAACGAGGGCGAGGAAAGTGCGTGCGCTCGCTACCCGCCCGTCCCATTTATCCATCGTTAACGTCCCCTGCGTTTTCGTCACTTGCAACCCGTGCGGTGACCCTCTCATGACTGTGGTGAGAGTGACGGCATCCGGGAGGGTGGTCTTAAGGTTGAGCTCCATATGTGAGCGCCTCTTCTGTGCGGCCCGGAATGTCTCGGTCGCAGCGCTTGACCGCAAGAACTTGTTCACCATCGCACAGTCCTGGCATTCGCAGACGAGCTTCTTGACAAGGGCATCAGGTTGTTTGGAGGGAGTACCCAGGAGATCCTGAAGCCATCTCTCCACCAACGCGCGTAAGAACGCGTCCAAGATAGGAATCTCCGACCTGCTGTACTGCTGATACCGGACCTTCAACTTGGGGATGAGTGGGGTGAAAAGCCTCTGGCATTCCACCAGTAGGTTGCCTTGCGGTTGAGAAATCAAAGTGATCAGTTGGTCGGATTTCCGAGTCCTGTGGGTGAGTGCCATGAGGTCGAGGAGCTTTAGAATGCGGGTGAGGTCTTCTGGTTCCGCGTGTATGGAGGTGGAAGTAACGTAACGGCCGTAAGCGGCCCCCGAGCAGTACTCTGGGATGGCGGCGGTGATGAGGTGGTCTACGGCGTAGTTCAATGCTGTCGTGTATGTTGATGCTTTCTCTGGAGCGCCTCCTGAGGGTATGAGCTTATCCTTGTTGTTCCACAAGCCCTCAGCCAGGCCAACCCAAAAGTAAAACAACCTCATCCCACGGAACCCGACCAGTTGCTTCACGATCCTGTAAAAAATGCGTCGGGTCAACGGGTCATTCCGTCCGTCCGATAGCACGTACGTTTTTGAGAAGAAGAGCAACCCTTCTGATTTCGCGATGCCAACGAACATCTGCACATCATCGACAGTCGGTGGCGGCTTGATTGATGAGAGCGCCGCGGTGGTGTGTTGGTCCCACCATGTCTTCACATTTGGATCCTGCGTAGGAGCGCGAGCCCGGAAGGCGCTTATAAATTGGACCGCGGCCTCTGTGCTAGGCTGGCTGCGAATAACCTTCCCGATTCTGCGAGGGGCAGAAAACGTGAGCAAGGGAACAGAGCAAGAGTGAAGTGCACCAACATGTGTTTGGTGCGATCAAACGTGAATACGCCCCAACCCCGAATGAGTATATCTGCATCGAGCTGCAGTATCTGCCTGTCGCTCGCTCGCTCTAGGACCGCTTGCCATATGGAGAAATCGCTCCATTCCAGAGCGAGATCGATCAAAAGCGACGCCTGTTCTGGGAGCACATGCGACCAGGGAGTACTGATAGATCCATGATTGAGAAGAAATCGAGCCATGTTTCTGTTCCTCTCCGTCGGCCCTTCGGCCTTCCACCTCTTCAACTTCTTGAACGCGTAGTCGGAACCACCCATCTCCAATGGCGTTGTCGAGCCCTCTCCAGCCAGGAACATGACTAGGACGGAGCGGCGATACCCTGTAAATGGCAGGTGGCTCGCGTCAGGGATGAAAGGATGGGGATTTGGCAGCTACTCACAATATGTCATCGGCGCACCCTCCTACACACGATGGTTAGGTCCGAGACGCGGCGTGGATAGGGATGGGAACTTACATTTCCGGTGTAACCCTCAAAGTCCTCGTCGTCTGGATCTTGATCCTCGAGTCTGGGATCTCGGGGGATCATGTCGAATTCTGGGTCCAGTTTTATGGGGCCACTTCCCTTCGCCAGGTCTCCCTCCAGGTCATATAAACCCTCGATCTTGTATTCCGTCTTGTGGACAACGTCCATTTTCGGGGAAGGGCCATCCACACATCTGTATCCGTAGTCGTAGTCGCACACATCCGCATCTCCAGATATCTTACACTCTAGAAGCCCGAGGCGGAGACAAACTCCTTGCTTCTCTGCGACCCCTCGAATGTTTGATACCAGGGTAGCGTCTTTACCCTTGAGGGCGGCAAGCTCGAGGCCAGCATCACTGTACTGGTGATCCAGGAGGTATGCGATAGTTCCAGAAAAGTCGGGTTGATCGTAACCCCCTTTTTTCCACTTGCGGAAGATGCTCTCGACGGCTGAAACGGCCGAATGAATATCTGGAAGATGAGGGGGCGGGAGGCCAGGTAAACTGTTCACGAGGTTGTAGGAAATGGCGAGACGGTATCCGGAGGTCACGGGCTTGACTTCGTGGGTTACGTCCGTATACCAGGCAAGGGCTGAAGTCGTAAACTCGGAGGAGGGGGAAATATTGAATACGTCCTTTTTGTTGCAGTGGGAGACGTGTACTTCCCCGCCCTCGAATTTCGATGGGAGGACGATGATAAGGGAGGCGAACATTCCCTGCGACTTTTCTGTACTGGGGGGGGGGGGGGGGGGTTAGAAATGTATGAGGGCCATCCTTGTATGAGACATACTCCTTGTGGGGCAAGAAACTGGAGGATGGTCAGAAGAGTCGAGAAATGCGCAGAAAACGACAGCAGACTGACTGAGAACCGGTCTTGTAGAGAAGTAGTTTATACAATTCGGCCCGAGGCGGAGGTTGATTCGGAGGTAAACCCAGTCCAATAGCCACCTTCTTTATGACTGTTCGCAGAAACTCGAACCATGCCGGGTTTTTAAAGGAGAATTTGTGGGGGTTTATTTCGAATGTATCTCTGACGGTTGTGTCCACGACGGTCTTGGTCCCTTTGCCAAATGGAGCTTGGATGGCGGCGGCCTCGATAAGCTTAGCATCGCGGTCACTGAGGGGGAAGCCAATCAGGCCGATCCCCTCGATGTGTAAACCGGGGAGGGGTGTCAAGGTGAAAGAGTCGCTGAGGGCGAATTTCCCCTTGAAATCGAAATCTCCCTTGAGGACGTCCTCGAGGTCACCCTGAGAGCCCCGTTCGTTGTGAGAAACGTTGGGGTGGAAGGAAAAGAAAGCTCCGTACCCGCAGGTTTCCTCCGGCGTATGAAACTTGCGACGACGTGTGGTCATTGTCGGGCTCGTCAATGTTGTGGTCCGTCGCAGGCGGTGAGGCGAATGTTGACGCGGTTTCGGTTTGGTCATGTGTGGATGACATGGCGGTCAAGTGGAGAACTGTGAGCCACTCATCGGGTGGCAACTGTCACTGGTCTGGCCTCCACCTTTGTGCCGCCCTCAAAGGGAGAGTGGTGTGTCTTGCACGGCGACAGACAACCATCTGCTTCAGGCAACTCCCTCGTCGTTGGACTGGACCGGAAGGCATGCATTAGGTTCGAGGCCTCTCTAAACATCCCATTTCATTTGGGGGGAGGGGTATCAGTCGGTGGGCCTCGTCATTCACTGCTACTCGGGTGTTCCTCAGATACGGACCACCGTATCAACATTGGATGCGATCACGAGTCGGGGAGGGCGCCAATCGGTGGGTCGAAATTGACGCTCACTGGGTTTCGCACACAGGTCAATTTCTTCCACCGATGGGGTTCGACTCGGCCGACCGTCGGAAGGGTGCTGTGTGTACTCCATCCCCAAGTCCGGTGCCATCGTGAACCGGTGCGGAGAGCCTTGACCCCACGTCCGACCACGTGTGCTCCACCGTCATCTCGTAAATCTCATCTCACGGAACGCCCGACGATGAGCCAAGCAATTACGAGCCTCCACCGACACACGCGGACTCTATTCACCCGGATGAATGGTGCGGTCTTAGCCGGTGCGGGGAGTTCATTGCACCACCCTTTCATCCATATCGGGTGTTTCCAGGACCATATACCATCGAGCTTCGTTCCCCACTCCAGTTACCGCCTTGGCTAAATCGGACACAAAGGACATTTCCCCCACCGAGTCGGGGTTTGATTGCATCGTCGGTTTTATAGAAGAAAAACATATCTTGGTTCTCTTAAAGGCGCGCTCGAACCAATCACTTGCACCGCATAAGATCGGGATCCTATGCTGAATTGCTTTTTTATCACTCCAGCGCAAGTGTCGTCCTCGAAATATCACAGCCCGCGGCAACATAAATACTCTCTCGGTCATCGTCAACTGGTCCCCGAAACCATGTCAGCATTGCACGTCGTACAGTGTCTCTGCCACGGACAGACTTTCTGGGGTCGAATGGCACAATCCCCCGGAGGTTTTGCCCTTCAGGTATGCGGCAGGTGGTTATCTCATTCTCCCTCTGGCTCACATCCTCTCTCTCTCTCTCTCTCTCTCTCTCACAAGCCACTGGACCCTTCGATCTTCCATCCCGAGCTCTTCCAACATCTTGCAATGCAACCAGATAGCCTCAACTCGCAAATCCAAGGACTCCCGGCGACCCCTGAAAACCAGCTTCCCCAACTCACTGCTCTGCCCGCCCCTCCACCGCCCATGATATCCCCAGTCTTGTCTCACTCAGCACCAAACCCCCTACCAGTGCCAACGGCAACCCAAACCTTCCCTCCGTCAACCTCGATCGACCCGACAATTATCCCTCCTCCAGCCCCTCTTTGCGGTTGCGGTTTCTGTCGATTACCAGAGGTCCCTCAACACCGTTACCAGAGCACCCAGATCTCCATGGAGGCCGACTCAAGGATCGGAGAACTAATCACTTTCTCAAAGGGCGGCTGCGGTATCCCCTTGAGAGACGCCCTTGAGAATCGACTTTCCGGATTGGTAGGCGGTGATGATCCCATGTTTGATGGTTTCAACGTGTCCGCGTTTTCGCTCAGGATTAAGGTGTGTCCCGTTGTTTCGATTCTCGTCATTGTACGCTGATCATTCAATCATATAGTGGCCGGGTTATCCGCTCTGGACTGGCAAGGTACGAGCACACGATGCGATCTCATTTCAACGAACCCCCCCCCCTCACCCCTGTTCAGTTCCGGGCCCGAAATTGGGGTGGAAGTCAAGGCCAAGTCTCACGAGCACGACTTGCCGTCCAGATCGCAAAGCGCACCGCAGAATTCATCGCCGTACGCCTCAGTGCGTTTCCTTTGACTGACGAGGAACACTGACCTCTCTCTGTTCTAGGCAATGGAAGGAGTACAATGCACCGAGGCCGGCTGGAAGGTTGGTAAAGGCGGCATTCGATTTGACCGCCTCGTATTGGACTCTGTCTCCTGCGTGTCTCGAGGATCTTGGCAGCCTCTATTGCGGCTCCTTCCCTAGTTTACCGTTGCACCACATCTCACCTCGCATTGTATACGGACTATCAAATAATCAACATCGCCCTAATTTTCATTCAACCTCCGCGAAGCGTGCGATCAAATCTATCAACCCTCGAGTCTCTCACACACAAGACGCGGTGCTGATGAAGCACAAGGCGATCAAGGGCTGTGTGTAAATCACTGCAATCGACACTCCATGAATGGAGAACGCGACGACAGGCGGCACACTATCACCGACTCCTATAATCATAAAGAATCCTTGGGGAAGGCGCAGCAATGCAACAGCACGACGGTCCAAATCAGATGAGGCCAAGTGCGTCATACGAATACATCGCTGAACTCGATTTCGTATCTGAGAACCCGAGTGGAGACTCCCTGTGCCCGTCCATAAATAAAAGATGAAACCGATCCTACGAGAGAGATCGAACAGGCCACTACTCAATTCTTCACAAACGCCCGTGATCCCTTCAGGGCCTCCTCGACATCCGGGTACCGCTCTCCCATGATTCGAGAGATCTCCTCGTCCGTGCCAATGCTCTTGAGCAACTCTAGTGCATCAGAAAGACGGACACTCCAGTGTTGAGCTGCCATTGCTACCTGCTTCTTGGTCAGTTCCATCCGAGGGGGTTGCCTGTAAGAGCCGCCTCGACATTCGAACAGGTGGTACCGCTCATCGATTTCTAAACCCCTCACACAACGCTCGGTTGCGTTCTCGACTTCGATCGTCATCGTCGTTTCCTCCGACCGCAAGAAATCGTTGACCCCCGAGCAGACTTCGTGTCCGCAAGTCAGCATGGAGAACTTGAGGAACGGTGATCCCTCCTCAGAGCCCAAAATCTCCTCGAGGTACGTTCCGATGATGTAGTCGAAGAACTTGCGGGAAGGAGAGGACGAAATGGAGATGCCGTGTTCCCCAAGCAGCTTTACCAGACCCGGGATGATTTCCCCGTAGAGATCGACGTATTGGGTGTAGAATGCCTTCTCGCCCAGGCGAGAGATCGAGTCCAATAGATCCCCATAAGCCTTCATCCTGTTTCCTGGGATACATATCGAGAGCAGTGATAATACTCTTTGTGGCCAATAAGGATTGTACCGTTCCAACACCTGTGGGATCGTGGCCACGAGAACCTCGTCCAGGATGTGATCCAAGAGTTCTGCGTTGCTGCCGGTCTGACCTTCAGCCCGGGGGAGAGCAATCAGTTCCTCTTTGTGCTTGATAAGCCTCACACCAAAGTCTGCCCAATGGTCGAATGTCACGCCTTCCTCAGAGAACCGTGGCAAAACCCTGGCATGGCGCGTCGGCAAAATGGGAATTGCAAAAGGATGATGGAACGAGCGTGACGTACACAGAAGAAGCAAAGTCAAGTCCCTTCCAGCGGATGGTGTCCATCGCAACAGAAATTAACTGGTGATCCTTGGGGGTGAAAGTCTCCATCGCACGGACGGCCTGGGTAGAGACCCACTCGTCCTTCTGTGGATCTGTACCGAAAGGTAACCTCTCCTTCACAAACAAGAGGAACTTGATGCTCTCTTCCTCCATAATGCCACCTGCTTGGAAGAGCTCCTCGAACCTGTAACCAGCGTGAGGGTGACGTAGGCGAGTGACACCTCTAAGAGGACTGTGCTCACGTTGAGCGCACACCGTCGAGTTTGAACGCCTGCCAGCCATTCCACAGGTCTGGGTACCCGTTTTTCCCCAAAAAGTACCCTGGACGCTGCTCAACAATGCTGCCCCACACCACAGCATCGTTCCACTCCAAAGCGACTTTCAAGACCGCAGGAATGATGTCGATTTTCCCTTGCTGTACAACGAAGTCGATAATCTCGCGATTCTCTTTCGACGGACCTTCAGACTTTGACTTTTCGAGCTCTTCCAATCCCCAATCCACCCCTTCCGAGGACAGTATCAATGACAGCTGTCTTTCCTTCGGGAACACCACCAGCGCTGCGCATTTGTACACTGGATCCGATTCAGCCATCGGTGAATTTGGTGAGTAGGTCACCCCGAGTCACTCACTGAACTCGACATTTGCACCTTCCTAGACGATTAACGTGAGTCCCATGCGCGAATTATTTCGGCCCAGACGAACGCACATTTCCAAAATATCCCTCATGGAGCGTCGATTCGCCCGGGTCCAAGCCACTGAATGCCCTATATGGGAGTATACTGCTACCACCAAGCTCGATTCTGGCGATCCCGGCCTCCCTTCCTTGCATATCTTGCATTCCATCCACCCACATCTTGGCTTCGTACACGTGAGACATAACCGGACTGTCGCGTGTTCCCCTATCACAACCAAACTCTGGAGAGTCGTCGTGACCTTCGTAGGTTTGCCAACCATGGTCAGCCGTGCAACCCGTGATAGAAGCGTTGAGCCACCCCATCAACACGAGGACCCCCTCAGAGTCGCCGGCGTCCTTGAGGATTGAAGCGAGGTGCTGATCTTCGCCCTTAAGGACGACCTCTCGAAGGGAAGCATCACTGTACATGTGAGTGCAGCGGTATGCAACGGCTTCGTTGCCCTTCAAGGAAGGGTACTCGTTGTTAGACCACTTGGAGAAAATTTCGCGGAGGTGCTGCAGGCTGGAGTCACCGCTCGGTAGATGTGGGGAACCAATACCCGGTGAAGCGTTAATCAGGTGGTAGGAGAGCGCGAGACGATAACCGGAGGTGATTTCCTTCACCTCATGGGTGACGTCGGTGTACCACGCAAGGATCGTCGTTTCGAACGCCGAATCCTTTGCGTTGTCGAATATCTTGTTTTCCCCGCCGTGGGACACGTGAATTTCACCGCCAGTGAATTCGGAAGGAAGGACGATGACAAGGGTGGCGAACATCCCTGGTGCTTTCTCGGTACTGTGAATGAGATCAGTCTTTGTCCTCGTTAATGCAAACCGTGCTCACTCCTGATGGGGCAAGAAGCTGCCAAGACCATGAGTATGCAGTAGATGATGATAACGCGGAGACTCACTGTGCTCCAGGTTTGTAAAGCAGAAGTTTGTAGGGTTCACACCTGGGGGGACTAATGAAGGGTGCGCACCCGAGTCCGCTCCAGACCTCCTCCTCAACCCTGTTCTGGATGAAGGGGGCCCACTTGGGATTCATGAAACGGATGTTGGATGCATCGATCTGGATGGTATCTCTGACGGCGGTGTCGACAATGGTGTCCGTGCCACGACCATAGGGGGCCTGATCTCCAACGGATGCGATCAGCTTGGCAGTTTGGTCGGTGAGTGGCAAGGCGACGCGTCCGACACCATCGACGTCGAGACCTGGGTTTGGACAACCCGGAATGACGATCGAAAGGGCGAAAGTGCCGGAAAATTTGACTTCGTGTTTAAGGACGCGGTGGAGGTCTCTCTGTGGACAGTCAAGTCAGATTGCGGTTTGGGAAAGGGGTTATGGACAGTTCCTACCACGAGTGGCTCATCTGGTTGGTTCCTCATGTTGGCTGGGGAGAGGAACCGAGGGAGAGATCCAGAGTGTGGCCGGGGATTTTATCTAGGTGTGGTCGACTACCCATCTGACTCAGGGGCTTGCCGAAAAAATTGGGGCAACACACTGCTGTCCGTGCACTCGGATGGCCCAAATGTACCATTCGTCCCACCAGCAGTTATTCTCAACGCATCCTCGTCACTTGCACCAAACGACGAGACTCTTTCCGTGAGCACCTGCGACAACCAGTCCCCCACTGGGCTTGTCCTCAACTCGAACCTCTGGCGGGAGGTCGTCATTTCGGAGATTGCCAGACGCGGGCCACGGCTGACTTTGAATTTCGAGAGTGTCACACACGGATTTGAAAGTAGATGGCGTTTTCTTTTAAATTCAAATTTCTATCCCGCTAGCTACGTACATGGGTACAGGAGCGGCTGCTTTATCTAACACACAGTTGGGCCATAGAGAACGACTTGTAACATAGCCGGGGTTCGGCGAGATGGTAGGCTTGGGAACGTGTGAGGAGGAAAAAGCAGACGAGGCATCGAACCATTCAATGAGGAGAGGAAGGTACTTCCTTTGAAACAAGCGGTGGATCGACCATTTCGGATCGCTGAGGCGGGGCAAGTGAGACACTGGTTGGATTCCAGCCTATCCCCCACCACGTTTGACCGCTCTACGCACGGTGACCATGTCACTTCTGGTTCTTCGTCAACCACCAAGATTCTGTATCCTGGATATCTTGTTCTTCGCACGCTTTCACGGTAGGGACGCGTCACCCTGCTCAAGGACGCGCTCGACGCCCGTGACAAAAAAGGCAAGTTCAACTCAATCACCGTCACTACGTCACGCTTCTGTCACAGTAACGGATTTATCTACCGAGCTTCGGTTCGATTTGCTTCTCATCCTTCACTCTCATCTCGTCTCTCCAGACAGCGAGCGAAAATGTCGGTCACTTCTGCCTTCAACTCTGGCGCTCTTCTGCTGTTGCACCGGAGTGATCCTAACCTGGCCACGACCGAGCAAAACCTTCAGCGTTCCATTCAAACCGTCGGGTCAGGGGCGACGGAAAGCTGGAACAACATTGCTATGCACAGCAAGCTCATTCTATCTCCTCCAGCTTCTTCTGCATCCTCGTTTTCCTTCGTCGACTGCGTGGAGTGGATCTATCGTAGCTGTGCGGTCAGAATCCTGGGTTTTCTTGATGGTTGGGATTCCCGCTCCTCTCGCACTTCCTCTCCCTATCTCCCCTCTCTCCTTCCCCTGTCTCTCCTCTCCACCTCCCTCTCCGCCCGCGTCTCCAACAACGTCGCCGTCTGCATTCCCTCCCCTCCCACCTGTTCCATCTTTGATGCTCCGTTCATCGTGGGTTACACCGAGCACCCTTCGTCCCTGGTTTCTTCCCCCAACACAACGCCTCATCTCTAACTGCGGTGAATCTGATCTCGTGAGTCTGCCTTCCGCCTCCCCCTACCATACATTAACCATCCGTAGGTGTCCGACACCTCTGACAACTCTACTGCCCACACCGACGTGATTGTCGACAGGATCGAGGGTTCAGAGGAAGCAATCCCCATCGGTGACACCTGGAAGAATCCATTTCGGACTCGGCAGACACGGAAGCTCTTCAAGACGCCCCAGACCTAACGACCACGGTGCGCGGACACCGGAGAACCTCCTATCTACATACTCGATGGCAACATATTACCTCCTCCTCCCGTCCGAATACTCAGCCACGCTCTCAGTCGGCGGTCGCCACAACGGCAACCACACTCGGTCTGACTCTCGTCGAATGCACAACAACACCTCGAAGTCGGACCAGTTCGCATTCGGCACGAAGGATTGGTCGAGGAAGAGTGGAATGGGCGTCCCAGGATCCATGGATCTGTCTGCTCGGACCGGTCTGCATCCCATCTGCGACCTGGTTCCAGCGGGATCTGAGCCGACTGCTCGGTCTGATCCACCGTCCGCCGGTGGTGAGGATCCAGCGGGCTGCGATCAAACTGCGACGTCTCCCTCTTCCAAGAACGGCGATGGCGCGATGCCCTCCCCGTCAATTCGACCTGATGGGAATCCGAACTGTTGTTTGTTGTCTGGCGACGCCTCGGGTGGCGGAGTGTCATCTGCGGGTGCAGATGGAGCTATAGGTGCCGCGGAGACCATTAGTGAGTCAATGGTCTCTCCAGACCGGTCTTCCCTTTCGTTAACCTCACCCTCCACTATCAGTTCTCCGTTATCTTCCAACTCGGCCTCTACAAAAACTGAACATACCGTTCTTCTTGTCATCCTCTACTCCGACACCCCACTCCTGCACTCTACACTTCACTCTACTCTTGGACTTCGATATGTGCGGGATGCTATACACCACGATGAAGTCTCCACCGGATCTCCTCTCGAACGTACTTTCACCGGCTTCATCTATTCGAATCTACTTTGACTGGAGTTCTCTCTTCTCGAACCTGGGCTTTCGCTGAAACTTGTGCTCTCGCAACCCTCCTCTCCTCTGAGAACCTCCTACTTGATGTCCAACCTAGCCTATCTCGGCAAATGTCTCTTGCATATACTCGGTACCCACCCCTCCGCCTACCCAACCCATCTCACGGACACTGCATCTCTTTCTCCACTCACCATTCATAGACAACCTAAATGCAAACTTCCCGTCATTCGTATACCTTTCGCGCTACATATATTAACTTTTACCATATATTTCATCATTCGTGGCTGCACCGACTAGTTACACGTCAGAATAAACCTTACTCAACGAGCGACCCGGATCGTGAACACTTGAACCGGACTTCCAAGTGCCGCAAGGTCGGAGGACCGAAAGAATCACACGTCCTGAACAGGTGAGGTTCAGTGTCCCCAATACTCAAGAAATCTGCCGAGTTGTCACGCGGAGAATTGCTGCTGAATGGTATTGTGAAACGGCTGGGTTGGTGGTACGTTACATTTGATCTATGATCTCTTTCAGTTGTGTCTGATTCAGAATTTCATGCCCGTTTGCCGGTGTGACCTGGAGAATGCACCTTCAGTCAAACCGGTGTGAATAGAATGGAATAACGTCATACCTGAGCAATCTGAACGTTGTGATGGTCCAGTTTTTCCTCCATGACCTGTTTGAGTACTCGTAAAGCAAGTAATTGAGCGTCCTTGAGTGTAATTTGCTGTGGTGAAGCGTCAATACAAGGCCATGGATATTAATTAAGTCATGTGTTACCGAGTGCCACTTATCCTGCAGCTCTGATTGTGCGGCTTCGGAACCTGAACCAATGGCCTTTGCCTCATACCTCGTAAACGTTCCTGATGGGTCGGTATGGAATCTTCATATGCGGTTGAGTAAGACCACGGGGTCAGATGAGATCGAATAGGGGAATGACGTACAACTGAGGACCCTTCTCATCAACGCCGGCAATCAACAACGCAACGCCAAACGGCCGACTCATCATCGCATCCTCGTCATGTACACTCTCTCCAAACCTCAGGGCAAGATCGCAAACTGCCTGGGTGACGCTTTCAACCTTGATCTTCTCGTCGTAGGTGAAGGCGTGATTCTGCGAAGTAACTCGAGCGTGATCGATCATGGTGCGAGCGTCGGCGGTGAGGCCTGACATGGCGCAACCTAGGTGGCGGTCGATTTCCATGATTTTCTCGATGGATGAAGATTCGAGGAGGGGGGATTGAACTCGTTGTTCGACGCCCAGCACGACACCTTCCGAGGTCCTGATCCCAACCGTTGTAGAACCGAGCTGATATGCGATGTGAATAGGGTCCCAGAGGAGCTTCCCAGAGTTTCCTGACCTTTATTGCTTCGATAGCATATTCGACTGGTTCATGGTTAGCGGAGGCAGCCAGGAGAGTGCATTCACCAGGCTCACCTTGAAACAATCGACCTTCGGGTGAGAAGGTATTAACACCTCTGTCTAATCCGCAAGTCAAGACCAGATACACCGTGTTGCGGCAGAGATATACAAACCGTATTCTGATCTGGTCAAAAACATGATCGAGGGTAGAGCGAGAGGGTGGTACGCGCGTCGCTATCAGCTTTCGATCATCCAGGTTTGAGTCTGATCAGATGATTTCAAATTAGTTCTCAGTGGGGGGCATCTCGAACTCATTTACGACACATACACAGCAAGGTCATCGGATTAGCTGCATGGAAATGGCGCACGGGTCTGTGACGCATCCATCGCTAACCGGAAACTATCTCAAAGTTGAAGCTTATTTCGAAGTCGAGTTGAAGTGTACCGGGCCCCGCCTGAGTGGAACTGCTTGGTCACTCCGCC
>Ga0307517_10010615_pt1 | contig 12873 bp, 11 predicted proteins | sample 23_EM_MG_FD_194515 | JGI IMG/M metagenome (GOLD analysis project Ga0307517, IMG submission 194515) | Populus trichocarpa ectomycorrhiza microbial communities from riparian zone in the Pacific Northwest, United States - 23_EM | ecosystem: Host-associated > Plants > Roots > Unclassified | place...
GTTCAAACCGGGATTATACCTCGTTACGTGATGATTCCATGCAAAAGGGGAAGGTGTAAGACAATGACGAGGGTGAGGCTGGGCCGTCGTGCTCAACTTCTACTAAAGTAAGTCTTTTTAGTTCTCTTTGATCTCATATCAAACTAATTCTACGAACAGATTAGCATGACAATCGCTCGTGGCGCCAGAAAACCAACCCCTTCGTCATCCACAAGTGGGTGGATTAACTGGATTTCGTGTTCGGCGCCCATCCACTTACGATGCGAAAATTTTTGTGCCTAGCATGATCAGACGGACGTTTTGCTGGTGCCCATCCACGCGCTTTGTTCGAAAATCATGCATTACCTGAGGTTTGTCAGCTCCACCATGTCTAAAAAATTACTTCCGTATTAAATTCATCCTGGAGGTTGGATCTTTTTCGGTGTTGCAGATACCGATCGGCATCTTCGGGAAAACCGAATTTTCGTTTGTATTAAACATATTAGTGGAGGAAGCGAAATCCCAGTGGCTGGGTTCTGATTTCGGTGTGTACCCCATGCCCTTCTAAGGTGCGAGTGGCCTAACATTTTGCGTTGTAGTGTACGCTAGGTCGTTGATATTGGTGGAACCCCGCAATGGACGGTGCAATGTTGGTCGTGATAGGTGTCCCTCTGGGTACGTGGAGGGACAGCATTTTTCTTTCAAATTAACCATAAGTGCAAGGTCGAGTCTTCTGATACGGTTGATAATGTTAAGGCCAAAATGGGGGATAAGGAAGGCATCCCTGTTTTCCCTCGAATATGACCCATTGCTTGTCGGTAGGACTCTTTCCGATCACAACATTCAGAAGGACTCAGGAGTGTTCTCCGTCTTGGCGGTGGTACGGAAATTTTCTTACCAGCAGGACAATGAGGGTGGAGGTCAAGTGCTTGGACAGCATCAAGGTTGAACTGCAAGAGGAAGGCATTCCCCCCCCAGACGAATAGCGTCTTATTTTCGCCGGCTGGCAGCTTGGCCTAACTCTCGACCATTCATGTTGACCTCCGTCTCCGTAGCTGTACCTACAAGTTTCGTTCACCTACTACTAGTAGTGGATACAGGTTTTCGATGGGCGAATTTGCTTAAATTTCGTGTTGTGTCATGAAGTAGTTTTGCAGTGTGAAATTGAAAGCGGTGAAACGAAATGACAAAAAAGTAAATATGTTTCATAGGAGTTGGCTGCACTTCGAGGTAGGCGAGGGACGAGGAGGCGAATTGACGTTCATCAGCATCGTGGCCCAATCCGCCAGGCAAACCCAATGGTTTGGTTCCTCTTTCTCAGTCGCAAAGTGGAAAGCAAGACCCGTCCGGCTCAATCACAACACTCTGCGCAACGTGATTGGTGGTGAGGAGTTCCTATGTTATTTTTGATCTGGTGCACCCAGCTAGCCGTTCAAGTTAAAACACAAAAAAACCAAATAAATCCAGCTGGTTGTAATGAGACAAAGGCTAAGCATGCAAACAAAGGAAAAGGAAAAATATTACGCCTATGATAATCGTCATCTGACCGTAGTGTTACTGAGGGCAATAGTAGAACGAGAGGACGGTAAATTTTGCGTGGGAATCACCTCTTCAACGCAGCTACCTGCAGCTACTGCAGCGCTACATGGGGCCTCCAGTGACTCTCTCGTCACCAACTGTCATCTCACAAGAGTGCATTCTCCCATTCATCGGAAGATTTACGACAATTCACGCTGCATATTCCCAAACTTACCTTGCCAGCGAAGATGCCCCAAACTGATACGTTCTCCTTATTGGCTTCTTCGTTATCACAATCCGGAGCAGCCTCCTACCCATCTACCTCTCAAGGTCCTGATATGACCTGCACCCCAGACTCAAACTCATATCTATTCATCGTAACTGGTCTTCCGCCTTCGATTACGTCGGATATGGTGACCATATCTGCCAATAAAGGGGATCGTTTACGTGTGAATGCACAGGCATGGGGAGATGAGAACCCAGGTAAGTTTTGGTGCTTTCTTTTTTTCCGATCTAACACTTGCTAACTTTCTCTCTGTCTACCAATTCGATGCCGCCTCTTCAACCTTGCTTTCCAACGCCTCATTTCACGTCCACCCAGCCAACTTTGACTGGCAAATCTCCTTCCCACCTAGGGATGTTGACCTATCCCACGTGCGGGCCAAATTTGACGAGGGACATCTCACCATTCTGGTACCGAGATATAGAGCAATGTTGAGTGTGATTGCTGCCTGCTGTGCTTTCTAGAATCACAGCCAGAGCAACAATGCGATGCGATGCCACCCGTGCTACTACCGGTGCTCGTATTCGGATAGACTATACGTTGATCAATCCGAACTCCACCTCGCACTCTCGTGCGGATTTTCAAAACCCTCAGCTCCATGCATAGGACTAGCTATACAAGTCCAAGATTGGTACCTTCAAGTTCTATAACTATCTCCTTTTCTTGCCAGTGCTCTTGATTACAACTCCGTGCGTCCTGTAGAAACTCCTTCCGCCTTTCCAACCTTGTCATAATAGATCTCACTAGTCGGTATACTGCAACTCTCGCAGAAATTGTTCTATAGCATTTCTTCTGTCCCATAAAGTTCTACAAATATAATCTATGTTCGATCTACATCTAACCCCGAACAATTGGAAGGGTAATACTAGCTTTCAGGTAAATAGTGTTTGTAGGTTCGCAGGTTCGCTTTGTCATTCTCTTCTTCGAGAGGCTAATTCGCCTTCAACCTCTTCGACCTCCTCCACGTGCTGTGGGATATGCCACTTCATGCGCTCGATCGTGTTGGAGGAGGTCAGATCTGAGGAGTTGGAGCGTGCGAGTAGAAATGAGTGGATCGAGACATTACTCACCCACCGTTCTGCTTTCCAACTGCTCGCGACATCCAATACCTCACTATCAAAGTCCACTCTCAACTCAGGAACCAATTTAGATATAGGCAGGGTTTCACAAGGAAAAATGACATTCGTAGCCGGTGTATCGAATTCCTTCACAACGAATTATATTAGAGAATGCACCAAAGATAAAGAATACCAGTATGTACTGCAATTTGTCCGGCGTCAAGAACGCAAAGACGATCGTATGATATGATGGTGCGTAAACAATCTTCGGAAGATGGATAACCTGGCGAGAGTAGGGAGTGTGGGTGGTTAGGGTGTCCGAAATCGGAGCCAATTGGTGTCCTCCAGATGACATCGCAAGGTATCCGAGGGTGCCAGGGAGATTTGGCGTGGACGGTCCATGCGAAGGTGACGGTTCCGTGGAGTGGCCAGAATAGAGATACGAATCCCTCGAACCGGCAAGGGGTGAGCTTCCGGGTCCAAGTGTGTACAAGCCTCTTAGCCTAGTACCTCCATAAGAGGATATTGCTCATATCCCAGGGGGTGATGTTGCAACATCGAGTTTGGCTGCGGGAGACTAACGACTGCCTGATTCTGGGTGGCAGGTGGTAAAGTGCTGTTAGTGGGACCAGGGCCTATACGCACGGCCTTCCGAGACTAGATAAACCCCAAGGAATGCCCAAGCCGCTCCAACGAAAGAAAGCTGATGGCTGTTCCCAAAGCAGAGCCCGACCTCCAAATGTATCATAGGACGAGGGAAACCGCCGGTTCTGATAGAGAAATTCCAGGTCGTGGTTGATATCAATGAACGAGAGTGTAGGAGTTCGGGAATAGACCAGTGACGATGCCGATGGCGTTTCATGGGTTTGGTGTACTCCAAATGGATAGGCTTTCAGGAGCTTTCGGAGAGAGGGTTTAGGTAGTCTCGTAGCATGGCAAATTTAAGCTCGATGCAGGCCAGCGCATCCAGTGCTCTATGTGCAGGCTGGAGTTCGATTTCTGACATCGGTCAGTTGTCTCTTGTGCTCCTCCTACACTAACACTATACTCCCCCGAACTGGCCCCTAGATATAGTTGTAATTTAATTGTGTGTCTGGTTGGAGCCGAAGTGATCGGATGACCCAGCAAAGTAAAGAAAGAGTGCCCATCTGTCGAATTTTCCCGCCGTCCGTCCATCCTAAGGGCCTATGCCCGAAGGTTAGATAAAGATTGCTATCCCTCGTCATCTTGAATAGTTTCTGCCCAATGCTTCACGGCTGCTCGGAAGTTGGAAGTTTTTCGTCGTTTGTTAAGGTGCGACACTGCATATTTTGTCAGCTGCGTCCCACATGAGCTGGGCGGCGCTTTCCTTTTTCGACTAGTAGTAAGGGTCACATCATCATCCTTCATCAGATGCAACACCTTGCGCGAGTGCGACCTCGTCGTGCGCCGGCTGGACTGCGTAAGCCTCTCAATGTCGTCGTCATCTTGCTCCCTCTTCCGTTTACCCTGTATGCGCTGCCGCCAAACGCCTGCATTCTCCTTTTCTTGCTGGAAAATTTTCCAGATTTCAAGGAGGAGCTCCAGCCGGTGTTTAAGTCCAGTTGAATCGCTCGATTGGCAATAGGCGAGAATGATTGTGTCAAGGTCGCAGGCTGTAAATTTGGTTGCTCCGTTGATTACGGCAAATGGGGGCGCGATATGACACTCCAGGTCAGGTAGGGTTCGATATGGATAGAGATGAGTAACCCATTCTTCCGTTGGCTGATCAATTTGTGGCGATAATACAAATTTCCGCCGGACGACTGGGTCGCGATGTACGGATGGTAAAGGAATGAATGTGTATTTGGTCTTGCTCTCTAAAGGCCACTGAGGTATCCGGGTTAAGAAAAACTCGACTGCAGTCATGGGGAACTTACCTTCGCCTTGAAATTCGGAATTTCTCGAGGAGCAGATTGCTTGCGTACGCATATAACTGATTGGATAAACTCCCGAATGTCTTCCAAGACGGTGGTGCTGGGTAGCAAAATACAGTTATCGTTATCGAATGCCTGGTGCCAATCAGCTTTAACTGGGAAAAAAGGGTGTAGAGCAGTGGTTATAGCTTAGAGCAAATGAGGGAACGTACGGTAGAAAAGATTACGTCGACTGTCAACATGAAAAGTCCCCAAGTCGAATCCGAGGCAATATTCATATAGTGTAAGCTGTAAAAGTGTTAGATAATTCGTCTGAGTTGGAACATTCTCACCTCAGGGGATTTGGTGGCATGCCTAATGACATGAACTACGTTGAGACCAATTGTTCCGCCTGTTAAAAGGCATCGTATAGAGTCTTCTCCATATAAGGATTTGCAAAGGTCAGAGAGTGCGACACGGAGAGAAGAGGAGATAGAAGGAGTGTTGGACCGATGAGAGGGAGTGAGCCATGTTCCACCAGATCGGACTGATGAGCCAGTAGCATTGTCGGTGTCGTCTTGCTGGGGGGGTGGGCTTGGGGTACGGAGATCAGAGTGACCACGATGATGAGAGGTTGAGTGTGCACTAAGTGACATCGATCGAGCACGAACATACGCCTGTGTTTCGGATAATAAATAAATGTCAACAAACCTGTTTAATGAGATCGCGTGACGCATAACCTAGTTTCGGAATCGTAAGTAGTTGTAGAAATTACTCCAAACCATCGAACCCATCGTCGCTTTCATGGTTTTGTGCTCTACGACTCCTCGGACAACAAAGCCGTCATAGCGTTCGAGAAGGCAATATGAATAGTATCAGATATTCGGTTCAAGCCGATAACAAGTCGATCAATGACGCAACAATCATGGCCTTGCTTTTAGTAAGGCTCCTCCCTGTCTAAATTCAACAACAAATAAATTCTTAGTGGGACCTTTCGACGAGAATCAACGCCTTGATTTGTTTTGTATTTTCTAGATGGTAGCCTTAGTGCCTACCTCTATTTTTTTCCGGGTTGGGACCGTTGGGTACCTGACTCGGCGCAACCCATAGAGATAGGGCATGAAGTGCGTTCCCTCCCTTGCAACTTCCTTCAAACTTTTAGGTTAGGTTAGGAGGTGGTCACGGTGCTTGCGCGAATAAACTAAAGCTTCTTAACAGCCAACCACACCTACAATGTGTTCAGTGTAACAGAGCGTTAGGGATCTCGAAGTCGAATACGCCTTCAACCGTCTTGGCGACTCTCGCTGTCTGTCAACAGCTCCTAACTGAGCCCAACATTCGACACGTCTGACACAGGCAAGTGCAGGCTTCGGACATCTTTTTGCCCTAACTCTGGTGCATGGAACTCGGGCATTAAGTAAGATAAAGAGTAGCATAATGACAATGGCAAGAATAATGAACAAATGAAGCAGCATGCTGACAACAAGGCTCAGAGCTTAAAAGCATTCTCAGTATGTGATAACAGAAGACAGACAAGTAAAGGGTAACACACTTGACAAAAGAAGTGAGTTGAGTTCGAATAAAACCGGAGAGCAGAGTCATGAAAACAGAATTGGATTTTCACGTGAAGAAATTTGGTCATACTTCATCGGAGCCCTCCCCTTCCTCATACCTTGACGACTCTCTGCTGGGAATTCGCATCGAAGCGATCTGCGTTGACATTGGCTATGTAAAAGAGCATATTAGTCAGGATTCAAACTAAGGAATGGCCGACCTACCTGCACGCCTTGCCAACACTACCAGGCAGAGGTGCACGACAAGCAACATTGTGAGTTTGGCAGAAAAGACATGCAATGGTGGTTTTTCTATTGAGTTGTTGCCGTTTGCTTGACGGGGGTCTTGCATGTGTACCCATGCAGTGCTTGGCGCCCGAAGACAACGTGTTGGGTTTTTCATTTGTCCGAGACCCGCTGCTATACAAAGGTCCTGGGGTTGAGGCGAGTGAGTGGAAGGGTCAATTATCGCAGGTTATCGTGCAAGCCGAAAGCTGGTCGCTGATTTGCAGTATGCAAGACATCTCCTGATCATGGTGTGGGGAGGAAAGCTGTCTGGGTACGGTCGGCGGATAAGTCAGAAGGGTGTTGTGTTGTGGGAGTTCAGGTATCTGAAGAAGAGATTGTTGGGGAGGAGGATGAGAGTTGAGGCTGTGAGTGTGTTGACTGGCCCACGTTTGATGGTAGACAGCTTGGATAGGCTCAGGGACATCGTCACAAACCTGCAGGGGACTAGGAGAAGGTCGACGAAGCTAATCGACGATAAAGTTATCTCCAGTTTTCCGCGCATAATTTAGAGAACAAGTAGCTTACTGGTGTACGGATACCATTGTTGATGGTGTGGTTGCCACCTGCGACAGTAACCTGAGGTTGATGACACAGGAAATCGGGGGAAGATTGTGCCTCGAGTTGACATTCAAAGTACGAAGCACCAGGGGACATGAGTAATACAAATTGTTCTCTAATGGACCTCGCAGGTTCATAAAACAATGATGTGTACGTTCCCGATGTATGGGTGTTTCCTTGTCCGGTGAGACTGGATAGCGAAGGTTTGGTGACTGCTCTGTCATAAGAATACGGATCTGGCTTGAGGACAGTGAGCAAAGAAGTTAAAGACAACTAAAGGAACACACCATGGCAAGGTCGACGGCACTGAGGCTGCTGAGGTTATTGCAGAACATAGAGGAGAGGAGTAAAGAGTCCTTCCCAATGCCTCGTGTACGATGCTTTTGAGCCACCCTAAAGTAGAATGCCTGCATACCCGATCATTCCGCTCTGCCCAAAGGCCACCTCTCCGCATGTCGGATCACTCAGTTCTTAAGATTCTTGCTAGAAGCACCTTTGCCTCCTCTACTTTCACAACTTTAAGTGAACATCCTCATCTCTCCCTCTCCTTCCACAGGCACTTGTACCGTAATCTCTCAATTTCCATGTCCTCAGACTTTTCCAGCTTCTCAAGCTTCAAATTCAAACCGCTGTATAAGCGATTGGGTGTGTTACCATGTGTATTATGTCAACAACGCTCAAGTAATGACGGAAAATGAGACCGCTAATTCATCCTGGTAGGCCTCAAAACTTGCACAACACACCAAAATGTCCACGACATTTGGCGGCAACCCGATTTGAGTACCAAATCAAAAATTCCGGCGGATGCCAGGGGACTTGGGAACCACAGATAGAAGGTTAGTCCAACGTTTCGGCTCGAGTATCTTCCTCCACCTCGAAACGGAAGACTGATAGATTCATTTCGCAGACGGCGTGGGCCCTCGATGATTTTCGATGGCCATTGCACAACACGTACATCTTGATGACGGGATCATCCTCCTCTCCCTTGTGTGTTCTTCTGAGGGACGGGTTTTCGTTTTGTCGGTTTGTTCGGCGATGGCGTCATTGTGCCATTCCATTGTTGTGCTGCCGAACTAGGGATTTTCGATTGGATCAAGATCAGGCATCCTGCCATTTAATACACTGGTGGTTCCGCCATCTCCATACTCCTCTCCAGGATTTCCGATGGAATTTCGCATAATTCCTCAACGAGTCCTTCTCTGGTATCTCGGTAAGTATTCCCTCGTTCTCCGTGATTAACGTACATGATAACTCACAACGTTCTCGAGTAACTGCAAGGCGGGAGTTGGAACTTGGGGTAGTTTTACTTGTAAGTACACCCATACTCCGTGATCAATGTATGTACTAACCATGCTAAAGTAGTATGCCCTCATTTTCTGTGATCAATGTACGACCTAATACTCCCAAATATGCTGTTTTTAACGCACAAATAACTGCCGTAAACGACAGCGGGGTTGTTGAGGAATCGCAGGGGCGGTTGTTGGCATGCAAAAATGTAAGTAGGCTTGCTTGTGCAAGGCTCACAAATCCATCTTGATTCTTCGTAAGTCCGCTTAGTAGGGAAATTTACCTATCTGGTGGTGCAGGAGATTCCTGCTACTGGGCAAGTTTCAAGAGTCGGATCGGCGCTGATGGTATCACCAGAAAGTACAAAGAATTTCCAATATTCTCAACAGTGCTGATTGGATTGCGCTAGTATCACATCACGATGAGCAAAGTTATCAGTTTCCAAGCTATGGATCATGGAGAAACAAACGACCTGTGCGTTCGCCGTTGAAATCAGTCATTCATTTGCTAATCCCACACACAGGCATGCAGTGTTGGTATTCCATTGCGAAAGAAATAGCTTGCAAATTAGAAGATGGGATTGAACGGTCCTTTTTATTATATAGCTCTATTTTTCTCCCGAGTCCGGTATGTAATAATGACAGGGATCTGGATTCAGCAGAGTTGTAGCTGACAAGTGTAGGCGACGGCAACGGCAATGGAGGCATGGTCGTTGTTCGAAACTCTGGAAGTCCGACTTTGCTGTAACGCTTCAAGTTTGTGTGACTACGACTGAGAATCCTTACAAAGTTACTTACCTACTTATATTACTTCTCGGGTCTGGTCCTGGACCCGGGAAGTAATACCGATAGACTGGGAATTGGTTAGGTTAACGTTTGACCACGCCGCTGAACTCGGCCCATTGACCTGACTCGGGAAGCAGTATTGATACAATCTATAACCGTTAAAGTACTTAAGAAAACGCAATGGTTTGGGTAAGCCGAACAACAATCATGACTCGGATTATGTATGTCAAATTCGTTGAACCCTGAACTTGAGGCTTACGCACCGTTGCAGGCCTCATGTATTCAAGTCCTTCAATCCACGAAGCTTGCTTATTCGAACGACTTGTGATGGATTCGTTCAAAGTACTTGGACAATACGGCCAGCATAGCTCCCTACCAGCTAGTTTGATTCCTCACCTCTTATCGGGTCCACCTCATCTCTGCCTCGGCCCACTTGGGTTATCTTCCTGCACGTGGTCCGCCCAAAGTTTGTCGTCGGGAGAACATCCAGATGTTGGCAAACCCAAACGTTGTCGGGCTCACAGAGGGAGGAGGACATTGGAGTCTGTTGAGACCGACAGACCTGAAAAAATTGGAGGATCAAGGAAGTTGAAGACCAAAATCGCATGCAATTTCTGTCGAGGTGATTCGGCCATTGGGAAGCGACATGCTATAGCTTATCTTGATTTCAGGTCGGAAATTGAAATGCGGTGGAGAGAGGAATTCTTGCTACAATTGTGCCGAACGAAAATTTGCTTGTGAATATGATTCAACACTGCGATGGAGAGGTCCAGGAAAGCAACGAAAAGGTTTGCGTCAAAAGACAAACACAGCTGATACACAATCTGTTTCGACTTCTCAACAATCCATCTTTGTCTTGCAATGGGTTTCATATCCAGAATGTTGAGAGGACATCAAAGGCAAGTCTGCTTCGACTCTGACGGTATGTTATCTAATACAATTTGATAACCGTAGTTACCCCTTTCCACCTACTGTAGCACGATAGGTATTGGTTCCCGACTCCGGGGCCAAACCCGAGGAGTAATATAAGTAGTAATTAAAATCCACTTAGCGAAGTGAGAAGACACGGCGAGGACAATTCCCCTCAACAAAGGATTGTAGAAAGTGAAAGCTGCATGTCAAAATGATGATGAAACATGATGAACCCCTCGTCGAATCAACAGAATATTGAGGCAACGAGGAAGGAAACCTCCGTCACCTTGAAAGAAATGGCTCAAAGCAAAGAGGAGAGTTTCCCTCCCAAATCCAATTGCCTCGAAATGTAAATAAGAGAGAGTTTCCCTTGTCGAGTCGAAAAACCTCTCATCGATGCAACGAGAGGAATACATGCACAGAGACAAACAGCTTGTCATAAGAGTCGCCTCAAAACAAGAAATAATGAGAAGGCTGAGGGGTTTTTCTCCTTGCGCGGTCGACTAAGGCTTTATTTCCGTTCCACCTCAGGTCCGCTAGCACACTCGGGAAGCAATAGTGCTAGAATATGTATAATTCCGTACCATCCGCAGGTCGTCGTCATCAAGGGGTTCGGCTAGCATGTCTTAGCTTAAGAAAGTAACTGGAAGGAGAGACGTACCAGTATCGATCAATCCCTGCACGATAAGACATTCTTCTTCCAGTTTGTCTGGCATATCTTCTGGTCCTTGATGTTCTATCGCGACTCCCGAAATACCGTTCAGGCATGATGGGTGTCTTGAAATAGCTGTCCACAGAGTAATTCGATTTTCTCTCCCGTTTCGATAGCGATAGCAGATTGAGAGGAACCGGGACAAGGGGAGGAAATTGGAAGGAAGTCCAAAGCCCCACGCTGAACCAATCCACCAAAAGGTCTGATAACAGACGAGATACCTCTTCTGCTACCCAGGGCTATATATGGTGTATAAGAACGGTAAGGACCATCCTTACAGAAATCAAACAACGAACCTAACCTCCCCACTTGCTTTGACTCGGACCTCAACTCTCTTCCTTTCCGAATGCAGGGCGCATTCGAGAAAACGGAGAGTTAGGGCATTTCTTTATAAGGGTTTGGTCGACTGAGCCTGGGACTGCTAACTTCTAAGCCGAGACGTGGGGATCCTTTGGGATGGTGCGGAAGGGTTTCAAGAATTTAGTTTGTGAGTCACATTCGGCATGTTTGACTAAATGATACTTTGCCTCCGCGAGCGTTCTTCTCGAGCAAGATTTGATAGATGTTGCCGAATCATTTGAGAGAATTTCTCGGAAGTTTGGCTTCCAATACGAATGACGCCAGTGAAGACGATTTCTCGATCATCCTCTGGATCCTTGAGTTTCGCTAGGGTGGTCAGAGTCTCACGGGGCTGGGGCTCTGGCTCAAAGAATTCCGAATATCGCTGAAAAGAGAAGCCTTTCTTGTTGGGGATCTGCCTTTCGATTTTGTGATAGGCTTCAATCCAAGTGTCTGAGTAGTACGGTTCCGGTTCACCAGCATCGATGACGACTTGCGATAAACTATGCTTGAGGCCTTCCTGAGTAAGCAGTGCCCTCTGCCTTTCGCTTCGTGCAGAAGCGCGTGCTGTACGAGCGGCCACTTGTTTCTCATTTTCTGCTCTCTCCGCTGTCCGCTGTGCCAAAATTCGTTGTTCTTCCCGCTCAGTAGGCGTCCGCGCAGACAAAACGAGTTGAGATATAAGATCATCAACGACCTGATCCATGTTGGGAGGAGGGCCTTCCTGATCGGCGAAGAGGTCGTAGAGCTCATTGGATGCTGGGATGGCGGAGACTGCTCGATGACCGCGGGGGAGAACAGCCAGACGATAGTATTCGCCTGAAGATGCGACAAGAACCACCAAGTCTTGAGCTGCAAATCTCGCTGAAGAGAAAATAATTTTGGCCTGGGTGGTAACCTGCGACTGTGCAGCCTCAAGGGCTGCCCGAATTGATGTGACATGAGCATGGAGATCTGATGGGTGGCGAGTGGGAGGCCGTTTCTTCTCCTCTAGCAGCGGAACCTCCAAGCTGGTAATGCGAAGGGAACGATAGAGTCCAAGGTTGCGTAGGGTGTGAGCGCGACGGAACGAGAGCTTGACGTTGGGTTGGGCTGATATGCGAGGTAGCAACAGGACTTGATCGACGTAAACACCTCTTGCTTGGGAGTCTGACATAGTCACATCTGGGCTGGGATCATTGTCTTTGGGCGAAATGTAGAGAGGGAACTGGGGACAGATGAGGAAGACATCTTCATTATCCTTGATGAGATGTTGCAGGAAGACGATGCTGAGAGCATAACCAATCGTTTCTAAGCGTCGAGGATTGTAGACCATTGAGTGAACCAAGGCCAGCGAAATAACTGTGAGGATGAAGCACACCAAGGAATCCGACATGGCAGAGCAAGAGCAAAGAGCAGTCTCGTGAGTTATCGATTTTGATAATCGATCAAGCTTCAAGTTTGAAGCTCCGATTAAAAAGCTAGTCCAACAATATTCAACATTCAACATTCCTTCATCGCTTCCATGCTTGCCCTTGCCCTGTAGGTTGATTTTCCTATTCCTTCAATTCACTCATGTCATCTTCAGTCAGAGATTCCCTGAGGTTTATACAGGCTGTCGGGCACCACCTGCCCTTGGAACCCGTGACAAGGAAAGGAACTTTGGAACTCCTTGTTACGTATATGGATGGATTATATCGCGCGTCGAGGTATACGAGGCGCTGTATGGTGAACAAGCTCCTATGGGT
>Ga0307517_10010616_pt1 | contig 12872 bp, 8 predicted proteins | sample 23_EM_MG_FD_194515 | JGI IMG/M metagenome (GOLD analysis project Ga0307517, IMG submission 194515) | Populus trichocarpa ectomycorrhiza microbial communities from riparian zone in the Pacific Northwest, United States - 23_EM | ecosystem: Host-associated > Plants > Roots > Unclassified | place...
ATTATTATTATCATATGTAATTTAGTTTTTAAATATTAAATTTTTTATATTTAGTTATCACACTCTTATGACACGAATCTCAGGTTTGACGAGTTAACTTGGTTTGGTGGATTAGCTCAGTTGACTCAGATATTTTCTTTATCTTAATTAGTTTTTTTTTCAATTTCATCTTTTAATATTAATTTGATTGAGAATTAAACTTCATGATTTGTTTTGTTTACTTTTCATTAGATTTTCATGATCTCATGATACGAGAATAATGTTTAACGGATTAACCCGAGTTGTTTTTTGTTAACTTGGGTTGTTTTTTGTATCTTTTATTTAATTGATTTTTTTAAATTTTATTATTCAACATTGGATCGGTTAATAATTGAGTTTCATAATCTATTTTTAACCTAATTGACTTATTTTTTCTCTCTTTTTTTAATTGACTCCCCCCCTCCCAAAATTTTATCAATTAATATTGTGTTTAATTGAGAATTAGGCTTCATGATTTGTTTTTCATTAGGTTATCATGTCTCATGACTCGGTAATAGTGTTTAACGGTTAACTTTGCTTATTTTTCTATGTCATTTTTTTAATTAATATTTTTACAATTTTCATCGTTCAACATTAAGTTCGACAATAACGATTAAGAATCGAGCTTTATAATTTATTTTGACTTTCTCTTTATGATATTATATTAGTCTCAAGACCAAAGTCGCAGATTTGACAGGTTAAACCGGGTTAAATTAGGTCATTTTTTATTTTTTATATAAGGTTATCTCAATCTGATGATTCGGGTCATGAGTTGGGTGGATTGACTCAGGTTGTTTTTATGTTATTTTTTTAATTGGTTTCTTTTTTTTAATCTTATCCTTCAATATTGGGCTGCTTAGGGATTGAAATTTATAATTTGTTTCTTATGACCTGAGTTGCAAGTTTAACATGTTAACCTGAGTCGTTTTTTAGGTCCTTTTTTAATTGATTTTTTTTTCAATTTCATCCTTTAATATTGGGTTGATTGAGAATTAGGCTTAACAATTTATTTTGATTTGCTTTCTATAAAGCTATCATAGTCTCATAACCCGGGTCATGAATTTAACACGTTAAGTCGGGTTGTTCAAGGTCAATCCAATATATTGTTATTTTAATATTAAGAAAAGATATCATCTTGAAATTTTATTTAGTCAAAATTTGTTTTCACAGGTTGTACGAGTTGTTTTTGGACCAATAAAGTCAATCGGGTTACATTGAGTAAATCCTCACACGATTTAATTTTTTTCCGTTAGGAAAAAAATATTAGCAACATTTAAATATATTTTTTTACATTCAAGAAAAATTTGACTTGACTTGCAGCATAGCACAAGTCAATCATCTAGTAAAAACTAATTGGCCTCGGTGATTTACTATTTCAATTACTATATATTCACAAGTTTTTTTCTTTTTAATTCAGTCATTTCACTTTTTTTTTTAGAATTGGCTTTATAGTTTTCAATTAGCTTATTGTCGAGTTCTTATTGTATTAAAGAAACATTGTGATGTTGGGGCAACACTTGAGTTGCAAAAAATATTTTTGACTTTTTGTTTAACAAATGATTGGAAATAAAAGGACTATAGTTCAACTTGAGTCTTTTTTAGTACTCTTTTGTAACAAAGAGGAAAAACATAAGTTAACATGGATATAAAAGGAATAAAGTCTTAAAGGCCGTGTAGTTTGCAAGAATTAAAGGAGATGTAATGATTAGAAACTTAACAAGGAGAAGAATATGCACTGAGAAATCTGGAATTGGGACTTCACTTGATGGTTTATGGATATTTATATACCTATTAACCACACCAACTTATATAAAGAGACAATGATAGAATTGGGAAAATATTGTAATACCTATTTTAGTGATAATCATTTAAGATAACAGTCCCTTATGATTAATGATGCACTATTAAGTGGAAATGGTGATGTTATTGTTAGTGTATATATCATATAGCCAATCGGTTGGTTATATATGACTCTGACTTTGTTCATGTAAAAACATGTTTATTATTCATTAAGACATTCTTTATTTTTAATATTTATTTATGTTTGATTAATTAGTCTACAATAAATGTAAAGTTATTGGGATAAAAATACTTTGTAAAGAAAATTATAAAGTTGTTATAATTATGAGATTTCTATTGTATCAACACAATGTTTCTAAATGTTCATGGTTGATGTTCTATCAAAACTATATATTAATTGAAGTCGTTAAGATTAATATATATTATGTTTATTCATTTATCAAAGGAAACAATTATTCTCATAAGCTGAGATATGAAGAATACCTAGAACAATATGTAGGTAATTGTTAATTGACATGTACAATAAATTAACTCGCATGAGGATTCTATATGAAGAGATTACATGTGTCTATAGAAAGACTCGTGTGACAATTATGTAAGTGATTATTAAACTTAAGATCACTAAGTTATCTTATATAGAAAATGTTATGTTTTGATCTTGACTACACATTGTCATAATCAATAGTAACAAATAGGTTGATATGATGCATAACATTAAATATATGAAAGTATATGAATGATCAAGAGATGAATCATTGCCCTAGGTGAATTAAGGGTAATGTTTCACCTGTTCTCGAATAATAATAATTATAAAATTATTGCGTAAGATGAAATAAGATTTGAAAAGAGTTTAAGATTTTATTTAATTTGATAGAGTATAATATTCCTGATGAAGGGATAATAATTACACTGAGAAACTAGTCACTAAAAGGTTAAGTCAAACCATGTATGACTTTTCTAGTATTAGGGGAATCAACTTGATGTTCAAATATAAATTAATTAATTTGTTGAATTGATAAAAAAAATTATTTAATTTATTTAATCATTTTTTATTTAAGATTGTGATTTATATTTGGACCACTTTATTAGGAACCTCATGGGGCGCATACATTAAGAACCATTGATAAAAAATTAAACTGGAATGATCAAATTAGTCAAGTGTGACTTAATTGAAAATAAGCTTTATAAATTGAAGACTAAATTGTAATTAATACATGGATTACAATCTAGACCTAGAAAAATCAATTAGGAACTTGATTGAATAATTTTTAAAATTATCTTAAATAATATATGTGATATTTTTTAGGGGAGTAAAGTAATGTTTTATATTTAAAAGGGTTATTATATTTTCGCTATAAATAAACTACTATGCCTCATATTCTTTGATGTAAGCTTTGATGTGATAAGGTAGAGAAGTATGTTATAGAACATACGGTACATAAACATATGAAAACACAAAAACAAAGAGTGAGAACTCAAAGGCGTAGTGACCCTCTCTCCTAGATGGATTTTAGAAGATTTTTCACTAGTAGTTCATGTGAATTACTGTTAAAAATCAAATACATGGATAACTTGTGATTTGCGACAACTTAGCATTGAAAAAGTGGATCAAACCTCAAAAAGAAAAATCTAATCTTAAGGTAATCTTCGCATAAATCCTAAACGGTCCTAAATTGTCTAAAAAAATTCTTGAAACTCCTGAAAAATATTTAAAATTATTGTTTCCGTTGCGTCTAAAAGTTTTGAAAAACCCAACAATTACATAGGTCATCCACTAAACATAGACATACTCTAACATGGTTTTGTGAGCCTAATTATGATAAATAAAAAAAACTGTAAGCATTTAACATTCAATATTAAGCATAAGAGTGGATGAAATAGTTTAGGGTCAAGGTATGTCTATTCAGACGTGTGCCTTCAGGTGTGTCTATCCTTCTACCAAGTTATGTTGTCTTGTTGGGCTATATAGACACCTCAAACTCAATTTGAAGATTATTGTGTTATTGGCTAGTTAGGTCAATTAGGTATTTGAGGAGTTGAATCACCTTTTTGGATTTAATGGAGCAATAAGCTACTTGACATGCTCGGACCCAAAAATATATAATATATATTCAGGTTTGGGGAATTAATATAAATAAACTTGAATCAATCCAATATATTATTATTTTAATATTGAAAAAAATAATTTTCAATGAAATTAAATAGCTCCCAACAATACATGATTATCTATCTTTATATATAATTATATAGATAGCCTGGGTTTTACCAAAAACACCACTTAAACCTATTTCTAAACATATTTGTAACCCACTTTGTATCAGCCGGGGAAAAAATTGTGCAGTTACAATGTTACCACAAATAGATGGCACCTAGCAGTTATATAACGCTCACTACAGACCCCCTTTTGGACTAAAAAAAGAAGTGGAAATGAGATCTTCGATGTTGGATTATTTATAGTAATTGAAAAAAAAAACCTAAGAAAAACAAGGTTAAAAAGTGAGTGAGAGACTGAGAGAGAGATGAATAAATTATTGCAATAATATTCTTGTACGTACAGTGAGTGTCCAAAAGATTTGCATGAAAGCTAGTGCTTATTGGTTACTGGCGTGTAAATCCATTACACTTGGATGCATTTATTGCCCCCCCTCCCCCCCCTCCCCCCCCTCTCTCTGTTTGCTTTCTTTTTGTTTGTTGCTTGAGATTTTACAGAAATGGCTCTTAACAAATGGGGTTTCTTTGCTTCTGTCTGAGACCTAAGTTGTTGCTTGCTTCCACTTCTGAGTATGGATACCATCTTCTCTGTCTCTCAAAGTTTGTATTTTTATCAGGATATTCCAGTTTTGACTCTGTTTTTTTTTTTTTATCTGTTTTTTTATCTTGGTTTCTTCGCTGTGTATATATGTGGTTTATTTGGTCACTATCTTTGTACTCTAAGATGGGGCTCATTTTATGCCTTGTTTATTTTTTTATTTTTTATGCATAGAAACTCTCTTCTGTTTATGTATTTTCACTTCCTTTTCTTGTATTTTCCCTTTATTTGGTTGGTGTTTAATTGATCTTTATAGTAATATGATGATGATGATGATCTGATTCTAGGATTTGATATTTGGCAATTTCAAGTTTTTCTTAAAAGAAAAGAAAAGAAAAGAAAGTATCTTTTCTGCTTCATTTTTTCTGAGAAGATTTGGTTGACGAAGCTGAGATTTTTATGTTGGGGGATTGTGTTTTACGATGGAAAAGTATTTGGTGATATATAATTTATAGGAGTTCTGTCCTTGTATATTTTTTTGTATTTTTATGGAGTTGAATTCAGCAGAAATCTTGGAGAGAATTTTGATTAAAAATTTCAACTTGCAGGAATTAGTTTGAACTACTGTTGGGATAAAGACGATTAACGCAATCACAAAGGTCATTGCAGAGGGAATTTAATGACAATGAAAATCAAAGAACATGAAGGAATTGTCCATAATCCAAGTGGGCAGTTGTCAACAGTGCCATGGTGGTCTGCATTTGGGTCTCAAACTGTTACTGGTGAATCGTGTGGCCTATTGAAGGCTTTACCTGTAGAACAGTTTGCCATTGGAGGTGAAGCTGCGACTAAGCAGGCCAGGATGAGCACTGACCAAAGGCTAGATAAAGGGAATATTACTCAATTCACTATATTTCCAGGCAAATCTTTCTCCTTTTTTATGGTTTAGAATTTTTCATAGATGTATTTCTGATTGATTTGTTACATTTCTTTTGTCACTAGTTACAAATTTACAGCTTCAAAAGGCATAGAAAAACTGTGTTCTGTGTAACCTTTGGATTACAGCTGTATGCACCAGAAAGTTTTAGATACTATCTTGAATTACAAAATTAAGCAAATTTATAATGATTTTTTTCCCAAAATTGATTGATATAAGAGTAACAGTAGAGTTAATAAAGTTGTTTCCCAAATGAGGACATAGAGCTTAGCCAGTAATTAAATGTCAAGTAGGATATAAGGTTAACTTTCAGTTTTCATTCACAGTAATGGGTGTGTGCCAAAATGTTGGAAGCAAGTAGTGGCAAGTTTGTTTGGAATCATCGTACGAGTCAAATTAGATAAAGTAGAGTGATGAGTGATATGGTAGATTGATCCATATTTTTGTAAAGAATGGCAGTTGTTAGTTTCTGTCTAGGCATGGCACATAAGGCATATCTATGTGAAAACAATGAACATTCGTACTAGGATCCAGCCAAAAAAACACTCGAGAAAGATAGATTATGAACAAGCTGGAAAATTTTCTGGTCAAATGTGTCGCAGCCATATAGCTCTGAACGGTGCCCAAAACTTGCAATATTTTTGGAGGATTTTCATAATGAAATGGATAAAATCATAAAAGTAGTTCATGTACAATTTAGGAGGCAGCAATGTCTTTGCTATGCTAGATGCTAGATGAACTTAGGGATAAAAGAATAACCTAAAGAAGATTTCTTTCTCCTATGATAAGGAATAAACTGAGGTAACATGAAAACAAGATAGATGATAAACTAATCAAATGCGTGCCAGGAAATAAATGGACTGTGTCCTGATGCATTTAGTTCTGTTTGCATCGACAAATACATGTATCACCAATGGGAAGAAATCATGATCAATGATGATTGCATCTCAAAGCCATTTTTTGGCATGGAGATGCGGAAAGCAGCACAGAAATGTTAGCTTGAAATAGGAAGTGCTCGACTGGTCTAACATGTCTTCATCTTTCATGCCCAAAAGACAAGGTGGTATCACAAGTTAGAGCATAATTTCTCTTATTCTCTGTCTAGTAGTCCTCATTTGATGAAGTAATGGATAAGTTCTTCCTGAAGGATTAGATATTTCTTCCTAGCGTTTATATTTTCCAGAACCTGTTCAAAGACTATCTTCTTCCCATTTGATATCAGATATCTTTAGTGCGTATCTAGAACTTCGGCTGAGTTTTTTTGATCCATTAATAAGAAATAAAGCATCACAGATGGCAGTTCTGGTCCCTAGTTGATGCATCAGCCAATTAGGTTCCAATCTATCTACGAATTTTTTTCTAGGTACTTCCAATATGACTATCTGTTAACCAACCAGGTAATTTCTCATTCAGGTGACTGCAAAACTTCTGGTTATGGACAGAAAAATCTTCAGGCAGCCATTTCATTGCAAACAGCTCTGCCAGAGTATCGTGCTCATTTTGACCTAGGATTTGGTCAGCCTGTGGTGAGAATTTTATTTCCGTTTAGGTTTTATATTGCCAGTATTCAAACCTGATCTATAGTAGCTGATGGCTAATGGTTTGCACGTTGATAAAACTGTAGATTTGCACAAAGTATCCTCTTGTGGATCAATGTTACGGAGTATTCTCAACTTTTGGACCTCAAATTTCGGTTTGTGTTTCTTCTCACGAGTGAAAATATATCTTTTGCAATCATTTACTCATGTGAAGCAAAATACCTGGCATACTAATCTGTAATCTACTGATAGTAATGTGGTCCACCACTCCCATCATACCCCTAAGAAAAATCAGAAAAAAACCTGTGCCATAGATTATAGTGACAATATACCCTTTTCATATTTGAGTTCTCTTTTCTTGTTGAAGACAACCAGCAACAATTAGAATTCTTGGAAATCAACTAATTCTATGCTTATTCATAATAATGTAGGGCCGAATTATGCTGCCAATGAGCATGACCGCAGATGATGGACCTATATATGTAAATGCTAAGCAGTATCATGGAATTATGAGGCGTAGGAAGTCCCGTGCAAAAGCTGTGCTGGAGAATAAATCGACCAACAGTCGTAAGGTATGATCTCTTGATTTGGTAGCTCAATCTTGCACTTCCTATAGGACTTGAAACTTGACATCATATGAGACTGACATGGTCAGACAAATAAAATCTTTCAAGTAACCAATGTCCCAATTCTTGCCCCTTGTACGTTAGTTCAAGTTTGCAATTCAAGGCAGGCTTTGGTATCTTCCCTTTGGAAAACATTTGACTCAATCTGACAGGTTTGTCAATGCAATACATTAGTATATCTCTAAATTAGCGACCACATTTAATCCATATATGAGATATTATGTTGGCTTAAAATGAGTGTCTGATTAATTCATTAGCCTGGTTCTTATTATGGTTTTGTATTGGAGATTCAACCATGCTCTCAATCTGCCACTTAAGGCTAGTGGAAAGACTCTTGTCTCTTGAAAGAAATCCCTCTCCACATTCTGGATCAATAATCAAGTATTTTTTTCTGCTGACAGCCCTATATGCACTATTCACGCCATCTCCATGCAATGCGCCGACCAAGGGGATGTGGTGGCCGTTTCTTGAATACAAAAGAGTTGAATGAAGGAAAAGGGACAATGGAGGCAAAGAAAGCTGGTGATTTTCAACCTTCTCAGGCAACTGGTTCTCAGAATTCTGAAGTCTTGGAATCAGGTGGAGCAACTTTGAACTCCTCAATGGAAGCAAATGGTGGTGGATCGATTTTCTCAGGATCAGAAGTGACTAGCATGTACAATAGGGGAGAACTTGACCTCCTTCAGATCAATCGTCTTGGGCCAACTTTCCATAGTTTCTCAGGCATGATGGACAGAGGACATGGCATTGTTATGCCCAGTAAGTGGGTTGCAGCAGCTGACAACTGCTGCAACTTAAAATAGCAAGGGAACAAAAATCGGGTTGGTGCTTGTTTCTTGAACTAGACCAGACCCCACCTTTGCAGGAACCTGCAACCTGATTATGGCTTGAAGTTGGACTTCACCATTTGGTTGTTAGGGCAAGTCGTTCTTGGCTCTAGTGCATTAATGGCATCTTTTCCATTCCATACAACCTTGCTGTCATGGGCTGGTTAGAGGTGCTAAATCCTTAATGCACTGTAAAATTTTTAGCAAATGGACAAGATAATAAACGGGTGTGTTTCCATCAATGAAACAAAGACTCTACCCAAAATTATGTTTAAGAATGATTGATGCTCTTGAAGCTTGATATCTACTCCATGGATCCTAATTGTAAGAAATAACTATGTATTTGTGTTATCTTCAGTATTTCTATTATTATAAATTTCATCTCATTTTGTATCTGCAAATTGATGGAACAGTACTATCGAAACAAAAGCATATAATAGCATTTAGTACCTTTTCTTGGCATGGCAATCTTGTCAGATGAAATTGCTACAGTGATACCGATAGGAACGAAAGTGGGCAGCTGAGGAAGAATTCTGGTCCATGCCCAATAACAAGAAGGCCCAAACCCAAAGGACCGAAACCAATAAATGCAAATCAAAAACCTTATCTTTCTTACTACTCCAAAAATACCATCAAAACATATTTCAAACCCTCCATTCCTTGTCAATTTGTCTCACAGAATAAAAATGTCAGCTTTCTCCGTGGCAGCTTCAACTATAACTTCCTCTCCATTACACACAAAGCTCTCAAAACTCTCCTTCACTCACTCACAGCTTCCAATCCCATCCTACTTCTTATCAAAACCCTTCCTTAAACCTCTAAAACCCCTCAAACTCAACAGCCAAAACTCCAATTCCCTCCCTCATTCCCATGGCACTTTTGCTGCCACTTTTGACAATTTTGAAGTTGAAACAGATGAAAACATCGCAGCTCAAGATGACCCACAAAGTGAAACAGACGAATTTGACCAGGAAATTGTAGAAGAAGAAGAAGAAGATGTGGTGGCGATCAAAGCAAGAGAAGAAGGGAAGCTTTATGTGGGCAATTTACCATATTCTATGACCTCTTCGGAATTGGCTGAGGTTTTTGAGGAAGCTGGTCGTGTTTTTGGTGCTGAGGTCTGACTTCTTTTGTCTTCTTATTACGTTCTGAATGTTCTTCTTTTCTTCTTTTTTTCCTTTTTCTCTGTCTATGGAGTATTAGACAAAGGAATAATGCTTATGATTCTTCTTTTTTTTGGGGGGATTTTAAGGTTATTTGTGATCGAGTTACGGATAGGAGCAGGGGCTTTGGGTTTGTTACAATGGAAAGTGTTGAAGAAGCTAAAGAAGCTATTCGGATGTTCAATGGATCAGTAAGTGACTTCCATTTTTTTGGGTTGAGCTTTGTCTATGATTTCGAGTGCCAAAACCATGCCAAATTTTTAGTTTTGCACTGATATGATCTGTTATGAGGTTGTTTAAGTATATGTTGGGGAGGTGGATGATGCTTATTTCTCTAATCGATCGTGGTTAGAGTTAATTGTGTTTTGTGTCAATGAAATTAGAAGTCCATTTTGTTCACTTACCAGTTGTCTGCATTTCGACTTCTGTTGTCATTGCATTGAGCTGGTGCAAAACCGATCATGTGTTTATTGCCATCTCTGCGAACTGCTAAAAACGAAATGTAGGTTGGCTTCAAATTAATTTTCAGATGGTTAGCAACTTGTTCTGAGATGTGGTCCAATTCTGATAATGATTTTAGCTGTCAACTGCATCTGTGTTCGGTCTTTATCTGAATAGAAAGAATCCAAGCTCTGATTGGTGGTGTTAGAAAATGCTTTGTCAACTAAAGAGTTTCTTTATGGAAGTTTTGTCCTGAACTTGGTACTTAGCATAACTGAGCTCCTATCCTTGTCCCAAACAATGTTTTTTAATTCCAATTGTGTGTGCTTTTCTAGATGCGTGTTATCAAAGGTGAGAATCATGTTTATATTTGACTGCTGCTAATTGAGTACTATATGAGAAGATGAAAAATGGTGACAATGATGTTGGTGATGGTTGACAGCAAGTTGGAGGTCGAACTTTGAGGGTTAACTTTCCAGAAGTACCAAGGGGAGGTGAGAGGGAGGTAATGGAGCCAAGGATACGGAGTGGCTACAAGGGCTTTATAGACAGTGAGCACAAGATATATGCAGGAAACCTTGGATGGCGCCTCACTTCTGAAGGTCTTGGAGATGCATTTGCCAACCAGCCAGGCTTATTAAGTGCCAAAGTCATCTACGAGAGAGACACGGGGAGATCTCGCGGTTTTGGCTTTGTGTCCTTTGACTCTGCAGAGAATGCAGAAGCTGCTTTAGAAGCCATGAACGGAGAGGTAAGACCTGAACTGGCCGCTGTTGCTTTTGCATGCTTGAATTATTTTGCTTGTCATTCAGTGTTTTGATCAGCTGATATGTGATTGTAATAGGAGGTTGAAGGGCGGCCTTTGCGATTGAATTTGGCTGGAGAAAGATCCTACCCTCCTCCAGCTAAGGAAAACAACACAGAAAACAATCTTGAGAGCAGTGAATTGTTGTCCAGCATTGGAGCCTGAGAGAACCATGGTAATTCTGCGGGTGCTTAAATTTTCTGTTAGATGGAGCACTCTGAGAAGATATAGCCATCAACTTCCAAATCTTTGACTATATGGACCTCCTTTGATCTTGTTTTTCCTCCACAACTGTAGACAAGCCAGTTGGTACAAAATCCGTAGAATTTGATTAGGGCTGCAGTCCTTTGCTGTCCAATTTGAGTACTGTGGCTTGGATAGTAAAAAATTTAAATAGTGCAAGTTAACCTCTAAGACTTAAAGAACGGGTTACTTATCGAGTTTTACTATTTATATGAAAAATAAAACATCTTAATATATTTTTTAATTATTTTAGAACAAATTCAAGTCTTCATTTAAGCGCGTGACAAACAAACAAAAGGTTATAAGTTTGAGAGCTCTAAGACATGTCTATTTTCTAAATTCTAAATTGTGATAGATGGCATTTCATCTATTTTTTTAAAAAATAAAAGGTGGGGCCAGGGTTGACCCTTTACTGGCTTTTTTTTTCTTTATTTTTTTTATACTCTAAAAAAATATTTATCAAATTTATTCACTCTTTAATTTTGATATAGTATTTAAATATTATTATAAATTTTAATTTTAATAATTTTTTAATAATCATATATTTTATTTAAAAATGTGAAAATTCAATTGAAATCGGTTATTTATTATTAGAATATTTAAATAGATTTAAAATATAATTTTATTATATTTATAATTTTTTAAGTTTTTAGTCACATAAGATGTGGATATATATTTTTTATTTTAACTTATTTTAATAATCATAATTTTTTTACACGTTAATAAAAAAAATTGTAACTATACTTGGATTTAATAATAATATTAAAAATTTCCAGTAAATAAAAATAAAAATAAAAATAGATCCTCTCCGTGTAGAGTAGAGCGGGCATACAAGCTCGTGTGGCGTCTGCACTCTGCAGTGCTTTATGGTGAAACAAAAAAACAAGCGTCACCACGAGTTTTTGTTAAATTATGCATCTTTTAAATGGTCTGGATCCCTCAGTTGTTTTTGTTTTTTGGATAGCAGCAAATCCCCTTCAAGTATCCACCAAGTCAAAATCTGAACAAATATCGCTGAGGAGTCTGCAATAGAAACAACTCTTTGAGTTTATTTGCTGATCAAATTAAGCCATTTCCAGATATTGTGTTTAATTAGTTTCTTGAGATAAAAGAGATACAGATAGAGCAGACAAATCAGAAAATAAGACTTCTATCAAATTGTATTCGGTAGTAACGTAAAAGATAAAATAATTATTTTTATATTTTGTTTGATTATGGTGGATAAGACATAATAAAATAAAATAAAATTTATTTTATCTTTAATATGTATTGTTATCAAACATGTGTAAAAAAATTGATATATATTTTTTTATTTTATTTTATATCGAGTATTGAAATTAATAATATTATAATAACTTTAATTATAGAACCAAGATTGACTTGACGAGTTGATCCTGGATCTAAACTAGTTCGAGTTTAAAAACAAATAGAGAAAAAATTAACTTGACTTGGATAAGTCAAAAATCTAGGTCAACTCAAGATAAAACACAGGTCAAAAACACATTGACTTCTTTGATTTTTTTTTTTGACCAACCAAGTTAACCCTTCCAACCCATGACTTGAACCTTGCCTCATTCAACTCTTGAGTCAAATTTTAAAATTATAACAACAATCACTTATATCCATACATTGACTCGAATTAACCCTCCCAACCTTTGACCTGAGTTTTGCTCCGAATAGACCCCAAGTTGAGTTTCAAAACTTTAATAATAATCAATTTTATTC
>Ga0307517_10010617_pt1 | contig 12871 bp, 8 predicted proteins | sample 23_EM_MG_FD_194515 | JGI IMG/M metagenome (GOLD analysis project Ga0307517, IMG submission 194515) | Populus trichocarpa ectomycorrhiza microbial communities from riparian zone in the Pacific Northwest, United States - 23_EM | ecosystem: Host-associated > Plants > Roots > Unclassified | place...
CCTTTAGGGTGAATGCTCCATAATAGCTATTTTGCATCAAGTTTGAGCATTGAAATGAAGAAGAATAGGGAAACTTAGGCGATCAAGATTGGATAGAGAAGTTGCAAGAGTTGCCTGGTAGCAATTTCAATTGGAGAGCCTTGTTGGTCACAACGGTAGATGTCTTGATGATTTGAGGACAAAGACGCTAGGTTCCTTTAGTCAGGATTACAGGTTATGTAAGTTATACCTTGTCCCTTGTGGTAAGACATCTATGGGGCATATAATACATCCCGAGAACTGTTAGGCTTGCCCAATTTTCTAGTTTATTCAAAGATCTATTGGCTCGTGAAGTCTTGGAGATTATAAAGTAAGATTGGAATCACTTGGTTCTAATAAAAAAAAAAAAGTCTGAAAGTTTGAGGGACTATGAAGCAGTTTGCATTACAGCACTTGTGAATGATAAGATAGCCACAACTACTAAATTTGCCACTATAGAATATGAGAAAAATTTTGAATTGTCACAACTATCAGAAGAAGATTGCCCTATATATGATTTAAGAAAATTGCCACCGATTAAGACCCTGAATTGCATTGTGAATGAGGTGAAGAAATTGATGGCCCATGTTTAAAATATTGACGAGGTTTCATTTTTTAGGAAGTATAGGTGATTTATAGAAATCATAACGGTAAAAGTACCGAACTCATCAATTAGAGCTCTTATTCACTTTTAGAACCCTGATTCTAGGTGTTTCTCTTTTGGGAATGTAGATTTGTGTGCAATTATGGTAAAATCAAAATGTTATTGGAGTTTCCTAACCATATATATATGGTTTATTTCCCTGTGAGAGATGACAAAGTAATTCCTGATTTGTCAAAATTGCTCAAAATTCCTAATCTGACTAAATTTTTAGAGAAGGATGCTATTGAGTTGAAGTGGAAACTATTAGAAGTTGGGTTAGAAAGGAAAAATTTACAACGTGGATCCCTGATAGAAAGTGACAAACTGGTTGCTTTAGGTATAGTTGGCCCTGTGTTGTTTTCAAGCTTAACAGGTGTAATAAGTTTAGAAGTTGCCACTGTATTTTTGGAGTATGAAAGCACCCAAATTAACCCTGTTACTGCTATATTCGCTGAAACCATCCTAACCCTCAACCATAGTAGAAAAACTAGAAAATAGGCAATGAGATGTTGCACATTTATTATATATATGGATGGTGAGTCATATTGAAAACAAAGAAATTGGTCTTCAATAATTTTTGGTTATTTAACCAAAGACTTTTGAAGTTTATGGAATAAGAAGAATGAGGAAACTTGGGCAAACAAGATTGGATAAAGAATTTATAAGAGTTTCCGAGTAACAATTTCAATTGGAGAGCCTCATGGGTGATAACAGTAGATGTCACCGGGTACCTTTAGTCAGGATTATAGGTTATGTAATTTATGTTCTATCCCTTATAGTAAGACATCTAGGGGGCATACAATACTTCCTAAGAACTGTTGGATTTACCTAATTTTCTGGTTTATTCAAAGATCTATTTGCACATGAAGTCTTGGAGATTATCAAGAAAGATTGGAATCACTTGGTTTTGATTAAAAAAAGAGTCTGAAAGTTTAAGGGACCCTAGAACAAGTGAGGAGTATACAAGATGAAGGAATTTGACCCTAGCTATTGTTCCTAGGATGCCACATTCTGAAGATGGACCTTCGCAAGTTATGGAAGTCCACGTCAAAAGAAAAAGGGTCAATGATAAGGAGGAGATGAGATAATAAGTAGAAAAGCTCTAAATAGAGTTTAGTAAGAGCAAAAGAGACAAGGCTACTTTAGAAGCAATGGTGCTAGAAGGAGATAATGAGAGGGCATCTCTAGATGAGCATGTTCAATCCAGAGATGCAAGAATAACAATGTTAAAGCTGCAATTAGGCAAAGAGAAGGCAAAGGAATAATATGAGAAAGAGAGGAGAACTAGGTTTGAACTGGAAGCAAAGCAGTTGAGAACTTGAAGCATTGAAGTCTGACTTCAATAACTATCAAGGAACTGCTAAATATTATTAGGATAAATTTGCATGAGTTTATGCAGAATTGGTGAACAGTGTTAAAAGATACAAGGCGCTAGACAAAAGATATGTGATGATGGAAAGATAATTAGTCGAAGCACAAGAAACAACAAGGGTTAGAGGAAAAAGAAGGGCAATTGAGGTTGTTGAAGCGGATCTAATGATTAGAAGAAATGAAATTAAGGTGCTGAGAGTGAAGTTCGATAAAGAACGAGAAAAGGTGAAGTATTTGGAAGAAAAGTTAATGGCATTGGAAAAGCATAAAGACTAGATTGACGCTAACAATAATCCCTTAAACTGAAGCAACATGTTGCTTATAGAGAGGATGAACAAAATGGATGCGCAAATGGACAAAGCTTCCAGATATGCCTAGATTGTTAGAACCAATGCTCAAAGGGTTGGAGGGGACATTTTTCGCTACCATCAGAGCTTAGTGAGACCGATGCTTTTCTGGCAAAGATTGAGAATCATGGCTTGCCTTCCTACCTTTGGCTAGAGACGTAGTTGAAGAAAAAGACTAATGCACTTTTTTTTCTTGTATTTTCTTTTCCGAAAAACAATGAAATGGACTTATTAGTCTTCTTAATCAAAAAGGTTTTGACCTGTATTTTGTGTAAAATTTGTTTCTTGATAAGCATGATTCAAAGAAACAACTTGAGTAGAATTACCTCTGACAAAGAATGTAACAAAATAATACATGCCCGTTATGCAAGCAAAGTGATGCCCATCAATCGTTTATGGAAAGGATAAATCCATATCCAATATATGTTGGCATATGCATCATGATCATGCATTCACTTATAAATTGGCATATGCATTACATGTTCTGAAACATAGGTACCCTACCTAAAGGTGGTTGAAGAAAAAGACTGATGTACTTATCTTTTTTGTATCATTTTCTTTTCCAAAATAAAAACAACAATGTAATGGACTTGTAAGTCTTATTAATGAAAAGGGTTTTGACCCATATTTTGTTTTAAAATCTGTTTCTTGATAAGCATTGTCACACATGTGCGACGTCACGACAATTGTCCTCCCGGAGCGCGATTTAGCATGAAAGGGAAAAGAACAAGAAATTCTTATTTCTTATCAGTAAAAGGAAATACAAGTCACCACCTTGTATTTTGATCACTAGAAATCCTATTGGTCTGCGAGAATCTAGATAAGAGGACAAGTTGTGAATAGAGAGGATGTATCACTCCTAAAACACTTTATCTAAAATAAGCTGCATTGTTATTTGTCTAAAATAAAGTAAGATTTTATTGTGTTTTCTAACCATTAGTTTGTCTAAGATTTAAGAAAAGCTCTCTTTAATAAGGAGGTTTTTATCTTATCAGGTCTAAAACTTAGTTATTCTTAAGTTAAAACATATGAAAATAAAAGGAACTGTCCTTTTATTTAATACTAGAAATACATCTTATGTATAAGTTCATAATCCTAGATATTGAAAGAAACAAAATAATTTTTTTAATGTTTTTAAAATATAAGTCAAATTCTCATGACTTTAATAAACTAGTTATCTAATCCAAAATGCATGCAAAGTAAAAAAAAAAACTATGTTTTATCGTTTTTTATATAAGAAAATACACTGATATAATCTATTTTTGAGAGACTTGACCATGTATAATTTAAAATAAAAATTGTGTTTTTAAAAGAAAGATTTTTTTGGTTGTTATTTTTTTTAAGGAAACCGACTCATTCAATACCAAAAAAACATCTCGTATGTATGTCATAATTCCAAATATTAAATATGAAATGGTGAAAATATGAAGAAATCAAAATTAATTGCAAAATAATTTATTGAAACTAAATTAAGGTCTTGTTTGACAAAACACAAATAACATGTTTTTATCAAGCTATTTTTAAACATGATATTAATTAAAGATGATTTAATGTTCGTCAACTTGAAATCAAACAATACCAAAAATCCGCATGAATCTTATTAAATTTGCAAACTTTGTTCAAATCGCATATTAATTCAAACGAATCAACATAAACCCAAACATAATTCATGCATTAATATTTAATGTAAAAAAAAAAAAAGCAATCACAATCTAAAAATAAACTCATAATTCACCACAAATATTTAAATCATTTCAAAATCAATAACACACATTAAACCAAATTTAAAGTGTCCAAAAATCCAAAACAATATACATAATAAAAAGCATTTGTCCTAAAATTTCACAACATTATAGCAATTTGTCCAAAAAATATTTAAGGTCATGAATCCACATTTCGATGGTTGAGAATAGGTTATAAAGGCTGCTGCAACCAAGAAACAGTATTGGACATAAAGGAAACATAGCTGAATAGTGGCGGCACGTTTGGCAGCTTGTTTGCTCCATACGCCACCGCTTCTGTTGGCGCATGGAACCATGCACCGCCATCACAAGAGAAGGTAGAAACCACGAGATCTAAAGCATCCATCCTTCCTCTTTCTATTTGCACTAGCTATGTAATAAAAAGTAACCTAGACAAAAAGAAACAAACATAACTAGTTTTGGGTCTTTCTCCTTCCATTTTCTCTTAGATCTACCGAGACATGGTTTTGTCATAACTAAGGGTGTCAAATATTATGGAAGGGTGGAATAAGCACGCGACAATGGCCTTCCCTTACAAGGGCCATCGCATATTAGGTCACCTAGTGCCATGTTCTCCTTCCATTTTCTCTCTTCCATTTTCTCTCAGATCTACTAAGACCTAGTTTTGTCAGAACTAGGGGTGTCGGTTATTGTGGAAGGGTGGCAAATAGGTTAATGGTTGAGGCACCAATTTGTGGGAAAACAACATCAATGGTGGCAAGAAAAGGAAAGAAAATCTGAAGAGGGTGACAGTGGCATGAGATTTGGGGGTGGGCAACCTACCTATAGTGGTTGATGGTGCTATTGGTCATGCATTGTTTTTTTTAGTTAAGATAGGTAGTTGGTTTGTCTTGGTGGAGAAAAGATAACTAATGTTGGGTTGACGATGGAGAGGGTTGATCCTGGTGAGGCTGGGTCATAAGGCGGAGGAAAGGCTAGTGGAGTTGCTGATGTAGTGGTCGTTGATGGCGATGCTGCTATTATTGGCGTGGGGTTGATGTTGGAAAGTGGTGACCATTATAGAGGAGGTTTTGGTATGTCTTGACCATCTTGGGGTAAAGAGCTGATGGCAGACGAGAGAGGGGGTGAAAATTCCTTTATTGTATGAGGGTGTTATGGGTACAGTGATGAAGATAAAGAGATGTGGTCTCCTTCAATCATTGGGATAGTTTGTGGTGGTTTTAAAAGGGGTTGTCACGACTAGAATGAGTGAGTGGAGATGATGAAGGTCAATTATCCTCTCTTTTTTTGTGTGTGGCGACTAGGTGAGTATAATGGGTTTAGAGTTTTTTATGATATGTATTTTTATGTGGGCGTAGAGAGAGTTGTTTTTTTTGGTATTTTTCTTTTGATTTTTTTTAATGGTCTTTCCCCTTTGTATGTGTAACTACCTATTTATAGGTAAAAAAAGTTTGTTATTTCCTCTAAATTTCTTGGCGGCCAAGCAACACAAAATCACTTTGGTATCTCATTTTTTTTCTATTTGCACTTTTGGTCCTTTTGTCCTAATATTTTGTAGTTTTTCATTTTTTGTATTTTTATATTTTTTTGAAAAAGATAACATGAACATTAACTCAATAAAATTAATCAATGATTTTGAAAAGAGCACGTTAAAAACCAAATACGTCGAAACTAAATTTTTGAATTTTTAATTCCTTTTGAAAAGATGTTGGAAATACCGAAAAAGACACAAATATGTCAAAATATATTTTTATTTTTTTTTAATTTGTCGCTATTTGTTGGATTTTTTTGAAAAAAAATAAAAAATAAAGGCAAAAAATTGGGTTACAACAATTGTCCCCTCTCTTTACAATACTTACGATACAAAGTTTTAAAACTAAGTTTGTAAAGAAAAGAAAAGGGTGTTGGGTATTTAAACTCAGAATTTAGTCATTTTAAAAAAGTGACAAGCTGGAAGATAGAATGGCCTTTTGTTCGGGTGATTTGCCCGTAGTGTGAAAAATAACTAAGATCTCTCACAAATGGTCTTTGTTCGAGCGACCAACCTATGGTTCGTGATCGGGTGACCTGCCCATGATCTTTGGTCGAGTGACCCACCCATGTTTGTGAAAAGGAAAGAAATTTTACAAATGGTCTTTGATCAGGTGACCAGCATGTGGTTCGTGATCGGGTAACCTACTTGTGGTCTTTGTTTGGGAACCAGCTCGTGGTTCATGATCGGGTAACCTGTTTATAGTGTGAAAAATATCTGGGATTTTTCACAAATGATCTCTATTAAGGCGACTAGCTTGTGGTTACTATCGCATGTGTGTGGTGTCGCGGTGAACATCTTTTTGGATCAGGAATGGTCGGGAATGGAAAGGATAAGGAATTCTTGTCTTTTATTAGTGGAAAGAGGGAATGAGAGTCGTCACCTAGTATTTTGGTCACTGGAAACCCTAACTGGTCTCAAAGTCTAAGAAAATGGACTAATTGCATAAATGGAATGTATTAGCACCCCTAATATGTCTTACCTGAGGTAAGCTGCATTGTTCATTTGACTTATATAAACTAAAATATTGTTATGTTTTCTAATCGTTGGTTTGTCTATGGTTGAAGAAAAGTTCTTCTCAGTAAGAAGATCCTTATCTTATCAGATAAAAAACCTAACCGTTCTAATGTTAATATAAAAACAAAATGAATAACCTTTTCATTTAATATCGGGAATACGTCTTACTTATAAGTTTATAATTCTGGATACTAATTGAAAACAAAATTTTTTTTTATATTTTTGAAATATAGGCCATATTCTCATGGCTTTAATAAACTGGTTATTAAATCCCAAAATACAATGAAAATAGATATTGTTGAATTTTCACATGGAAATACGATATGATGTTTTTATATTTTTGATAGACTTGGCTATATACAAATTAAAATCAAAGTTGTATTTTTTTAAGGAAATATATTTTTGCTGTTTTTTGTGGAAGGAAAACCGACTTATTTAATACTGAAAAAGCGCCTTATGTGTAGGTCATTATTCCAAATACTAATTATGAAAGGGTAAAAACAAAAGTGAAGAAAATCAAAATTGATTGCAAGATCGTCATCAAACCTTTAAAAATTTGACTAAAGCCACATTCAGCGAAACAAAATAATGTGTTTTAAATCGAACAAGATATCAGTTTAAAAACAAATTATTTTTTATTTGACACCAACTCAAAAGCAAGCAAACACCAAACATTCACATAGATTTTCAAACATCATTGTAATCAAAATAAACAAAACACTGACCCAACATAACTTATGTGCTAAAATTCAATGTTGACAAAGCAAACACAACCTAGAAAATAAAATATAATTCAACACAAATAATCAAATTGTTTCAAAATCAATAACATACATCAAAACAAATTAATAGTCTAAACAATCCAAATATTACACAAAAGAGTAAACATGATTCAACTTCCATATCATTATAGTAATTTGTCAATAATTTGTGGTCATGAATCAACCTCTTGAGGCATTTAGCATGTCCAAAGTATATTGAAATCAATTAAAAAAGCTGCTGGAATAGTGGCTGGCAGCGCTTGTACCACGCGCCCCCACTACTGCCGACGCGTGAATTCATGCATCGTCTTCGCTGGAGGATGGTGGGCTATTGGATCTGAAGCCCCATGGTCTGCTCTTCACTCGTACACCGACAGTGTTTCTCCATGCCCTCCGAGGAATGAGATTTGGCCTTCCAAAGCTCTGGTCTCCCTTTCCTTTCTTTATATCCTCCAAACAGATCTACTTTCTTTTTTTGGTTCCATTTTCTTCTTTTTTTTAGGTAGCTGGTGGTAAGACCAAGAGGCCGCTGGCGTGACTGCGTTTCTGTTGTCGTTAGTGGTAGCAACGGGTTGTGATGTTGATGACCACGATTGGTATTAAAGGAAAGGGGAAAACACGACTATCAATGGTGGCTTTTACTTGGAGATGGTGGTGGGCGAAGGTTGTTGGATCTATGGGTGTTGCCGTGTATGGGCTGTTGCTAGAGGCTAGTTGAAGGTGATGAAGAAGCTGGTGTTTTCTTGGGGAAACTCATTATCACTGGTGGTGTTGAAGCTGAGAGATGGAGGAGGGATCAGGGGTTAGTGTTTTAGTTGTGGATCGATGGTTGGTAATAAAGGGGAGAGGCTGGGTGTTGGTGTTTTGGCTGAGGGGTTTCTATTTTTATGCCTGATGGCCAGTCTGGTGATGGGTGAAGGACGACCTTAATGAAGATGATGGAGGCATGTATTGAGAGAGAGCGATAGATCACATGGAAGGTTAGAAAAATACAGAGGTGTTGGAAGGTGGTCTGGAGAAAATAGAGGGACCAGAGGGTTGTTTGGCACCTTAGTGCCTTCTTTCTTTTTTTAGGGGCAGTGGGTCTTAAGGTTTTTTTTTTTAGGTATTTTCTTCAGGTTTTTTTTTTTATGGCTTCCCCCCTTATGTGTGTTGTGTGTACACCTATATATAGGTGAGAAATTTTGTCTTCTTTCCTAATTGCTTGGTCAAACATACGTATTTTGATTAAAAAAAAAAAACAAGCAATATCAACGTCGACTCAATGAGAAAAATTAATGATTTTGAAAATGAAGCATTAAAAGCCCAACGCGTTGAAAAGACATTTGAAATTTGAATCCTTTTAAGACAACACTGAAAATACTAAAAATGACGCAAATATATAAAGAACGTATTTTTTGGGCTTGCATTGGTTTTTGCTATTTTTGTTTTTTTTTTTCAAAATACTTCAAAAATAGAGTTGAAAATTAGGTAGCAACAGATGCTCTTTGTTTATAATACTTACGGAGCAAAACTTGCTAAGTGCTTTGCGTCGTAAGTTTGTAAAGACAAACAAACCGTTCTTCCAAAACTAATCTTTCTCAAAACTTTTAGTTCAATTGATCTAAAACTCTATCTTTGCAGCAATTCCCTTCAACCAGAACCACAATTAAAACTATGTTCAACTTAGTTATTCTGAGACCATAATCTGGCAATCCCTTTTAACTAAAAACTAAATCTCTGTCTTCGGTTGGGTTAACCTAAAATTTCAATCTAGAGACCTCCTTTAACCAGAACCTAAATCTTTGTTTTTGGTTGGGTTAAGCTGAAATCCCATTTTGATGATTCCTTTTAACGAGAACTTGAAATCTCTATTTGACGATTCCTTTTAACCAAAAATAAAATCTTTGTCTTCGGATAGGTTAATGACACGACCAAAAGATTGATGTTTTCTCTTAAGTGCAGGAGTGTCGAAGTAATAAATAACCCAGAAAGACCGGGGTCGAACCACAGGCAGGTTAACTATATAAATTATAAATAACAAGAATAACAACAACAATAACAACAACAACAATAACAATAACAATAACAATAATAATAATAATAATAATAAGTTAAAGATGAATTTATTTTTTAATATTGAGCTGATTGATAATTACAATTGTGGTTTTTCTCACAAAACATTGTGGATTGCTACAGTGTTTCCCCACATGCTTTTTTTTTAATTTTATTTGTTGATTTTATTTTTTTAATATCGAGCTGGTTGAGAATTTAGCTTTGTTATTTTTTTTCTTTAAAACATTGTGGATTGCTACGGTGTTTCCTCACACGTTTTTTTTTCTTTTTTTGTGTTTTCTTTTTTGTATGATTTTTTCCAAAATTATTTTTGTCGATTTTATTTTTTTAATATTGAGCTGATTCAAAATTTAGTTTTGTAATTTTTTTTAAAAACACTGTGAATTGCTATAGTGTTTCCCCACATAGTTTTTTTTTTGTTATGGTTTTTTTAAAATTATTTGTTGATTTTATTTTTTAATTTTGAGCTGGTTGATAATTACAATTGTGGTTTTTCTCACAAAATAATGTGGATTGCTACAGTGTTTCCCCACATGTTTTTTTTTTTATGAATTTTTTCAAAATTTTATTTATCAATTTTATTTTTTTAATATTGAGGTGGTTGAGAATTGAGCTTTGTTATTTTTTTCTTTAAAATATTGTGGATTGCTACGGTGTTTCGTTATATGGTTTTTTTCTTTTTTTTTGTGTTTTCTTTTTTGTATGATTTTTTCAAAATTATTTTTGTTGATTTTATTTTTTTAATATTGAGCTGATTAAAAATTTAGTTTTGTTATTTATTTTCTTTAAAACATTTTGGATTGCTACGGTGTTTCCTCACATGTTTTTTTTCTTTTTTTTGTGTTTTTTTTTGTATGATTTTTTTCAAAATTATCTTTGTTGATTTTATTTCTTTAATATTTAGCTGATTAAAAATTTAGCTTTGTAATTTTTTTCTTTAAAACACTGTGAATTGTTACAGTGTTTCCCCACATGGTTTTTTATTTGTTTTGATTTTTTTCAAAATTGTTAGTCGATTTTATTTTTTTAATATTAAGCTGGTTGAGAATTATAACTACGACTTTTCTCACAAAACATTAAATATACCTAAAACATGTGGGGAAAGCACTGTAACTTTCCTCATATGTTACTGTGGATTGCTATAGTGCTTTCTTTTTTTCTTTTTTGGTGTTTTGGTTTTTGTATTTTTTATTTTTGGTTTTTTCTTTCAAAATTATTTTTGTCGATTTTTTTAATATTGAACTGATTAAAAATTTAGTTTTGTAATTTTTTTTCTTGAAAACACCGTGAATTGCCATAGTGTTTCCCCACATAGTTTTTTTTTGTTATGGTTTTTTTCAAAATTGTTTGTCGATTTTATTTTTTAATATTGAGCTGGTTGATAATTACAATTGTGGTTTTTCTCCCAAAACATTGTGGATTGCTACAGTGTTTCCCCACATGTTTTTTTTTTTGTTTTTTTATGATTTTTTTTTTTAAATTTTATTTGTCGATTTTATTTTTTTGATATCGAGTTGGTTGAGAATTAAGCTTTGTTATTTTTTTTCTTTAAAAAATTATGGATTGTTACGATGTTTCCTTACATGTTTTTTTTCTTCTTTTTTTTGCATTTTGTTTTGTATGATTTTTTTCAAAATTATCTTTGTTGATTTTATTTTTTTAATATTGAGCTGATTAAAAATTTAGTTTTGTAATTTTTTTTTTAAAACACTATAAATTGCTACAGTGTTTCTCCACATAGGTTTTTTTTGTTAAGGTGTTTTTCAAAATTGTTTGTCGATTTTATTTTTTAATATTGAGCTGGTTGATAATTACAATTGTGGTTTTTCTCACAAAACATTGTGGATTGATAAAGTGTTTCCTCACATGCTTATTGTTTTTGTTTTTTTATGAATTTTTTCAAAATTTTATTTGTCGATTTTATTTTTTTAATATCGAGCTAGTTGAGAATTTAGCTTTGTTATTTTATTTCTTTAAAACATTGTGGATTGCTACGGTGTTTCCTCACACTTTTTTTTTCTTTTTTTATGTTTTCTTTTTTGTATGATTTTTTCCAAAATTATCTTTGTCGATTTTATTTTTTTAATATTGAGCTGATTAAAAATTTAGTTTTATAATTTTTTTCTTTAAAACACTTTGAATTGCTACAGTGTTTCCTCACATAGTTTTTTTTGTTATGGTTTTTTTCAAAATTGTTTGTCGATTTTATTTTTTAATATTGAGGTGGTTGATAATTACAATTGTGGGTTTTCTCACAAAACATTGTGGATTGCTACAGTGTTTCCCCACTTGCTTTTTTTTTTTGTTTTCCAAAATTTTATTTGTCGATTTTATTTTTTTAATATTGAGCTGGTTGAGAATTTAGCTTTGTTATTTTTTTCTTTAAAATATTGTGGATTGTTACAGTGTTTCCTCACATGTTTTGTTTTTGTGTTTTTTTTTTGTATGATTTTTTCCAAAATTATATTTGTTGATTTTATGTTTTTAATATTGAGCTGATTAAAAATTTAGCTTTGTAATTTTTTTTCTTTAAAACACCGTGGATTGCTACAGTATTTCCCTACAAGGTTTTTTTAATATGATTTTTTTAAAAATTATCTTTTTCGATTTTATTTTTTTAATATTGAGTTGATTGAGAATTACAATTACAATAAAGCTAAATCATGTGGGAAAAGCTCCGTAACTTTCCTCACAAAACACTGTGGATTGCTACAGTGTCTCCTCAAATGGTTTTTTTTCTTATGACTATTTTAAAATTACCTTTGTTGATTTTTTTTTTAATATTGAGCTGGTTGAGAATTACAATTACAAGTAAGGTTAAATCATGTGGGGAAGCTTTGTAGCTTTCCTCGCTCATCACAGTGCGCGGGCATACTATCTCATATGAATGAATCCCAATCTAAATAAACCAGAAGAAAATTTTTTTTTACGCGTAGCTTGATTTTTCCACTGATTCTTGTGGACCTGAAAATAGCTTCCAAATTGTAATTGTTTTAGCCAGTGCGAAAGCAAAAGAAATAATTAGTGTTTATGTCGACAAACTGTTGAGTTCATGAAAACAAAAGTGCTTAACAGTTCACCATGGTGGACCCGTCATATAAAAGTAATTTCATGGTAAAGTCTCCGACGTCAATGATTTTTTTTTAAAAAAATATTAAAAATATGTATCTCCATGAATGTTTGCTCGCTCATCAAAAACATTAATATATATAGTATAATATTATGGATCATTACTATATTTTAATGATGTTTTTACCATTCATAGTACAGGTTAATAAAATATAAATTGAAAAATAAAATATCAATTATTTGTATTGTGCTGGAAGAGAAAGAAGGAGAAGCAGAGAAAGTATGATTGATGCTTGATAACAAATCATTATATATATATATATATATATATATATATAAAATCAAGTAGCAATTCC
>Ga0307517_10010618_pt1 | contig 12870 bp, 4 predicted proteins | sample 23_EM_MG_FD_194515 | JGI IMG/M metagenome (GOLD analysis project Ga0307517, IMG submission 194515) | Populus trichocarpa ectomycorrhiza microbial communities from riparian zone in the Pacific Northwest, United States - 23_EM | ecosystem: Host-associated > Plants > Roots > Unclassified | place...
CAACCCAATAGCTTAAGCTATTAGGTGAGGTCCTAGGATATGATTTATATTATTCTCCAACACCCAGTATAGCTAAATGAAGTGTTAGAGAATAATATAAATCATATCCTGAAAACTCACCTAACAGCTTAAGCTATTGGGTTGAGACGGTTCTTTGACATGGTATCAGAGCCTTGATGACCAAGCGGTCACGAGTTCGAATCTCATCATCCCTATTTATTTGATAAAAATTAAACACAAGGTAATGTAAGCCTGTGCAAGTTTCAAGTCCAAAAGGCTTTCACTTGAGGGGATGTGTTAGAGAATAATATAAATCATATCCTAGGACCTCACCTAATAGTTTAAGCTATTGGGTTGAGATGGTTTTTTGACATGAAGTGTCAATTGTTTGGATGCTGAATGGAGGGAAGCCTAAAGCTCCATCTGAAAAAGTTTTAGTTAGAGATTATATTTTGAATCGATTCATGGGTTCCAAACAATTTGAATTTTTGTCGTATTCTATTACATATACAGGGTAGTAGTACTGCTTTATTTAACAATTTCATGAAGAATTTCGGGACTCAGGCTCCTGTTATGCAGGGGCAAGATTTTTAATTTCATTTATTGGTTGTGACCTGTACAAGGTTTTGGCAAGTGTTAGATCTTTGCTTATTGTAAATTTCTGTTGTGGGGTTATGCTGGTGGTAGTCCTTTTGCAAGGCCATGTTTGTTTCTTGTTTTATCAGTTTTTTCCTTTTTTGGTTGTTATTTTTCTTATAAAAAAAGAAGAAGAAAGAAGAGGTATTGGTGTCGAGAGCTCTTCACATGTCTGAAAAAAGTTGCAACTTGATCTGCCCTGAAGAACTGATAACAGATTATTTATATTTTTGGTTGATGATTTTGTGATATTGGTGTTGAGAGGTTTTTTTGGAGGTATTCTAGATTATTGGCTTCAAACTGAGCAACCTAGATGAACAAATCTCAGTCTTTCGATTGCTTCGAAGGGATATTCCATGTTAGGACATCTCGGTAATTAATGAAAATTTATGAACAGGTTTGTTAATTATTAATTAATAAAAATTTATAAACATAAATAATTATATTGTATAAATTTTTATTTAAATAATATATTTTAAAATTCTTGATCTAAATTAAAAATAAAAAATTTCTTGTAATTTTACAATACATTTTCCATATCGTTGTCAATCCCAACCATGAAACCAAAGGTCCCCAACAATTCTTGAATTCAAGAGATTAATGTGTCAAGATACAGCCTTAAACCTCTTACATCAAATGATACAAGATTCGGCTACTAGTCTAAGGAAGCACAACATGCAAACAAGGTGCATAAGCTTTGATTCCATCGGGGCATCTGTTTCCCCATAATTTACAAAAAGAACAAGAACTACAAGATTAGGGACCGAAAGGAGAGTTGAAAGCATCAACAAGTCTGTCCTCGAGAAGGAACATTCAATGCCCAACTTTGCTGCTCCATTTCCCTGATTCTTTCCTTTTCCTTCAGCTCGTATGATCAGAAACCAAGAAAATACAGGTCTCAAGTTAAGATGTTACATTGTACATTGAAAAACTGATGGAAGGACAGCACCTTCTCTCCCTCTCTTGAAAATTGTAGCAGATACCATCATGGAAGTTCTGAGAAAGGATTCAGCCCATGGTACAACAGTATTAAGTGCCAGCTTCATTAGGTGCTATTATGTTCCATTGGTGAGGCACAGGGAGCTAGAGTTTTTGCAGGTAGATGGATCCCACCCCCTCTGACAGACACAGAAGGCCCTTTGACTGTGCTTGCTCTGCTCAAAAGATTTGCGTCAAGAAATACAACTGCTACTGTGATGTCATCATGGAAATGCCGACGGACACCACGGTCAATTTTCTTCAGATAAATTAAAGTGCATCAATCTAGCCAAGAATAATGGGGTCATCAAATAATCAGATACAACTTCTATAAATCAAAATACCATAAAAAAATAGAGAAAAGTAATCAAGTAATTGGAAAGACAACAGAATATAGCATAACAGTATACAAACCATATAAAATTAATGGCCAGAATTATAGATTACTATCTAACAGACAATTTAAAAATGCTCTTGCATAAATTTTATTCGACAATCTCTAGTAATTAAAAAAGACCAATGCAATTAGCATGAAATTAAATTCAGCCAAGAAGCGTGTATATTGGATCACATGGAAAAGCAGTAGCCACATAAAACAAAATAAGTTCCATAAAATCATTTTTTGGCAGAAAAGGGAAGGAAAATTCATTGCTAGTCAAAATGAACTTTTTTTTATCTCCAGTTTATTTGACGAAACCTTATATCTAATTTAACTAAATAAAAGCTTCCATGGTCTTGAACAGATTTCTTACACTGTGGGGATGATTTTGAACTATATCAACAGCTTCTTGATTGCTAAGGTGCTCCCACAGCCCATCAGAAGCAAATATGAGAAATTGATCATGAGGTTGGAGTCTATGCACAGAAATTGAAGGGTCAGAGCTTAAAATTGGCCTCTTAAAAGGTTCATGAAGGCGGAACTTAGCATACAACGGCTCTCTGTTGAATTCAGCCTTCTTTAGATACACATCACCAATAGATCTAGAAATCTGCAATATAATAAGTCACAATATAATACCATGTCAAGATCCACATTATGACTGAATTATAATAAGTCACAATATAATAAGTCACAATATATTTCATCACCATACTGAAAATGCAAAACAAACCATTATTTAAGTGAGAGCAATCCGACAATGATGACACCAAAAGTTCTTATTTTCAGTATGATCTACACGGTATATATTATATTGTACTTTATTAAAAGTCAGGTCCAGCATTCATGGAACCCTAAAAACTTACTTGGAAATCAATGTCTCAATATAAAAACTACTTCAATGTCATTGTGTTTTCTGCAGTACCATCACTCAATCTGCTTTGTTCTTAAACCAAGCATCAAGGCACTAACATGTCTGGAAGCTCTGCACCTGCTCAGAACCTAAAATCAAAAGCACGTAATTTTTTTCCTTTCCATCATGCGGATACAATGATAAACATAGAACTCCATCCCACCCAAAACCTCCATTATTTTACAGCTGTGCTAGCCTGGCTATGATTTAACAAATGTTAAGCTTGCAATTTGCCATGGAAGGGCAAGAACGCAATCAATCAACTGCAAAAACCAAAAACTATATCTCCCCAAGATTTTTGGGCAAAGCATGAACCTCCTTCAGAGTCATCAGCTTGTCAGATAATTCTGTCATCAAAACTTAACATGCTCCAAATGCTGGCAAATGTTCCATCCATTTATCCCAAATATGATCGGGCACCGTGAATTCTAAATAAGAGAACATTAACTCCACAATCCTGTAAGCCTTCTGAGAATACAAAAGATTAAAACAGGCATTTGATGCTTCGCAACCACATTTAAAAAGGGCAGCTGAAACACATTCCAGTCTATTCTAATGCTTCATAGCATTCATGTAATCAAGTCTTGCTTCAAATTTAAAACACGAAACAGCAAGGAAAATGAAATTATAAAGACTAGCCATTCAAAACATTTACCAGAATACCTAGGCAAGGAATTTACCTGTATCAGACCTTTCACACGCCATACATTATGCTTTAAAACCACAATTTGCGAGTCATCAGGATGCCAAGAATGCATCTCCTGTCTGACAGACTCTATTGCTACATTATGCTCTGATGACAGCTGGATGGAAATAACCTCACCAGTTGCCTTGACATGCCTCCCAAGGACAGCTCGGGAATCACCAAGGTTGGCAATGTAGAGGATACCACCACAGATCACGCCCACCAGGCAGCAAGATCCAACAGCCGCAATTTGAGGCTTCATAGGCCACTGCTTGGCAACAAGAGAAAAAAATCCCTCTTCAGTTGCTTGATATGCTTTCCGAATCACATCAACAGACATGGATTGTTGCTCGGAGGTTAATCCTTCAAGATTAAGCCCATCATAAGAAAGAAGATAAGACTCCCAACCTCAGCTAACACAATTAAAACATGAATACTAACAGCTACTGATTAATAAAGGCTTATATTTACCTTTAAGACATCAATTGAAATTCCAAAATAACATAACCAAACGTTAATCCAGTTTATATACTCAAGAGATTTTCCATGCCAAAAGATCACAGGGGTTAGGTTTTCTTACTCTTTAGATGCTGGAAGAGATAATCATTGATATAACGTGATGTCTCCGGCCCACCATGACCATCATATATTCCCACAAACGTGCCATAAGGACCAGACCCAAGAGAGCTCAATGGACCTGACTCAATCTGACTTTGATCCTCAAGTAAATTATTGGCCTGCACAACTGCCATAGAGAATTCACCATTCATATGCTGCCCTTTGTCTTTGTACCAAAGCAGCCCATCTTGCCGGCCTGCTGCTTCCAAACCAGTGTGGATGCAAGGGTCCGAGGACGGCAGCCAGCAGGCCCTCAAAAAGTTTATCAACCTTGATAACATCCCTCATCTCACCAGGGCCAGCCTCCAATTCCTCCACATCCAAATTGGATGCAATAACACTCCTTCCAATAAATCTCACCAGTCTCCAGCCTGCACACCGAACAATTCATGCAGCAAACTATAACAAGACCAAAAATTATAAGTAAAAACATATGCAGAACTAATACTGAAAATAAATCCTATCAAAACACGGATCAAAAGAATTCAACTTCCATCCTAAATTTCAAAATCAAGGTTTAGAATCAAAAACCTTCGTTCAGCTGTTCTTAAACAGCAAAAATACCTTGACCCTTATTCTAATAAGGGCCCAAAAAACCATATAACAACAGAAACAACATGAAGTTCAACCATGAAATGAAAAGGGTCAAATCTAATTCTACATTCCACACATTATAGTTAAACCAATAAGTGCCAAAACAACAACAATAACAGTAAACTCACAGTAAAAATCTCTATACAGTATCTGGTCAGCTACTGAATTGAACAAGATGAAAAGGATGGAGATCTAAAGTAAACAAAACAATACATGTGGGTTAGATCTATAGATCCATCAAAACTACAAAGATAAACAAGAGGGGTCGCTCGTTTTTTCTACTGAAAACACTAAAGTTTCGATCTTCTTGAGTTCTTTTGTGAGAGAATTGAAAGTATCAGTAACAGAAAGGTGGTTTTCTTTTTTTCTTTTCCTCTTTCAATTTCAGTGACGGAAGATTGAATTTGAAAGAAGTGAAAAAAACTTCACTTTGTTTGGTCTTTTCTGAATAGGCAAAAGCCTCTCTATAAAAGTAAGAGAAAACCGAACAAATTGATTGCTATAAAAGCCATCAACGCATATGGGCAACCATGGGCTCCACATTATTATTAGAAAGAAATGAAGGGAGTATTTGTTTTTTTAGGTTGGAACATATTTTTTCTAAATTTTGAATTTTTTTTAATTTTAATTTTTTTAAAATATAAATTAATTTAAAAAACAATTTTTATCATAATTTCAAATATACTTCTTTCATGCAACACTTTATATTGAATATTTCTTACAATTTAGTTTTAAAACTATGCTTTCGTGCATTTTTTTATGTCTAAATTAATTATCAATTTATCAAAAAAAACATTAAGGAGGGTCATAATTGAGACATGGAGGACCAAAGTGTGAAAAAAAAAATTGGATGGTGGTTTCAAGAATTGGTTGAAAAGTTCACTTTAGTCCTCTTACTTTTTAAATAATAACATTTCAGTCTCTTAAATATTTCAAAAATTCAATTGTAATACAAAAATTTATTTTCCTTGATTTTCAATTGCTTATTTGAGTGAGAAGAGAGAAAGTGGTACGAATTTAATAGATAAGAGAGAAAATATTGGTTGACACCGATTCCAATCACAAAAATTATTGATTTTAGTGTCAATGGGTTCCATTTGATAATGAGAATTTATCCTAGAACTTCTTCCCCCCTCACCTTGCTTGGTATTATAGATCTAAGCTCGAGACATTTCTTAGTTTTTTGGTCAATTTCAGTTTTTTGGCTCTTTTTAGGGGTTATTTGAGGTCATTGATAGGTTTGTTATATAAGGTGTTTTCTAGCTGTTTTTAAGTCAAAATGGGTTGAAATTTAGTTTTTAAGGTTGCGGTTGCTTTTCAAAGTGCTTTTTACTTAGAAATGTATCAAAATAATATTTTTTTTATTTTTTTAAAATCATTTTTTAAATCAACGCATCAAAATTATCTAAAAACACCAAAAAAATATTAATTTGAAGTAAAAAAAAATAAAATAAAATTTTTTTTTTTTCAAAAGCGCTTTTGAAACACAAAAACAACAGGGTAAAAGAAATCCTTAAGCTCGATTTTCCATCAACTTTATGGTCACATGAAACTAGACTAGCAGACAATGTGTAGCCTGTTTATTTTTTGAAAAAAAAAGGGACGACTCCTTAATAAACAAAAAAAAAATCAACCCAAGTGTGTATGCCTAGACTAGTGCTCTGTTGTGGAGTGTGGTTGCGGTTTCTTTTCAAAGTATTTTTTACTCAAAAATATATCAAAATAATATTTTTTAAAAAAAATTATTTTTGACATCAGCGCATCAAAATGATCTAAAAACACAAAAAAATATTAATTTGAATCAAAGAAAAAAAATTCAATTTTTTTCAAAAGCGCTTTTGAAACGCAAAAAAATGATGTGTAGGGTGTTTTCTAGGTGTTTTAATATATGTGTTTATAATGATGTGTAGGGTGTTTTCTAGGTGTTTTAAATAAAAAAATATGTTGAAAATTAAGTTTTTCTATAAAATAAAAAACCTTCAGCCCGATTTTATAACGACTTTCTAGTCACTTGAAACTGGACCACCTAATGATCATTTGCATGCTTATTTTTTTAAAAGAAATATAAGGCAATCGACAAGTCATTCACCCCTTAATAAACAAAAAAAAAGTCACTCAGTCTAGGCCTATATTTTAGGGTTGACTTTTTTTTTTTCATTTGTCTTTTTTCTTGCAATTTCATCATTTATTGGCTTTTTTATTTTAATAAAATTTTAGCTAATTATTATGATGTTTGTTTTTAATAAAACATGATTTAATTTTTACTTAATCTACAAATAAGATTTCAACATTTTTTTCTTATGCTATGATGCATTCTTTATATGTAGCCTTGTTTAAATTTTTTTCACTTTAATTTTTTTCAATTGCTTTCCTTCCTTCACATGTTTTGTTTTATTGTTGTTTTATTAAATAAAACAATTTTACATTCATATCTATCTCTCAACTTTCTAATTCGGTCTTTTGTTAAATATCAATAATGTTTACTTGGCTTTCACATAAAATTATAAAAAACATTTCCAAATATATACAACCTTGTATAATCATTTTTCTTTAATTTTAATCAATCATTTTCATGTGTATTTGTGTTTCTATCATTGTTTTATTGAATAAAAAAATTATTCTAAAAAATATATTTATTGAACATAAATGGGTACATGACCCGTGTTGTGATATCATATATCTTATCTACATTTATTTCTTGATTTTTCTAGTTTAGTGTTTAGTTATAATTACCAAATTTTTTTACATTTTATTGTCATGGATAATCATTAATTAACATCGATTCCAACAAATACAAAAAAAATCAATCATGGTGTCTACAAATTCTATTCAATAAGAAGAGTTTCATTAAGGTGTTTTTTTAGCCTTCATCTTACATGAAAAAAGTAAATATGGACTCGAGAAGTTTTTTTTATTTCAGATTATTTTTTTATTTTCTAATCGATTTTTGGGTAATAAGCTCTCACATTTTACTATGGATTAAAGCACTGCTGTTTTTTTTTTTTGGTCATCAAATTTTTTTCTCTTCAATTCTATCTTTTTGTGGCCAAATTGATTCCTAGTTGCTTATAATTTGTTAAGGAATGACAACATTCAAAGATACAAGACCAAAGTTAACATGTTGGCGAGAAATGTAAACTTTGTTCCTTCTATTTTTCAAAAGATACATTTTAAGTCTTTTAAGTTTTTTAAAAATTCAATTTTGATCTAAAATTTTATTCTCTTTATTCTCAGGTCTCTATATTTGAAAAAGGAGAGAAAGTCGTCGATTTCTAGTATAAGAGAGAGAAAAACATCAGTTGACATTGATTATAGTCACAAAAAATATTGATCTTTGTATCAAAGGATTCCATTAGATTCAAGGAATTTTATTGGGATGTTCTTTGACCTTCATCTTGTCTAAGAAAATAGATTTAGGCTCAAGAAATTTTTTGAATTGATTGTTGGGTAATTTGAAACCATATATAGGTTTATTTAGGTCTCTAGAGATGTTTAAGGTGTTTAGGGGTTTAAAATAAGTTTTTGAATATAAAATACCTTTGCCCTAATTTTATGGTGAGCCTCTGATTGCCGGATTCAGGTTAGTAGATAATGTATAGTCTGTGTTGTTTTTTTTATATAAAAAAACCTCTAATTTACAAAAAAAAAAAAAGACTTGGTGCATGAAACAGCCTTTTCTTATTGGTCAAGTGCTCATGCCCACGCGTTTGGCCTGTTTTGTTTTTTTCCTACATTTTACATTTCAACCCATCAAATAGATTTGTTAAAAAATAATTTGAAAGATTTTTATTAGATATCACTGAGTTTTCAATTTTTTAATAAGATCCTAACCTTTTTTTTTTTACTATATTAGTAAACGCTCTTGTTATACAACCCTTCATGTTTGTTTGTTTTTTTAAAAAAAATATTATTCGATCACTCAATTTTAATGAGTATCATTTGATTAAATACCATTCAATTTTCTATTTATTTTTTTATGAAAAACAAAAATTATTCAATCACTCAATTTTAATGAGTATCATTTGATTAAATACCATTCAATTTTTTGTTTATTTCTTAGAAAGTTTATAGCATTATGTTTTTATAAGCATTTTTTATTTTTTTACATCTCTTCACAATGGTTTTCTTTTCTTAAATCTTATTCGGTGGAGAAAGTCCAAAATCAGATGTTTAAGGACTCAATAAGATTTTTTTGAAAGATTAATTGACTTTATGAAGGGTTTGATTGCAAGAAAAATTGATTTGTAAGTCAATTTAGGCTTTAATTTGTAGAAATTAAATTTAGGAGTCAATTTGGTAAAAAATTTGAAGAATTCATAAGTTTGAGGACTTAATTAAACTTTGATTTAATTAATTAATGCAATCAAGGACTTAATTGAAGAAATATCAAAGTTTGAGGCTAATTTGGGTCAAAATTGCAAGAAATTAAAGTCGAATGACCAAAGTAAAAAGGCGGTGATACATTAGGAAGCTTAATTGATTTTTTCAAGGGTAATTTTGAAAAAAATTAAAAGTTGAAGAGTCAATTAAGGATTGAATTGAATAATTAAGAAACCAGGGGTCCAATTGCAATTTATCCAGGGGCAAAATTAAAAAAAAAAAGGAGATTTTTCTTGAATAAGTGTCCAATCACAAAAGGTCAGAACTTTAGGGGGCAAATTAAAATTCATCATATCAGTTAAGGAACAAAACGACATCATTTCAAAGGACATTGTTCATCTTTTTCAGCAAACCAAACCAGGAAGAAGAAAAGTCGCCCTGCGCCCCACGATGCATCTCCATTACCATCGTAATGGTCCTGAGAGTTCGCTTCATATTGCTGGGCGAACGTATGGCATTCTTTGGCTTTATAAAAGCCAGAGAAAGGCCACGCATGAGAGGGTGAGAGAGACAAAAAAAAAACAGTAAAGAGAGAAGAGAGGCGAATGAACCCAAATAAAAAACATGGAATACAAGAAAAAAAGAGAGAGAGAACGAACAAACCCAGAAGATAAATTTAACGATCTGAAATTTCCATGTAACTTTCATATTACTAATCATCATGTCTAAGTATGAAGGGGTAATTTTTTTTTTTTTTTTTGCAATTTGTCTAACAATACATTCCATTATTGATTCTTTGGTTTACCAAATTTACAGTAGTGCTTTTCCCCTATAACTTATACATTTCCTCAGTTCTTTTCTTATTTTCTAGGTAACACAATATCAAATAACTCTATTACATACACGTAGTAACTCTCGACTACCCACCAGTTTAATTGTTTCTCCATTTGATTCTTTCACATTGTTTCTCACAATTTATCTTATATTCTTTTCATTTTTCATTTACTTAAAACATACGTGTGATAAATACACACTCACACATAACAAAAGAGATGCAATAGCCAAATGCTAGAAATACAATCATATCATTTAGTGCATTTCAAGGTGAAGTTATTAACACAATTTTAAGTATTCATAGTACATAAAAATAAGTATCTAACAAAATTATAAATTATGAAACGACACAATTAGTGCTGGCCCATTTCGTGACATAGACCTGCAATATATATAGCATTATAAGAGTTATTAGTTGCTAAGAAGACTTATACTCATGATTTTTTATGAGGCAAAGGAATCATTATGTTTATTAGCATTTTTAACAATCTTGCTCAAAACATTCAACTTAAGTTCAATAATACCTCAACTCATATGACCATAATTTGAAACATTACCATATTGTATACTTTCTAGGTATCATAATCATTTGTTACATTATCATGCCATTAACATTTGCTTTGACTTAGTAGTACATAAAACGATATCATGTCTTAAGTTGCCAATCAACCCCCCTATCATATACATTTTTAAGCATAAGATAATGGTCTTACACAATGGTTTCCATTATACAACCGATGATAGTTTCAATGGTTTCCATTATTTGGAAACAATAACACAATGGTCTCCATTCAAAACAAGGACAACCACATGAATTCCCTTTTTGTTAGGGACAACTAGTGACACGATCAAAAGTTTGATGTCTTCTCCCAAGTGTAGGAGTGTCGAAGTAATAAATAACCCGGCAAGACCGGGGTCGAACCACAGGGAGTTTAACTGTATAAACTACAAATAAAGAAATAAATAATAATAGAAAAGGAGTTGAAGAGAGCTTTAAGATGTGATATTGATGTAAGGATTTAAACAAATATAAAACGATTGTCAAGGTTAGAAGATCCACTAATGGTATTTTAAATAAGTATAATATAAACTCCTTTTATTACTCAACTGGAAACCACACACAAAGGAGGTTCCAATCGGATTATAATTTATTAACATGATCGTATTAATTATCTTATTTAAGTAACACCAAACTTTTAAATATTGTTAGGAATTCATGATGCTAACTTATCTTAACAACAAATCAAGTTTCTTTCATAGCACATGTGTAGGTTATACCATACGGTTGGCTTGAAAGTGCCAAGCAATTGTTGTACCAAGTATTGTTCAACACAAATTTAGATTAACCATTTAACAAGCAATGTATTAAGAGTGAGTAAGATAATAAATACAAAACATGTTAGTATCAAACATTAAAGTCCATGTTGAGTTTATATCATACTTATCCTAACACCATTAGTGAAACCTTTTCACCTTGACATAATAAACTTAGCTAAACATAATGAAGAAGAGAAACATAGATAAACAAGATAAGAACATGATTATATAAGTATAGTAAAGGAAATGAAAAGCATAAACAAGATATTAATGAAAATATAACATGGAATAAAACTTGAACATTACAAAAATATAAAGAAAGAAAGCAAGAACAAGAACATGATCTTGATCTGAAAACTAAGATGCCTAAATGTATGGCAAATGCCTCCTTTTATAGGCCAAAATTCAAACTATTGATTTGATGAGTAATTGTTGAGTGGGTGGCCACCTCTTGACTTGGTAACAATCCTTATCTTTTTGTTTGCAGAACACGTCATTGCTAACATCATAATTTAAACATATAGTCTTCATGAACATTCTGGAAAATTGTCTCAGCTTTCCAACAAAACAAGAATAAGGTCATTTGGACTTCTAGAACTCGAGATATGGGCTGAACACTGAACAGTGTCTGGGCTGCATGACAGATTCTGACTTCTCTTTTGTTGCTACAATTTGAACTTGAAAACGGTCTGTTTGAATCTTGGACTCTTCATGAAAGTTTTAGGCCTATGTCTTAGCTTTCTATCCATATAAACCAGACCTAAATCCAAGTTCTACAGCTCCAGTTATGATCCAATAACCGAATAGTGTTCCAATTTGAATTCAACCAACATCTCTTTTCTAAGCTTAGCCCTCTCTTTGTCTTCTCAACTTCAATTGTCAAACAAATCAATCAATCCTTTGAATTTTGAAACAGACCTTCATTTGAAATGAACATTTACCATAAATTAAAGATATCTTATATTATCGTACTTGCTATTATAAAACATGCTTAAGTTAGGGATTTTAATGATACTTTAAGTGCAATATGATGATATAAAACCTTAATAAAAATGCACTTTTAAGTACTAATCAACTAGGAAGTAACTTTTGTTTCCCATGATTTAATTTAAAGGATTTGTCAACTTAAATAGAAGCATAAGGAAATGAGAACCTACATCATCATCTTATAATTAACCAAATCGTACTTTGCTTCCTTGGTCATCGTTCTTTTAGGAAACTAAATATCAAAAGTTGTCATATTCATAGATATTGGTAATTAATCATCAACTACCAATTTATATTTTTTCCTTAGTCACTGAAATTGTGGTCATTAAGTATTGTTCCTTTCCTATCCTTAGTCACCGACACCACGACCAATAAGTATCATTCATATCTCATCTTTAATCACTGATACTATGGCCACTAAGTATAATCCGGTCATCCCCTCGCAGATTCCAATAATTCTGGCAAACCCATTTGATTGCCAACAAATTCGGTTACTAATATCTTCCTACTGAGTTTATCTTTAATATTTTACTCCACAATTTCATATAACCTTATGCTGCATTATTTTATCTAAGCTATGTTGAACAAACAACCAATGACATATATTAT
>Ga0307517_10010621_pt1 | contig 12867 bp, 6 predicted proteins | sample 23_EM_MG_FD_194515 | JGI IMG/M metagenome (GOLD analysis project Ga0307517, IMG submission 194515) | Populus trichocarpa ectomycorrhiza microbial communities from riparian zone in the Pacific Northwest, United States - 23_EM | ecosystem: Host-associated > Plants > Roots > Unclassified | place...
AAATTAATATTAAACTAGCTTCCTCAAAGTACTCATTTATCCTTCATTTTTTTTTTTAGATCTTTGAATAAATAAGATGAAAGTGATGAGAGTAGTAAGAAACAAATTGAATTGAATTTTTTTCAACATGTAAATTTAACTTATTTATCAATTAAATTAAAATTAAATACTATAATTGAATTTAATTACAATAAAAAACTGATTTTAAACAGATTGTTAATTCTTTTATAATATAAAAAACGGGCCAACTCCAAGCATTATAGCATAATGACGTGTTCTCATGATATAAAAAGTAAAAAAAAAAAATGAAAGAACAAAAGCATATAATGGCCTAGTAAATATTTTATCCATTTTAAAAAATCCCTAACAAAAATAAAAAATGTCCAGCTTCGAAACACGATAAAAAAAAACAATACAAAAATGACCACGTGGAAAATACTATATAATACAATATAATTATAACTAGTATATTGGTCGTGCTTCGCAGTTAATCAATAACAATCTTTTTTTCAAATGTAAAAAAAAATAAAGAGCATAAAAAATCTTTTATGTGTCTTGGGCCTGGCGGCCAAGCCAGACCTAAAAGTATTGGGTCTTACAGCCGGATCCAAAATTGTTGGGTTCTGCTAGGCAACCGAACACAAAGCTTTTGGGTCTTGCTAGGGGCAGAACCCAACGCTGATAGGTCCAGGTGCCAGCAGGACCCATCGTTATTGGGTCCTGCTGAGGTTGGACCCAAAGCTATTGGTTCTGCTGGGCAGTTGAACCCAAAACTATTGGGTGCTGCTTGGGGCAAGACTCAACGCTATTAGGTCCTGCTATCGGGTCTGGTTGTACAGTCAAACCCAATATCATTGACTTTAGCGGCAGAGTCAGACCTAATAGCCAAACTTAGGTCTGGCACCGCAATCACACCTAATACATTTGGGTCTGGCTACAGAGCCAGAATGGGTCCAACTGAGGCCGAACCCAAAGCTATTTTGCGTCGTGCTGGGGGTAGGACCCAACGCTATTGGGTCTTGCTGGATAGCCAGGTCCAAAGCTATGAGGTCCTGCTTGGAAACCGGACCAAAGCTATTGGGTTCCGCTGGGGGCATGACCCAACTCTGATGGGAGGGAAAATTAAATAAGAGAAACAAAAAAATCTAAATAGAAAAACAAATTAAATTGGCAATATCCAGACCCAATAAACATGGGTCTGGCTGTCCCAAAGCTATTTTGGATTCTGTTGGGGGCAGGACACAACGCTGATGGGTCTTGCTGGGGGGAGGACCCAAACCTGCTCGCAGCCGGACCCAATGCTGATAGATCTTGTTGTACAGCCGAACCCAAAGCTATTTTTTATCCTACTAGAGGCATGACCCAACGCTATTGGGTCCTGTAAGAGAAAAGGAAAAAAAATCTAAAAAGAAAAACAAATAAAATTGGCAATATCTGGATCCAACGCTATTGGGAAAGAAGAAAGATGCTTCTAAGACTATGAAGATATGTAGGTAGCTTGATATGTAGAGGAACTCAATGAACTTCTATGAGTGTAAGTCATAAAAGGTAGTTCATTTGAACTATATATCCCGCATTCCTTTATGTTGTTGAAAGGCATTTTTCACGTCCCTCGGTGGCTCCATATACCGAACTCCCTCCTTTTACACGCCCTACAAATTCTACCAATTGGCTCGAGAAATACGCCAAAATTCAATAAGAGAAAAGGAAAAAAAAATCTAAAGAGAAAAACAAATAAAATTGGCAATATTTAGACCCAACGCTATTGGGTCCTGCTGAAGGGTGGACTCAACACTATTGGAATCTTTTGGAAGCGATTTGGGTTTGGCTTCCAAGCCAGACCTAATATCATTGGGTCTAGCCCAATGCTAATGGGTCATGCTGGGGGCAGGACCCAAAGCTATTGGGTCCTGCTATGCAACCAAACCAAAGGTTTTTTGGATCCTGTTAGGGGTAGGACCCAACGCTATTAGGTCTTGCTAGGGGCAGGACCCAACTCTAATGGGTCCTGCTGGGGGAAAAATTAAATAAGAGAAAAGAGAAAAAATCTAAAGAGAAAAACATATAAAGTTGCATAGCCAGACCCCATAGAATTGGATCTGACTAAGTAGCCAGACCCAATTGCAATGGCTCTTCCTGTGGAGCCAGTTAGGTCTTGGCTATGTAGCTAAGATCCTATAGTATTGAGTTTGGTTGTGCAACAAACCCAATTTCCATCCCTTATTAGAATAAACCCCAACACTCAAAATCCACAACGCCAACAATACACACTCAAGACATTAAGAATCCCCTCAAAACACACTAATGGCTCAATCATCATCCCATGTAACACCATCTTGGAAAGATGAGTTTGATATTGTTATCCCAACTATAGGAAACTTAGATTTCTTCTAGTAATGGAGACCTTTCTTTCAAGCTTACAGAATTTGCTGACACTTGAGCACTTCCATTCCATGACCATTTCCTTGAGATCTTATATGGACACATCTTGAGCAAAGATGCAACACTTAGCAAAGAATAAGAAAGACAGGGCCATAAATAATGAAATACTCTTATTATTTTCATCGCTCTTCTATCACCACCTTCAGAGAAATGTTTTATAGTCGTCTTTAAACTCAACAACAGAAAACCCTAACTTTTCTTCAATCAAATGCAGAGTTAGAATGGTGGAAATACATGTTTTAATGGACCACCATTCTGACTCTGAGTTTAAAAGAAGGGTGGAATGTGAATTATGAAACAATCTTGTTTCGGTAGATCAATGTAAATAGGGTGTTTTTTGGTGATTGTGATCTTGATAACGGGGTTAGGTTTTTGTGTTCTCATAAAGTATAAAGTTTGAAGCTTTTTAGTGGCTATGGGTTACAGATTGCATCCAGGAAAATTTGAAGAATCATCAATGGTAAGGTTTATGGTGTAGATAAGTAATCTTCTGATCTTGGTGATTGTTGAACAATATGTCAATGAATTGGATAAAAATTTATTGGCCTTTTCTTCTTGTTCTAACGTTTGCATTGTGTACAAGTTCTTGGTCTTGTGTAGGCTTACTAATCCTTTTTTATATTCTGTTTTTAATACGTTGTGAGTGGTATGTTGATGAATTCGAATAGGATTTGGATGCTGCCTAAACTTTGTAACTAATTAGCGTTTTGTTTGTGTGCGCGCACGCACTTGATTTTGTACGGGAGTAAAAGTGATCCAAGGGAGAATGGAATGCTCGCTTCTGGTGCTCAGAGAAGTTGACGGGGATTGCCTTTGAGCAGCCCAGAATACAATTGGAGGAACAATGGAATGCTCGCTTCTGGTGCATGTTTTAAAACAAGAACAACGAAACTACGTTCTTTCTAAATTGCAGAAAATCTAAACTCTTGACCGCTTATCAAAACGAAGCAAAAGTCTTAAAATATGGATCACCACGGATTACCATGAACCGAGTTTGCAAAAAATTCCCGTAACTTCTAATGCTATTTTCATCCAAGCACAAACAAAATTAAAAACAGTATCACCATCCTTTTCTTCAAGCATAAACCACCAAAGAATCATAACGATTTTTCAAACAATAGTGCAAACAAGCAAATGTCACATCTTGACCATCATAGACAACTCAGTTTTGGTATCACAAAGACTGACTAATGCTAAGCTAAACCCTTCACCACAGATGCAAAGACACTGCTAAAATAATCCCCTGACAATCAGACTGCTGCTACACTCCCGCCACACATCCTGGACATCAAGGGTCGCTTTGCTGCTGTTGAGGTTGAGTCTGCAGCCATGGCATGAGTGCCACTGGAGGTTGTGGCTGCTGGGCTTCATAGGCAGCTGCTTGATCAACTGGCTTTCCCATGATCATCCCTGGAGGTCCTACAGGATGCTGAGGAACATAATAGTATGGAAGATCAGCCGGAGGGCCAACAGGAATAGTTGCCTTAGTGACCCCAAGACCCTCCTCTTTCAACTCATCTCTTGGAATAATATCAACTAAGAAATCAAAAACATCGGTCCTGGAAATTGCAGCTGCAATATCATTCTTCTGTAGCGTCCTTCTTTTGTTCTCTTCAGTATGGATCCAAGAGCGCAAGGTGAGCTCCAAGATGAACATTTCACACGCTTTAGCAAAAATAACAGGAGCCTCTGCTGAAATCATCCGAACATCTTCATCAGCTTTCATTATCTTCTTAATCCGAGCAAGTGGAAGGCTATGGTTCTTGAAGTCAGTTGTTTGTTCAATTTCCTGCATTTGGATGGTCCAAAACATCTGAAGCTGCTGTTGTTGCTGCTGCTGCTGTTGGTGGTGGAAATGTTGGGCCTGCTGGTATGTAAGTTGGTGTGGTGAATTAGAGAAGGTGGCTGGAGACTGAGTTGGGGAGGGGATGGCTATGGAAGGAGTCCCAGAAGCCACCATTGGAGCAGTTTGGTAGGGGGTAGAAGCATAGGCCATCTGACCTGCACCAGCTACTACAGGTTGCTGCTGTGACTGTTGCTGTCGGGTTTGTTGTGATTGGTCCATGGATGCTTGTAGAGTTTCTTTGGCCCTCTTTCTAGCTATCTCTCATCAGAATACTATAAAGGTCAAACAAAAAACAATACATTCTCAGGAGTAATCACAAACTCAGAAACATTGACGAGAAGCACAAAAATAAAAGAAAAAAAAGGGCTAAACTTCTTAAGTGTAATTCTCACAATCAGACAGCCTGCAACAGCATCCAAAACCCATTCGAAACGTATCAAAACATCTAAATTTTTACAGAAATGGAGGAGAAACAGAAGTAAAGATTTGATTAATGATTAGACCTGAAGGGTCAATCTCATAAATTCATAACCAGTGAAATAAGTAAATCTCAAGAATGACCAATTTCCTAATCAAGTTGGATCTCCACTCCAAGTTCCAACAACAATATGATACCACATTAATATTCATACAGATTCTCTATCCTTCCAAAGAAAGAGGCTAATAACTCTTAGTGCTTCTATCCACAACAACCTGGAGACAAATGACTTGGCTTCCCTATCTATCAAAAGTCTTCCGAAGGCACAAGCATCCATCCATTCTTGCTATTGAACATATCTGGTTAAGCTTTGTCACCACAGATTTGCATGCACGTGCATGTGAGCAATGAGACTATAAGCTAGTCACTAGTCCTTTGCTTGTTTCACTATTCTATATCCAGTATACTGCTAGATAGTTGACCTAATGAATACACATGATATATAACCTTCTACTAAGAGTGGTTAAAACTAGGAACCCAGCTCCTCTCCTTACTTAACTACTTCTTCCATCAATTACAGGTGTTCAGGAATCAGTAAGTATCTTAAACTACATTATTTTTAAGAGAGCGGTACCTCCCTTTCGAATACATGAGCATCTAGTTTGATGATGCACCCTCAAAAGTTAATTATAACAGCATAATCATTTTCTTTCTAGCTTTACCACTGTGAAAAAATTAAATCATCCAGAAAAGTTTGCTCATGATAAGACACCTTCTCTTAAAATTAGGTTTTCTTGATAAAACCAATCAACAACTTCCTCTATCATCATGAATATAAACCTTTGATGACCAGGTATCTCTGCATTGATATACTTTCAAATCCTATCACTTCTGCACTACCTTCAACCATGTTGAGCTTGTATTGTCATGTCTCACCATTAGATTTCAAGACGTGCACCCCAAACTTTTACCATGGATTCTTCCCTATCAATACATGCAAAAAATTCAACCACTCCACATTTGGACCTTTCGCAGCCCTCTTAATTTTGGGGTTCATCCAAAATCCTGAGTCCTTAAATCATGATCTATATTAAGCTTAAAGCTTGTTTGCCTTTTAGTTTCAAAAGGGCTTTTGAAAAAATTTGAAATTTTTTTATTTTTTTCTGTACTTCAAATTAATTTTTTTTTATGTTTTTAGATCATTTTGATGTGCGAATGTCAAAAATAATTTTTAAAAAATAAAAAAAATAGTATTTTGATGCATTTCCGAGTAAAAAGCACTTTGAAAAGCAACCGCTATCACACTCTCAAACACCTCATTACCCTTGTACTGAAAAAAATATGAAGAAGTCACAAAGATCACAAGAGAAAATTATAAATATCAATTTCCCAACTACTGTTCCATGACAAAATGAGATCCTAGAGAGGGAATTTTGGAGTTTTACCCTTCAGCATTTTTGCATCAAGTGGCTGCTCTTAAAACTAGAACCTAAACAATATTATTGTTGCAAATTCAAGACTTTAGCCATTGCAGCAAAATATGTCCCCTAAAGATGCATGCCACCAAACAACAAAATAAATCATGATAAAACCCAAAATAGAATGCATGCCATCTAACAAAATACATTTTGTACAAGTCACATTACAGAGAAACTGAAAATTTGCAGATTATAATGAAGAAAAGGAAAGGGAAGAGTAAAGGGAATTGAAACTCGCATCAATCAAGACATAGCTTCCATAAGCTCTAATTTTGGTCAAATCCACAATTTTACTCTCTTAAGAAACCTCAAAACTCATGTATACACCAGAAATTGGGAAATTAATACATGCATGTATTGAACAATACACAAACATTAATCTTAAGAAAAAAAATCCAGTAAATCAACAAAACTCAACCACATCAATCTCTTCCATCAAAGAATCTCAACCAACACACTTGCTTAAGATTCACTAGCTAAATAACAATTTCGCTTCAATATTTCATCACTAAATCATCATAATCAAAGAATAATCACTACTTGCTTGAAACTAAAAAACCAACTCATGCATGTGATACTATTCTTTGTTTGGCAGCTTAGAAAGTGAAAGAAAATAAAAGAAAAGATTGGAACTTTATCTTAGCTGTTAGAAATTAAAAAAAAATACTGGAACTCATACTAAAATTCGAAACTTTCCCTTCAAATTTCTCAACTTTTCTCACCAACCAAACAGAAACTTAGACACAACACACAAACTTCTGCTAAAAAAAATCAGTAATTCCAAAAATAAAAGGAGCCCATTAAATTCAATAAAGTCTGAAAGAGAACATACCCACCAAATCTTTTTAGCTGAATCTTCTCTGAAAGCTCAAAAACCCAACAGAGAGATAGAGATGGTTTTTTAGAGAGAGACAGTGAGAGGAGTTAAAAAGGAGGGAGCTTTTGAAAGTGTAGAGAGAGACCCTTCTAGGGGCATCTATGTTGAGACACGTGTCGGACATTGAGAGTTCTGTCTATTAAAGAGGACTTTTTAAGACACGTGGTTGAGTATTAGTGGGTGTTGAATAACTAAGAGGTTTTCAGGTGAACCACTGTGACGTTTTAGGAACTTACAGAACTCGGTGTCACGGTATTTTAGTAGTGAAAAGAAAGTGTGAGGGTGTTTTGGGAAATTTAATATTTTTTTGTGAGGAAGCTCACGTGGAGAGCGCGTGCTGTGTCAGGAGTGGAAAGAAAGGAGATTACCTACCACTGCCCCGTGATGTCACGTGGCACGTGACATGCTTGTTTTCATTTTGTGTCCGGTTTGAAAATGTGTTAAATTTTATTTTTTAAATGTTTTTTAAAATTATATTTTTATTGAAAAAATATTAAATTAATATTTTCTAATAATTTTGATGTGTTAATGTTAAAAAAATTAATAATTTTAATTAATTTTCAAGTGAAAAATATTTTTAAAAAACATTATTTATCACAATATTAAACACACTAAACCTCAAATTAATTTCTTGATATTATAAGGTTTTTCAAATATATTCCTTGAATTTATTTAATACTATATATAAGTATATTAAGTAAAATAATGATTTAAATTACATAAAATTGCTTATATATTTTTACTATGAGTCTAAAATTACTAGTTTTTTATTTGCTTGCATTTTCACTGTGACTAGAACACAAAATTTTTAAAATGTTAAAAGATATATTTAGTTTTGTAAAAACATTTTGACATTATCATTAAACTTTGTGTAATAATTTAAACTTGAGAAATCCCTACCCAACTTTTTGAATGATATCAACTTACCAAACTCGTGACCCGAGTTATGGACTCCACTAAGTTAAATTAATTTTTTGTTTTATTATATCATAGAAAATATCAAGATTAATTTATCATCCGCTCAATATTAAGTGATAAAATTCAATAAAAACCCCATGAAATTGGAAAAAAAAATAAGATGTAGGAAAAAAAAATAAGATGTAAGAAAAAAAATGTCAAAAAATCTCAACCTGACTTTTTAATTAATATTTAGTCAACCCACCTAAACCACAACCCGAGTTATGGTACTTGATCAATTTAATTCTTTTATTTTACCATCAATCCAATACCGAAAAATAAAATTGAATAAAAGAACCACTCTAATTGATAGGCTTTGAAACGGATAATTAAAAAAAAAGCAAAAATAAAAAACAAAATGGCTAATATAAAAAAAAAAAAAAAACACTCAGTTGCACTGGGCTGGGTCTCAAGAGCTAGGCACATAGGCCTAAGGGAGGCCCACACACCTGGCCCATCTTCGTCCTCCCCTTTCTTTTTTACATATAAAAAAACAAACACAGACGGTAGGTCTAAAAAAATAAATGATGGAATTGGCAACAAAAAAATAAAATGCAAAAAAATCTCAAACCGGCTCTTTGACTAATATTTAGTTAACCTGCAAAACTCGTGACCTAAGTTATAAACTCTACTTGATAGATTTAATTACTTTAGTGAAGGATAAAATCAAATAAAAGCCTTGTTTTAAATGATGGATTTGAAAAAAATAATTAAAACAAAAGCTCGGCTTAGTTGCACTGGGTTGGGCCTCAAGAGTTGGGCACATAGGCTTGAGGGAGGCCCTTACGCTTGGCCTATCTTTGCCTGGCCCTTCCTTTAAAAAACAAAAACACAGATGACATGTCCCAAAAAAAAATGATAAATTGACAATAAAAAACCAAAAGATATAAAAAAAAGTGGAAAAAATCCCAACTTAACTTTTTGATTAATATTTAATTAACTCATCAAACTAACGATTTAGATTATGGACTCTAATGGATCAATTTAATTCTTTTATTTTATTATATAATAAAAAAATGCAAAAAAAATGATTTACTATCAACTCAACACTAAAGTATAAAATTAAATAAAAGCCTAACTCTAATTGATGGACTTGGAAAAAAGTAATTAAAAAAAAAGAAAAAAAAAGCTTTGTCACATTGAGATGGGCCTCAAAAGCCAGGTGTATGGGCCCGAGAGAGGCCCTCGCGTTTAGTCCATCTTTGTTTTGCCCCTTCCTTTTTCTAAAACAAAAGAACAAACATAAACGACAAGTCATCTGTGTTCATTTTAAATCAAAATAATATATTAACCATTGTTTTTTGTTAGCTGAGAAAAAAATATGAAGCCTAAAATCTTGAACTTGTGACCTCACATTACTTCCACACATTAACAATTATACTACAATAGAAATCTTATAACTAAATGACTAATAACCTAATTTATTGTTCATATGAATAATTAAATTATCTCACAACATTTTTAGTTGTTAGTATAACTAGTTTACACGGTTGCACTATGTTATGACTCGTATTAAATCTTTTTTAACATAAAAAAATTGTTTGAACTACAAGAAACTATTTGGCATTGTTATTAAAGATGATCTAACTGATCAATTTTAAAACCTTCTGACCCGCTCCTTACATAATCAAAGTTTAAAATTAAACCATATGGGAGTTGACATAATATGACCAAGTAGACTTGGAGGTCCAAAAGCAACCCAGGCAACCAGAAAAAAGCATGGTCCCTAGGTTTTTAATATTGAAACAACAACATATTAGATCGACATGAGCTTTACGGTGTAAACCATCAAATTCATGATTCAGGTAATGGACTCTATTAGGTTTAAGAACTTTTTTTATTTAACTATACGATAACAAAAAGAAATGCTCATAAAATCAAGTATAAACCAAATATCATGATGTTTGTTTGAGTCTACGATAACCTTATACAAAGTAAATCAAAAAACTTTATGAAAATAAATTCAAAATCAAACAAATATTGAAACATGAAATTAAGAAAAGAAGAACAAAAATGAAAGAAAAAAAGAAGGGGGGGGGAAGAGAAAGAAAGAAGAAAAATCCACCTCCTTCATTATTCATATAAATAATGAAAGAGGTGTTTTGCACCCCAAATGTTTTATTATAGATAGTATATATGCTAATTAATGTTTGTATTCATATTTAGAAAATTTTCGATCATAATTGCTTAAAAGTTGCTTACTCATAATTTAGCCTTGCATTGTGAAAATTGTTACATTCATAATGTATTTTTTATTTCTCTTTTTTAGCATAGTAAAAAAGATTTATGTGATTGAAAAAAAACAATGTTTTAATTTGGAGGTAGAAAATATCTAGAATGAGAAGAAAAACAATTTAAATGTACTATATATTAAATAAGTTTGTAGAGAAATTATAAAAGATTTTATTCAATAAATTGAGACCATTGATGGAATAGATTCCTTATAAAAAGGATAAACAAGACTAATTCTTCTTTATTAAAAATTAAACACATGCATGTTGAGAAAACCCAAAAAGGTTGCTAAAAAAAACATGTATTTTGATTGAAAATGTACTATTTTTTAGAAAAGTTATAGAAGATTATATTAAATGAATTGAGATTATTAATAGAATGATGTATCTTATTAAAATAAAATAGATTTGAAATGAATTAATATTTGTAAAAAAACTAAACACATATTTATTAAGAAACTCTAAAAGAGTTGTTTAAAAGAAAAGTATTTTGAATGAAAATGTATTTGTTTTTTTGTAGAGAAGTTATAAAAGATTCTATTTAGTGAATTGAAATTTTTAATAAAATGATGTGGCTTATTAAAAGAATAAATAAATTTGATTTATTTTAATTAAAATTTAAAAAATTATTGATGAAATCCCAAAATGAGAGTTAAAAAATTAATAAATAATTTGATTGAAAATGTACATTTCAAAATATTATTTAAAAACTTACGTGGTTGAAAGAAAAAATATTTTTATTTGGAGATAGAAACAAAAAACTCGCAATTTAAATATTATATAAATCTCCATTTATCATTTGACATTGAATATTCAAATGCTTATTTGAAAATATAACCTTGGATATGTACGAATTTAGATTAGTACAATTACTAGTTATGGACCTGTGTTATGTAATATGTTTTTTTGGTAAAAAAATGATGTTTAGATGTTATAAATATGTTTTAAAGCATGAAGGAAAAATTTATGACTCAAGTTATAGATTTGATTGAGTCAAATATGTTGGGTTTATATGGACCAAATTCAAAAAAAAATGATCACGATAACCTGAATTGTTTTTCTCTAAAAAAGGAACAAATAATGCAGCTCAATTCTCGGCCTATTAAATATAAAAGGAAAATATTGGGTAAAAAAAAAGAACCTAGCCTGATTCAACTCATGTTAGCATGATAAACCTATAACCCAAGTAATAAGAGCCAAGTCATCCTGGATCAACCAATTAAACTTATGACCTAGGTCATGAGATCGATATAATTTAATAGAAAAATAAACAAAAAAAATCTCAAAACTTAGTTCTTTTTTATATAAAAAAAAATCGATGTCAAATGATGAAAGTTTGAAAAAAAATACATTAAAAAAATGATGTTACATCGTGTTATCTTTTCAAACTCGTGGCTAAGATCATTAGACCGAATGCATCTTATTTGAAAAAATCACAAAGCCCAATTATCAACCAACTAAATATTGAAGGCTAAAATTGGAAAAGAATTTCAATTATACATAAAGACCTAGAAAAAAAATAACAATTAAAAGAATGAGGATCAAATTGAACTAAAAATAAATTTTATTTTTAGTTAAAGGGTGAAATTAAAAAGAAAAATAAATTTTTAAAAAGGATCCAAATAAAAAAACAATCAAAAGGATGAAGATAAAAATTGAAAGAAAAAATAAAAATAAATTTTTTATTGAAGGGTGAAATTAAAAAGAAAAATTAATTTAACAGAAAGACTTAAAAAAACAATTAAAAGAATGAGAACCAAATTAAAAAAAAAATAACATATAACAAATTGAGATTGGAAGATACAATTGCAAAATTTTATAGAATGGATAACAAAAAAAAATTAAAATCAAAAGAATAAGAGCTGATTTTAACATATCAATAAATTAGAGGACAACTTTGAAATTTTGCATTGTTAGCGTGTTTTTCAAGATGAGAAAGAAAAGAGGAAGGTGAAGAAAAAAAAGGTCACCAACGTAGTATCGCTATCCCAACGCCACCACATGTCGCTTCAATAGGAATAAAACATTGCGGCACTTCTAATGACATGGCAAAAGTTGATGTTTGACAGCCAGGAGGTGCCACATGTGTAGCCTGATAGGTATGAGTGCGCCCCCATACATTGTTACATGTTGCTTTTTGGTTTTTTTTAATATTTATCCAAATACCAAATTGCCCCTCATCTAACCTAATAATATTGAAATAACAATTTGTGAGAATATGAAAAAGCCCTTAGCTATTAGCTTTAAATTTTTTGTTTCCAATGACATTTTGGCTGTTTCATTGTGCTTTTAAAATGTGAAAATATTTATTTACTCTTAATCAATTTGATAATGATTAATGAGCCTTGTAAAAAGATCTCAATGCTCCCAATAATCAGTTTAAGGATTTTAGTGAGAAAGAAAAAAAATGTTATTACACTTTTTTAGTGAACAATGTTTTCACTCATAATGAACAATGTTTTTCTATGCACAATTAGTTTTTGTTAATTGTTATGTTGTTTTGTGCCTAACAAAAATATTTATCGAGCTAATATATATTTTCTTTTTTCTATAAACTATCATGGAAACTTTTAAATTTAATATTTAAAAGACTTAAAGTTTTGTGATGGGTAGTCAAT
>Ga0307517_10010622_pt1 | contig 12866 bp, 6 predicted proteins | sample 23_EM_MG_FD_194515 | JGI IMG/M metagenome (GOLD analysis project Ga0307517, IMG submission 194515) | Populus trichocarpa ectomycorrhiza microbial communities from riparian zone in the Pacific Northwest, United States - 23_EM | ecosystem: Host-associated > Plants > Roots > Unclassified | place...
AGCCGCCGGATCGGCCCGACGACGACCAGGAAGGCGAAGATCGTCAGCAGGCAATGCAGGCCGACGAATACCAAAGCGAGGTCGAACGACCCGGTTGCCCCGACGATATAGCCGACCACGATCGGCGTGACGATGCCGGCGATATTGCCGAACATGTTGAACACGCCTCCCGACAATCCGGCGAGCTGTTTGGGTGCGACATCGGCCATCACCGCCCAGCCGAGCGAGGCAATGCCCTTGCCGAAGAAAGCGACCGCCATCAGCAGCACGACCAGCCATTCGGCATCGACCCAGACACAGGCGATGATCAGCGTGGCGAGCAGCATCCCCGCGACCAGCGGTCCCTTGCGCGCGAGGTCGAGGTTGCCGGTTCGTGCCAGAATGCGATCGGACGCATAGCCGCCGACAAGCCCGCCGATAAACCCGCACAGGGCAGGCGCCGCCGCGGCGAAGCCGGCCTCGAGGATGTTCAGTCCGCGCTCCTTGACCAGGTAGATCGGGAACCAGGTCACGAAAAAATAGGTCAGCACGTTGATGCAATATTGGCCCAGATAGATGCCGAGCATCATCCGGCTGGTGAGCAGCGGCCTGAGATTGGTCCAGGTGAAGGTCGACGCCTGGGAGGTCCTTTTTTCCTCCATCCGCACGAGGCCGCCGCCCGCTTCGATATGGTCGAGTTCGGCCGCGTTGATCGCGGGATGGCGCACGGGGCTGTGGATGAAGCCGATAAAGGCAAGCGTCGCGACGATGCCCAGCGCGCCCATCACCCAGAACACCGATCGCCAACCGAAGCCGTGCACCAGCCAGCCCATCAACGGCGCGAACGCCACCAGCGAGAAATATTGCGCGCTGTTGAAGATGGCCGAGGCGGTCCCGCGTTCGGGTCCCGGGAACCAGGCGGCGACGAGCCGCGCATTGCCCGGGAAGGAGGGCGCCTCGGCGAGCCCGACGAGGAAGCGCAATCCGAACAGCATGGTCAACGCGCTGAGGCCGGGCACCCAACCGACCATCCCCTGCATCGCGGTCATCACCGACCACAAGGCGATCGCACCGGCATAGATGCGCTTGGTCCCAAACCGGTCGAGCAAGGCGCCGCCGGGAATCTGCGCCAGCGCATAGGCCCAGGCGAAGGCCGACAGGATAAAACCGGTCTGAACGGGCGTCAGCCCGAGCTCGCCCGATGCCGCGTTGCCGGCGATCGAGAAGGTCGCGCGGTCGGCATAGTTGATTGCCGTGATGACGAAGATCAGCGCGATGATGCGATATCGCACCCAGGTTGGTTTAGCGGTGTCGGTCGCCATCCGGCGCTCTCTCCTGATTGGCGCCGCGCCTGTGGTCGGTCGATCACCGTGACAACTTCAAGGACGCTAGCTGCAACGGCGAGCGTGGTCCAAGTCGAAAAGCGGGATGATCCTGCCAATCCATGGCTAGATCGCGCCGAGGCAGCCGCCATCAGGCTCCATCGGTGCACGTTCGGCAATGATTCATGCCGTATTGGGGTTGGCATGACCGGCCGTCGCCGGACTAACCCGATCCTGTCGAGAACCGGCCCGTTGATGAGGCCGGACATAACGGCGGCGCACGCGCCGCAAGGTGGGGAGTCTATTGAAATGGCAATAACCGGCATCCGCGGCCTGAAGATCGCGCTGGGCGCAACCTCGGCGATAGTCGGCATCGCGGCGGCAACTCCCGGCTGGGCGCAGGAAACACCTGCTTCCGGCGTGGCCCCAGCGGCCGCGGCCGAACCGCAGAATGTGGACGATCAGGCGCCGCCCGCCGAGATCGTCGTTACCGGCTTTCGTGCCAGCCTGAACAGCGCGCTCGGCATCAAGCGACGTGAAACCGCCACGGTGGACGCGATCAAGGCCGAGGACATCGCCGAATTCCCCGATCTCAACCTTGCCGAATCGCTTCAGCGTATCCCTGGCGTGGCGATCAGCCGGGTCAACGGCGAAGGCCGCAATATCTCGGTGCGCGGTCTGGGCCCCGAATATACCCGCGTGCGGATCAACGGGATGGAAGCGATCGGTACCACCGGCGGCACCGACAATTCGGGCGGCGTCAATCGTGGTCGCGGGTTCGACTTCAACATCTTCTCGTCCGACCTGTTCAACAGTCTGACGGTCCGCAAGACGGCGACTGCCGATATCGAGGAAGGTTCGCTCGGCGGGACCGTCGACCTCCAGACCGCGCGGCCGTTCGATTATAACAAACCGACCGCGGTCATCTCGGTCCAGGGCAGCTATAATGATCTGCGCAAGCGCGTAACGCCGCGCCTGTCGGGGCTTGTCACCGCCTCGACCAAGGATGGCCGGTTCGGCGTCCTGCTGTCGTTCGCTTATGAAGAACGGCGCCTGATCGAGGAAGGCGCGAACATCACGCGCTGGACCTATGGCGGGTTCAATGGCGGGTTCAATGCCGCGTCGACGATCAACGGCTATACGCTCGCCCAGATCAACAACGCCGACCCGGCAACCGCCTTGTACCATCCGCGCATTCCGGGCCTGGTCAGCTACGACATCTTCCAGAAGCGCCTCGGTGCCGCCGGCTCGATCCAGTTCCGCCCGACCGATCGCACGTTGATCTCGATCGATGGCCTGTTCTCACGCCTCGACGGTACCCGCACCGAAGCGCAATTCCAGGCGATCAGCTTCAGCCGTTCGGGCACCGGCAAGCCGCAGACGATCATCCGCTCGGCAACGGTCGACGCCGATCGCAACATCATCAGCGGCACGTTCGATGGCGTCGATCTGCGTTCGCAGTCGCGCTACGATGAACTCGAGACCGATTTCTATCAGGTCACCGCCACGCTCGACCAGAAGTTCGGCGACAAGCTGAAGTTCGGCGCGGTGGTCGGTTATGCCGATTCCGCGTTCAGCAATCCGATCCAGACCACGGTGACGCTCGACGCCGCCAACACCAACAATTTCTATTATGATTTCTCGACGCGTTTCCCGACGATCAAGCCCGGCGTCGACATTACCAATCCGGCGACGTTCGCCTTCACCAACGGCACATCGGAAGTTCGCATCCGGCCACAGACCGTCGACAACAGCTTCACCAATGCCAAGGGGTTCCTCGAATGGACCGCGACTCCCGAGGTCAAGATCAAGGCCGGGGTCGACTGGCGCCGTTTCTCGTATGATTCGACCGAGCATCGCCGCCTGCAGGGCGAAACCGTCGTCCAGACGCTGACCGCCGCGCAGATCGCGGCGGCGACCAAGCTGTTCAGCGGGTTCGGCAAGGGGCTCAACCTCCCGGCCGGCACGCCGACCGCGTTCATCGTGCCCGATCTCGACGCCTTCGCCAGGCTCTACGGCATTTACAGCGACCCGCTTTATGCGACCGGCGGCGTCGCCAACGCGACCGCGCGTGGATCGTACGTTACGGTGGTGGAAAAGGATCTCGGCGCCTGGGGCATGGCCGAGTTCAACTTCGCCGATGCGGGTCTGCCGCTGCGCGGCGACATCGGCCTGCGCTACGTCCGCACCAATCAGGTCTCGACCGGCTATGCCAGCCAGGGGGCGACGGTCAATCTCGTGACCGCCAAGCGCGACTATGACCGCTGGCTGCCCTCGGGCAACCTGGTGTTCGACGTGACCGACAATCTGCTGGTGCGGCTCGCGGCTGCCAAGACGCTGGCGCGGGCAGGCATCTCGGCGATCACGCCGGGCGGCAACCTCAACGTGTCGGGCGGCAACCGCACCTTCAGCTCGGGTAATCCCGACCTGCTGCCGACCGCATCGACCAATTTCGACGCCAGCGTCGAATGGTATCCGACACGCGGCGCCATCTATGCGGTATCGGCATTCCAGAAGGATATCGGCACGTTCGTCCAGACGCTCAGCGTCAGCGTGCCCTTCTCCGAGCTCGGGCTGCCGGCATCGCTGCTCACCGGTACCACGGCGTTGCCGAGCGACTCGTTCATCGTCACCCAGCCGATCAATTCGAGCGGCGGCAAGCTGCGCGGCTTCGAGGTAAACGTGCAGCAGCCCTTCACCTTCCTGGGCGGCTGGGCGAGCCATTTCGGCGTGCTGGCGAACTTCACCTATGTCGATTCGAACATCCGCTATCTGATCGCGACGAGCGGATCCGCCTTTGTCACCGCGCCGTTGGTCGGGCTGTCGAAATACGCTGCCAACGGCACGCTTTACTATGAGGACAAGAAGCTGTCGGTGCGCGGTTCGGTTGCGTATCGCTCACGCTATCTGACCGCGGTGCCGGGGACCGAGGGCAATAGCTATAACGGCACCAACTCGACGCTCAACGTCGATGCTCAGATTTCGTACAACATCACCGATCGCCTCAAGCTGAGCCTCGAGATGATCAACCTGACCGACGAGCTGAACGACCAGTTCGTCGACTCGACCAATCGCCTGAACGTGCTGACCCATAGCGGGCGGCAGTTCAATTTCGGCGCCCGCTTCGCCTTCTGACCTCCCTGAATGGCGATGCTCAGGCCGTCCCGACACCGGGGCGGCCTCTTTTTTGGCGTCATTCGAAAGCTTTCCGGCGAGTGAAACGCGATCCGGACGACGCGACCCTATCGTTGGTTCAGCCTCGACCGCGGCCGCCGGTATGATGCGGATTCAGCGTGACGTCCTTCGATACCCTTGCGGCGAGACGCCGATCTCCCGACTGAAGGCCCGCGAAAAATTGTGAACGGTGCTGAACCCAAGCTGGTAGGCAATCTCGGTGATGCTCCAATTGGAGTGGAGCACCAGCTCGCAAGCCTTCTGCATCAAGGCGCGTTTCTGCATGTCGCGGGAACTTTCGCCATGGGTCTCGCGAAAAAGCTTTCGAAAATGCGACACGCTCAATCGGGCGCCCGCCGCCAGCGCCTTGAGGTCGAGCGCCTTCTCTGGTTCGGTCACGATCCGTTCGGCGGCGCGACGCATCGCTGGCCACCGCGCACCCGCGCTTGCCGCCGCGGGTGAAAGACCCGTTGCGATTTCCCCGAAGACTTCGAGCATCAAGCCGGCAATGCGCAAGGGACGTCGCGCGCCGCGATGTTCGGCGATCGCCTGGCGCATGAGCGCGTAGATCGCGGGGCCATTAACAACCGGGAGCAGACCGCGCCAATCGGCGATCGGCTCCGCCGTCCATGGCGGGTGCACGTCGACATGCGGACCCAACGGATATCGCGCGCCGCTTTTTACGCGCGGACTGCGCTCGGGATCGTGAACCAGATCAAAGTGCAGATAGGCGACAAACATCGCCGGAGATACGCCGCGCATCTCGTGGAGGACGCCTGGAGGCACCCACACCAGACTCCCGGGCCCGACGTCGAATATTTCCTTCCCGACCGAAAAGCGGCCGGCGCCAGAGACGATATACACCAGAAGATAGTCGAGTAGCGCCCAGCGCTTGATGTGCCACTCTCCGCGCCAATGTTCGAGGGCGCCCCGAACGTACGGCGACAGCATGCCGACGAGCGCATAGTCGGTGCTGCTCGGCGCCCGGATGTCTCGTGCGATCATGCGTGATGCATAATCGTTTGGGATACGCATTGCACGCCGCGGATAAAGACCCGCGCTTCCCGATCGATAGAATGAGCGGCGATGGGATCAACGTCGGGGAAGAAAGCGAAGATGCATTATCCGGAGCCAACCCGCGAAGACATCGAGCGCTTCCAGGAAGACGGATTCATCGTCGTTCGCGACGCGATCGATCCGCTCGAACGCGAGGCACTTGCGGCGCTCGGAGCGGAAATGATCGGCCGCCCGGCGGATTGGCGAAAGGACTGGGATTGGCGGCGTGGAGAACCGCTCGATGAGCGCGCTTTCCGCATTGTCCAGAGCGGCGTGGACCGCCTGTTTCCCTGGCTGCCGCAGTCTCGCTTCCGGCGCTGGGCGAGCCATTTCGGCGGCGCGCTGATGGGGCGGGAGATGGCATTCTGGTACGAGCAGTTCCTGGCCAAGCCGCCCGGCCGCGGCGCGCCGACACCGTGGCATCAGGACGAAGCCTATTGGGGAAGAACGCTGCGCGACCGCGGCGTGACGTGCTGGACCGCGTTTCATGCCGTCGGCGTCGAGAACGGCTGCATGCATTTCGTCCGGGGAGGGCACAAGCAAGTGCTCGAGCACCGCAACCCGCCGGAAATGGCGAGCGACCTGCTGGTGTGCGGCGTTCCACCCGACAGCGCCGTCGTTGCCTGCCCGCTCGACGCAGGAAGCGTGACCTTTCATCACAGCGCCACGCCGCACATGACGACGGGAAATACCACGGCGACCTGGCGGCAATCGCTCACGCAGCATTTTCGCGACCCCCTGTGCGCCGCGCAGGCGCCAGACCATTATGCCTGGAGGGTTCGCGTCAGCCAGCGCGCCGACGGACCCTGACGGCTGCTTGCGGAAACGGGGTCAGGACGGTTCTTCCAGGTCGGTGCCGGGAATCGGCTCGTCGCCATGCACGCCATTGGCCGCGGCGATCTCGCGGCCGTGCTGGTCGAGCATCGGTGCGGAGAAGGGTTGCGGCCCGGGCGTGCGCGAGAATTTGATCGCCCGAGTCACGCCGCGGTAGCTGCCAATGACCGGATGCGCGATGCTCGACACCATGTCCTCGGCGCGAACCTGCGGATGCTCGAACATTTCTTCGACGTGACGCACTGCCGAGCAGGGTACGGCATCCCCGAAGAGATCTTCCCATTCGGTCGCACCGCGGGCGGCAAGCGCCGTGCGCAGAAGCGGAACCAGCTCCGCCGCATGGGCTGCGCGTTTGCGAACGCTGTCATAGCGTTCGTCGCGCGCCAGGCCGTCAAGCCCGACCTTCTCGCACAGCGCTTTCCAAAAGTGCGGCGTATTGGCCGACAGATACAGATATCCCTCACCGGTTGGATGAAGACCAGTGATGCCGCCCGAGCGCATGTCGCGCGAGATATCGTAGGCCTCGCCCTCGGCCTGGATCATCCGGGCGGATTGCATCGCCAGCGCGCTGCGCAACAGCGAGACGCCGACATATTGTCCTTTCCCGCTTCGCTCGCGCTCGAACAGCGCCGATGCGACGCCGGAGGCGACCAGCGCTGCCGCATAATAATCGACGGGCGAACCATAGGTGAGTTCGGGAACCGGCGGCTTGCCCTGAAGGACACACATGCCGGTCATCGCCTGGAGGACCTGATCGTAGCCGGCCTTGCCGCGCAGCGGACCCTCCTCGCCATAGCCGGTAACCGCGCAGTAGATCAGGCGCGGGTTGATCGCTTCGAGCCGGGGATGGTCGATCCCAAGCCGCGCGGCGACACCCGGACGGAAATTGTGCACGAGCACGTCGGCCTCGGCGACCAGATCGAGCAGGCGCTGGCGATCGGCTGCCTGCTTGAGGTCGAGCACGATCCCGCGCTTGCTGCGGTTGACCCCGAGGAAGGCGCGGTTCTCCCGTTCGAGCGTGGAAGGATAGGCGCGCAGATTGTCGCCGACCGGCGGTTCGACCTTGATCACGTCGGCACCCTGATCGGCGAGCAGCGAGCAGCCGTAGGGGCCGGCGATATAGGCGCTGAGGTCGAGCACGCCGATGCCCGAAAGCGGCCCGCGCGGGCCTTCGCGCGCGGGATTGTCGAACGCGGACGCGGCGGGAGAGGAGGTGGAGGCCTTCGTCAAGATCAGGTTCCCGGTTGGGTATAGAATGCGGGGGCGAACAATTCGCGTTGCCAGCGACGCGGGTCGTTCTCGACGCGGCTCGTGACGTCGAAGATCATCGTGGCGCGGCGGCGCTGGTCATAGGTGGGCCAGGCCGGTAATCCGGCTACGTCGGGGCTGCCGGTGCGGGCGAAGGCAAGGATGCGCCGCTGCATCAGCCGCGACAGCGCGCGCGTCTCGGGTCCGCTACCGGTCCAGGCGTAACGTGCGTCGACCGTGCCGAAGACCAGCCCGATATCGATCCCGTGGAATGCGCCGCGATCGGGGTTGGTCGGGGATCGGAAATCGACCTGATAGACGAAAGCGGGGCGGCCCGCGCGGGCGCGCGCCTCGGCCTCGATCAATTGCGGCCGCCAGCTGCGGCCGTCGGTGGTGGCGGCGTAGAAGATATCGGCGGGCGACGCCGCCGGCATATGCGCGCGATAGGCGCGGACGACGGTTTCCGGCGACAGATCGACCGGCAGTTCGGCGGCAATGCGATCGGGCAGCGCCTCCCAGCTCAGCCCGCGCATCTCGGGCGAGGCGGGGTCGGAAAAGTCGCGCGTCTCGTCGCGCGTCGCGCCCAGCATCAGGTCGACGCCGAGTCCATTCGGGTCCGCGTCCGGCCAAAAGGGGTGGCGCGCCAGCGCGCGGCCATCGAGTACCGGTCCGAAGTAGAGCGAGCTGTGTTCGATAGGATCGTCGGTCTCCAGCGCCTCGATCAGCTTTTCGACGGGTTGGTCGAGCAGACGCCGGGGCTCGCTATCCTTGACGCCGAGCCGCGCGAGATAGGCACGCGCGCGCTGGGTCGCGTGGACTGGGCCCGACACCGTGATCTGCTGGCCGCTCATCGTGATCGCGCGGCGGAACAGGCCGCGCGCGGCGGGCATCGCCATCAGGGTCGCGATCTTGGCGCCGCCGCCCGATTGCCCGATCAGCGTGACCCGCGCCGGATCGCCGCCGAACGCCGCGATATTGCCGCGAACCCAGTGCAACGCGAGCACGAGGTCGAGTTGGCCGGCATTGCCACTGTCCGCAAACGCCGGATCGAGCCGCGCCAGATAGAGATAGCCCAAGGCATTGAGCCGATGGTTGACCGTCACCACGACGGCGTCGCCCACCGCGGCGAGCGCGCGACCATCAGTGATCGGGTCGTTGGCGCTGCCATAGGCATAACCGCCGCCATGGATCCACACGATCACCGGCAGCCGCGCGCGCGCATCCGGCCGCGGCGTCCAGACATTGAGGAACAGACAGTCCTCGGCCTGTGGACGGCGCTTGCCACGCTGCGGACAGGCAGGCCCAGGCGCGATCGCGCGGATCGTCTCACGCGCCATCGGCTCGGTCACGGGCGCCCGAAAACGTTGGGCGCGACCGTAGCGGATACCGCGAAAGGCGGCGACGCTATCCCAGCGCTCGCCGAGGAAGCGCCCGGCGCGACACGCCACGATCGGATCGCCGGCCGCATAGGCCGTACCGGTCGCGAGCAGAGCGACGCTGCCCGCCATCATCGCGCGCCGCGTCGGCGAAGCGAAAGCGGCCTCGCTCATGCGTCGCCCGCCAGGCCGAGCCAGGTCAGCCGCCAGGCGCCGTCGTGCCGGCCGCCCGCGCGGTACCAGGGTTCGAAGACGATCGGCGCACGACCCTCGGACTCCAGGCGGATCGTGTCGCCGTCCGCGACTACCTTGGGCGCGCCCGAGAAGCGCAGTGTCTCGCCGCGCTTGAAGCCGTCGACCAGCCCGGTCGCAAAGGCGAGCGGCCCGCGCGTGACCGCGAGGAAGTCGTAATGCATCACTTCCTGCGCGACCGGCACGCCGCCAGGCGCGAGCGATTCCTGGACGTTGCGCTGCGTTGCCTGATGCACCCTGACCGGCATCGGCAAATCGAGCGTGATGACGTCGCCCGGTTCCCAGTCCCGCTCGATTCGCGCAAAGCTGCCGGGGGTCGCCTCGATCGTCTCGTCGCCGACGCGCAGGACCGGGTGTTCGACCCAATCGGGGATACGGACATCGACCGCGAAACGCGCCGTTGACGAAGGCGTCACCTCGATCCTGACCGGCCCTTCGAAGGGATAGGATGTTTCCTGGCGGAGCCGAACCTCGCCCGCGCCGGGCAAGGTGACCTTGGCATCGGACGCGCCCAGCAGGTTGACCGCTGCCGCGCCATCGGCGGTCACGCCATAGGCGATGCCGGGCAGCTCTTCCAACGCCATCGCTCCGCTCGACTTGCAGCAGCGCCAATAAGTGGTGTGCGTTCGCCGCCCGTTGGGGAAGGAATAATAGCACCAGTCCTCGCCGTCGGGCGCCTGCGCGCCGAGCAGGTCGTTATAGGCGCTGCGCTCGATCTCCTGGGCAAAGGCGGCATCGCCCAGGATGGTCAGCAATTCGCGGTTGAGCTGGATCCAGGCCATGGTCGAGCAGGTCTCGACATAGGCTTCGGGGCTGAACACGCCGGCGGGATTGAACACTTCGCGCGAGCGATGCGCGACCCCGCCCCACGGCCCGCCGCCGAGCGTCAAATGGTGTGTGCGCACCGCCTGCCAGATGTTGCGGACCGCGGTCAGATAGCTTGCCTCCCCGGTCGCGCGATGGAGCTTGGCGAGCCCGACCAGGTTCCACAGCAATTGATACGCCTTGCCGGTGGCGATCTCCGACGGGTCGGCGCCGGCCAGCGCCGTGCTCAGCAAGCGGTTGCGCGGTTCGCGCTCGGCCTGTTCGAGCATGAGGCGCGCGAGATCGAGATAGCGTTGCTCGCCGGTCGCGAAATAGAGTTCGACCGCGGGGTCGAGCAGCACCGTGGCCGACAATCCGAAATGATTGCCGAGATCGGTGATCGCGATCCCGCCTTCGCTCAGCGTGTGCCAGCACAGATCGCCGATGCGCGCGGCCGCGTCGCGGTAGCGATCGTCGCCGACCGCCTTCCACAATTCGACTAGCCCCAGGATCAGATAGGCATGCGTCCAGATGTCCCAGGTGCGCAGCGCGGGCGCGCCGTCCCACGTCACCGGCTTGGGCGGCTGCGGCACCATGAAGCGGCGCGACGGCGCGTAATTGCCGAGATAGCCGTCCGAATCCTGGCGCTCGACCAGGTAATCGGCGACGCGCAACACGCGGCCGAGCAACGCATCGTCGCCGGCGCGCACCGCGGCTCGGGTCGCCGCGACCAGCCATTTGCCCGCGTGTTCGCCATACCAATCGCCTTCTTCGTCGCCGGCCACCATGTCGGGCGCGAACAACGCGATCGCCGGGCTGTGCTCGTCGACGATGAAGTGCGACAGCCGACCCTCGCAATTGGCCTCGAGCGCCTCGCCGAGCAGCCCACCCAATGTCACCGTGCCGGGCGGCGCGAGGTGCATCGCCGGCTCAGCGATCGGCGGCACAACGGAATCCGATCCCCGCCGAGCGGTCCTTGGCCGGCGCCATCAGCAGCAATTTGCCGTGCTGGTCGAGGCGATAGGCCGGAGGGAAATACCAATGCGAGGTCTGCGGCTGATAAGCGCTGCCGCCGCGCAGCACGCCGCCGCGGATGCGGTCGTCATGATATTCGTCGGTCCACTGCCAGACGTTGCCGACCAGATCCTCCACGCCGAACGGACTGGCGCCCGCGGGGTGCGCGCCGACGTCGGCGGGCGCGGGCATGACGCGGTCGAGCGACGGCGCGGGCACCGCCGCTTCGTCCCAATCATCGCCCCAGGGATAAAGCCGGCCGTCGCTCCCTTGCCCGGCATATTGCCATTCCCATTCGCGCGGCAGCCGCTTGCCCGCCCAGGCGGCATAGGCGCGCGCATCCTCGATCGCGACCCAGATGACGGGCTTGTCGTCCCAGCCCGCGGGCGGCGCGCCGTCCTGCCAGTGGCGCAGGAAATTGCGATCGTCCGCGGGCGCGTAGCTGTTGGCGTCGAGGAACGCCTTGAACTGCGCATTGGTCACCGGGAAGCGGTCGATCCAGAAAGCGTCAATCGCCATCCGCCGGCGATGGTGGCGGCGTGGGCTGTCTTCCCAGGGATATTGCACGTCGACGCCCTCGGCGGCGTAGCCCTCGATCTCGATCCCATGGACCGCGAAGTCGAAGTCGCCCGCGGGGATCGCCACCATGCCCTTGGGGGCCTCGGCATAACCGACGGTCGGAGCGATCCGCACGAGTTGCTGTTTCGCCGAGGTCCACGCCGCCGACAGCGAAGCGAGCGGGGTGGCGGCGCGGGCGCGCATCTGGTTCAGGAAGCCATCGAGCCCGTCGACCGCTTGTCCCTCGCCCACCGCGAGGATCGCCCCGAAGCCGCGCCCGGCGATATCCAGCGCCAGGATCGCGCGGTCGCCATCGACCCGCGGATCGAGCGCGACGCCGTTCCAGACATCCAAATAGCGGGTACCCGCGACATGGGGCACCGCGAGCTGCTCGCCACCGACGGCATATTCGTTGCGGTTGATCAGCGCCCACAGGGTTTGCCCGTCACCGGGGAACCGGCTGGCGAAGATCCCGGCCTGCAACGTCCGCTCGTACGGCCGCCAGTCCGGGCTGACGATCAGCGGCGCGAAGAAGCGCTGCACCATCGCCACGCGGCGCAAGGTCTCGGCATCGCGCGGCGTGAACATGTTGACGAAACCGAACACATTCTCCCACGCGACATAGCCGACGCCGTTGAAGAAGGCGTGCTGCAGGTCGTTGGTCCGCGCGCGGCTCCAGCGGTTCTCGATATTGATGATGTGCCTGGGCTCGAGCCACTTGAGTTTGAGCACCGTCGGGATGCTCTCGTCGGGCACGCGCTTGGTCCAGCTCTGCAGGTTCCAGCTGAGGATATGATCGCCCGCCTGCGACGTGGTCTCGGGCTGCAGCACCACCGCGCCGCCTGCCGCTTCGCACGCCTTGTGGAAGGCAAGCGGCACGCCGCTATAGGTGTCGCCGTTGATGCCGTCGGCACCTGTCGCCGCGACGATCGCCGCCATCCGCTCCCAATCGGGCGCGTCGCCCGGCCGCGTGCCATTGTCCCACGGCATGGTCGGCAGGAACACCTTGACCCCGCGGCGGTGGAAGTCGGCGACTGCCTGTTTCAGCCCGTCGATCCCGCCAGGCAGCGCATCGACCAGGTCGAACTGGCTGCGGTCGTCGATCCCGATATTGGGATAGATGTACCAGATGAGCACGCTGTCGACCGTGCCGAGCCGCGCCTCGAGATCGTCGAGATAGCGGTCAACCGTGTAGCGGCCGGTTTCGGGATCGTAGAAATAGCGATCCTCGACCATCAGCAGGGTGTGG
>Ga0307517_10010623_pt1 | contig 12863 bp, 5 predicted proteins | sample 23_EM_MG_FD_194515 | JGI IMG/M metagenome (GOLD analysis project Ga0307517, IMG submission 194515) | Populus trichocarpa ectomycorrhiza microbial communities from riparian zone in the Pacific Northwest, United States - 23_EM | ecosystem: Host-associated > Plants > Roots > Unclassified | place...
TAATAATTAACTTGTCATGGGGCATTAAGAAATAACCAAGTGACAAACGACTAATAAAATACAGGTATTCAATATTGGGGTTTTAAAATTAAAAGAATTAACTAACTATTTCGCTAATTACATTGATTATTCTCAAGATTTATGTAATTACATCGATTATTCTCGAAATAACCAAGTCACAAACGACTAATTATTTCACTAATTACTAATTAAAATCTAAATCTTAATTTATGGATTCTAACTTATATTATATTAAAAAAAAACTTAATCTTAGTTATTGTTATAAAAAAATACTCTTAACTTAAAATCATTTTGACTTACTTTTATTATAAATTATTCATAAAAAATAATTTTTGAATTATAACTCAAAGTTAAAAATTATTCTACATAAGCCTTGCCAAATACAATCCAAGTTTCGTTCTTCAATAATTTTAAAGCACGTTCCTCACATCGACTCGATATATCCAAGGAAATTAATTTTTCTGGTGTTAATCGCAATGCTGTCATCTATAAATAAAAGAAAAGGGAGTAAATGTTTTTAACTGTCAGGTCAAACTTTTCATATTTAAATTATTATTGAAAATATCAACTTAACCCAAACGTTGTCTAAATTGTTGAGGGGAAATTTCTTTTCAGGTGTCGACAGAAGAGGCCAAGTGGGCTTGTTGGGAATGGGCACGCACTCATACTAGTGGCCATTGTCGTTGATTACAATGTGCGGCAAGTGGTATTTTTTTTTTTTTAACTATAATAGTTAGCGTGTCTAGAATAGAAGTGTGATTTGTTTTTTTACGAACCCGTACAAAAAACAAGCTTTGTGTACACTAAATGAATTATACATTAAAAATACAATCATATCTCACCATATTTTTATCTCAAACACTATACCATTTCAAAGCGGGATGCAAATCATGTTTTTTAAATTTTTAAATTTTCTTTTATTAAAAATTATTTTTTATATTTTTAGATCTTTTTATATACGGGTTATAAAATTAATTTTTTAAAAATAAAAAAAATATTATTTTAATATATTTCTAAATAAAAAATACTTTAAACCATAACTATTACTACAATCTCAAATATGTCCTAAACTATTATAAAAAAATGACAAGTGAATGATGACTACTTGTTATTGCAGCATAACTATATTTAAAAAAAAATATTTTTTATTATTATAAATTATTTTTTTAATATTTTGACTTGCTAATATAAAAAATAAAAATTTTAAAAATAAAAATAAAAATATTTTAATATATTTTTAAATAAAAAAACTTTAACATAGTCAAAAACACTACCTAAATTGTTGCATGCTAATAGTTGGTGAAAAGGAGTTTTGATTCATTCGAGAAACTGTTTCTTGATTTTCCTCGTCAAGAAAAATACAAGATGTAGTTCCTGGCAACCTGCCTCCTTCGAAAGAAAAGAAAATCCGTGAGCCATCTTTTGTCCAATGACTCACGCTAAGCATGAAAAGTGGTCGCCATTCCCATTGTGCAATCCACGATGTACTGGGCTTTCATAAAATAAAAATAAAAAATCTCAATTTAGCCTCCAATTTACTATTCCTTCTCAATTGAATCTTAAATCTATGAATTTTATTATTTTAAGTCTATAATATTTCTTACATAGAGAGTTACGTCACTTTATCAATTTCTTTTGGTAGTTTAAGTGTGTAAGAAAACAACCTCAATTTAAAGAAAACTTAAAATAAAAGAAAGAAAATAAGCCCTAACATTTTCAGTTTGATATGCATATTTACTAAGACGACAATAGTTCTCTTTCATCTACTAATGAGCCCTAATATTCTCAATATTTACTAAAACGAAAATGGTTTGAAAATCTAAAATAAAATGGTGATGAAAATTAACAAAAGGATTTGATTGAGAATTTTTTGAAACATTTGGGGATATTAAAAAAATTAATAGATTTTGAACTCAATCAAAAATGAATTTATAGGTTTGAGACTAATTGGTTTTATTTAAAAAAAAACCCACGTACTGGATTGTGAGTGCATGGTGGAGTTAGAGGGAATTTAGTAATGCGGTCAAAACACTGTTTGCTGAAAATTTAATATTTTTATTTAAAATTAATTTTTAGTATTTTTAAATTATTTTAATATGCTAATATTAAAAATAAAAATAAAATTATTTTAATACATGTATAATTCCCATTAACAGAAATATTTATTAGATTTTTTTTATCATCAAGGAGGAATTACTGTCCTACTACTTGCGGCGAGAATGCACTACTCTTTCCTTTTTTTCAATTTTATTTTTATAATCAAAACGTCAATTTTTTTTTTGCCGGATTTGCTTTAAAGAGGGAGGCTAATCGGTAAGATCACTTGATAATTATGTTAGCTAGCAAACGTTAATTCTAAAATCTAACCCCACGTAAATTAATACCAATCAGCGATGTGATTAAGCTATTAAGTATTTGTGTTTATATTATTGTGCTCTTTAAGTATAATTGCTATCTCTCTTTGCTATCCAACATAAATCGTTTTTTTTTCCTTCTAATTTTCTTTAGTTTTGACTCAAAGGAAGCAGGATATTCTTGCTCTCAGCTATAAGAAGACTGGTTTAGAAATCCATTATTGTTTTTAGTAAGAAATAATTTCTTATGATAGTAACAATGTCAATCAAGCCAAAATCTTCAAAGAAAGCACTTCTGAACATCAAAATAGAAAGGAACAGGTCAAGAAGCAAATTTATTGAGCTGAGCAGGCCAACAAGAAGATTATTGCCATGGAATAGTCCATTTCACATAGAAATCTAGAAGCATCTTTTTCTTTATTCCAAAACATAATTTTAATAATAATTTTTAAAGTGTTTTTCGCTTGAAAATACATTAAAAAAAATATTTTTTTAAAATATTTTTTTAAAAATTAAAACAATAAAAAAACACAAAAAAATTGAAAAAATAAATCAAATTTTTGCAAGCATAGCCAGACGGGTCTTAGTCACAAGCTGCTGCTTGTTTATAGAATTCTGTTTGCTGCTGTATAGTTTTTCATGGACAAAAAGGAACCACCTGGTACTTCAATGACTAATGTTGAACCATTTCCAATTTGGACAAAAAGGGTTCTAAAAGGTTACTTTGCCGGTCTTCTTTACACGCAATCTCCAAAAAGGGATGCAATTAAAACAGAAAAAAGAAGCAATGTCTAAGTACTTGTATCACCTTTCCTTTTCTTGGTGAAATATTTGAGCTGCCAAACCTTTCCACTTCATCTACTGTAGTTTCATGGCCCTCTCATTAAAATTACCATACAACAATAATGTTAGAATCCCAAAGCTATGGATTCAGGAACTTTCATAGATGCAGCCTTCTGTGAGGGATAGTTGTTGGTGGATATGGCATAATGTCGCTTGGCCCAAGATTATCGATGGGGGGCGCTGCTTGCGCTGCTTATGGTGATAAGTGACTGATTGGTAAGCCATTGCTAATGCTAGAGCCTGCACATGCGAAAACAAAAACAAATAATTAATTGGTCAATTAAATGCCCTCTCATTAAAATTACCATACAACAATAATGTTAGGATCCCAAAGCTATGGATTCAGGAACTTTCATAGATGCAGCCTTCTGTGAGGGATAGTTGTTGGTGGATATGGCATTATGTCGCCTGGCCCAAGATTATCGATGGGTGGGCGCTGCTTATGGTGACAAGTGACTGATTGGTAAGCCATTGCTAATGCTAGAGCCTGCACATGCGAAAACAGAAACAAATTATTAATTGTCAATTAAAAACAGTCAGATCTTTACAGCAGTAATTCTAATGATGCAACTTTCGATCACCAAAAAGTTGTAAATGTGCAATACAATCAAGGATCTTACAATGTGATCATGGTTAGGACGAGCATAGATACCGGTGGTGATGGTGGTTCTTCTTTGAGTACCCTCTGAAGGTGGATTGGATATGTTTTTAAAGCCAGTTGGAACAATAATTACTGGGAAACCAACAAGATTTCCCAAGCAAACTCTCTCCCAGTCAGTTGCATTACCAATGAATGCATCGACAGTGAAACTTTTTTTCACTTCCTGAATTAATTTTCGCCGAGCCCTTTGTGCCTGTGGAAAAATAATCTAAATCTGAATGTATTGCATATCTCAAAATAAGTAACAGGTTAAATTTTGCCGACTTTCTCTAGATTGAACAAAGTTCTCAGAATTGCTCATAATGACTGTTATTGGCCTGTGCTGCTACTTCTAATACATTGCAGAACTTGCCAAATTCACATGAAACGACTGCATGACACCCATATGATTTGTCATGCTATGGACCAACCTTTTATAGAATCACAGTAAATTATCTAGCACCCTTAGCTCTCTACTTACTAGAAATGACCAGATTTCCAGGTTTAACATATCAAAGAGAAAAAATTAACACCTTTTAAATCATACAATGTTAGAGTAGTAGATAACAGACCTGCACATAATCAACTGCTGGAATTACACGTGCACGACGCAATTCAGTGGGCCATTGATCTTGAGCTTCATAAAGGTCATCCTGCCTGGTGCGTTGCCACTCATCAAAATGAGCCAACATCTCTACGTCCATGGTAAAATTTAAGATACCTTGAACAGAGTCGACCGTGTAGTTCAACTTAAAAGGAACCGTTTTAACACCCTTTGATTTGAGAACATTAACAACCTGGCATCACCATCTCAAAGAAGTTCACATTTATGATCTAAAATAACTCAGTCTCAGTCTTTACAGTCAATAAATTCAGCAGAAAGGATCTGAGTCTTTACAGTCAATAAATTCAGCAGAAAGGATCTGATTTTGTAAGAATCACATGAACTGCTTATGGCAGGTGTTGCCTGTTTTTTTACTTTCCTTTTTCTATTATGCAACCTCAGGATTCAGTTGTGTGATATATGATAAAGAAATAGGTGCACTAACCTCCATTTCAGCATCATCCGTGTACCCAACTGTAAGCCTTTTAATATCAACAGAAAATGGATCATCAAGGGGAACATATCTTGATGAGAGATCATCAGGGTCCTTCCCTCGAATGGTGTCCAGAACAACTGTACAATCTTCAGCACTTCTGCAGAAAGGTCCCAGCTTATCCTGTAAAAGCAATGTGAGATACTAGATTCCACAGGCAGTGCGTTACTATCAAAAACAGAAATCATGTGAAACAACGATTGTTACCAAGCTTTCTGCTATGCTCATCACACCAGTTCGACCGACCGTACCAAAAGTTGGACGCAATGCTGTCACGCCACAACGAGCTGCAGGGTATGTAATTGAGCCAGCAGTTTCTGAACCGATTGCAAATGGAACCATCCCTGTTCAAGAATGCCTCCTTTATTAAATGGAAAATGAGTATGAAAAAAATGTCTTCTATATATCAGGAAAACTTTTTTTTAAAAAAAAAAAAAACTGTCTTCTTGTTGCAGGAAAAATTTGCATCTGATATTCCTTGATGTCTTCATCACTACCTCATACTATTCAAGAGATGTTGAATATGGTTATATTTAACATGGGTTATGCAAATTAATTAAAGTTTTTTTTTCTTTTTACTTTTGACTCGGAAAAACTGGAAGTATATCTGGTTATAAACTTTTGACTTAAATCAAAAGTTTGTTACAAAATCAAGTCAAAATTTTGATTTAATCAAAAGTTGGAATTTTTAACTTTTAACTTATGAATTATAACTTATACTACATTCCTTTTTCAAAAAGGTTGTTTTGAGTCATTTTAATCAAACATGTTTCTACTTGCAGTCATTTTAACTCATTTTTATCATAAGTTATCTATGAAAAACTACTTTTAAATTATTACTCAAAATCAAAAGTCATAATTCAAAAGTCATGCCAGACAAACTCTAAGTTTAACAATCACCATCTGAAAAGGATAGCACATGGGTGGACATCGAAAACAGTGTGAGATCAGAAGAATACCAGCTGAGGTGCTGGCAGCGGGCCCAGCTGACGAGCCAGTTGAAAATTCCTCGATGTTCCAAGGGTTTCTTGTCCTACCCCCAAACCAGATATCATCATACGCAAGTGATCCAGAGACAAGCTTAGCAACTAGAACTGCCCCTGCAGACTTCAACCTGTATCAAGCATAGCACAAAACGAATTAACTAAATGAAACATCATTTACATTTGAATTGCAAAAGAAATGTTTTCATATTTGTTTACTACCTCTTGTAAACCCAAGCTTCAATATTAAGAACTTGATCTTTGAAACTTCCAGAACCCCATGTTGTCTTGTATCCAGGCACGACAATAATATCTTTTAACCCATAAGGAATCCCATGGAGAGGTCCTATAAGATGAAACGGAAATTTTAACCATGGAAATAAAAAAACTGATTGAAAAGAACAAAGAATCTAGTCAAAAGACTAGAGATGCATGAGAAAATAAGAAAAAAAGCGGACAGGCTCATCTATCATTACGAATCAAAGCGGCTAATCTATGCATATTAAACTATGATATGTGAATATTGTGCCCAAAAACCTGGAATTTTCATTTCTAAGTCAATGGCATTAGCTTACTAGTGGATCCATAACATGGAAAATATCAGTACACCTGCTCTGGAGGGAGAATGACAATGCTCAGATTATAATAACAGTGAGTATATAAAATAGGTACCCAAATACACTCCTTTGGCAAGCAATTCATCAGCTTCTTTTGCTTGTTTATAAGCCAATTCATCAGTATAAGTGATCACTGATTCCAGAACAGGATTGTACCTGGTATTGTGCAAGCAATCTGCTATTACTACACAAAACAAATGAAAAAAAGACCCTGAAAAATAGAATGGTACAAGAACCACACTAGTAATCTTTCTCTTGTTTTACCTCTTTAATCTCCGTAGAAAAATTTGTACAAGCTCCAGAGATGTAATCTGCTTCGTCCTAATCAGTTCCCCTAATTCAAGTACCTGACAAAGACCAACCAAATTCACAAATGAACTACGAAAAAATAAAATAAAACCACAGCCCATAAATAAGGCAAATTCATTATGTAGCAGCTTTCATTTACACTCATAAAGGCAATATCTTCTTCAGTTTTCGGCTTCTGAATGCCAGAGAGGGTTGGATAACTGAACCTGTTGCTTGCATTTTCCACTTGCTCATCTGTCCACTCAGGGTTAAAAATTAAACAAGATGGGTTATGCAACCCTCCATTCTCAGAAGCCACTAATTCCCTGTTAGCTGCAAAAATTGGTAAATTCAACTCTTTTGCTTCCCTCGCAATGTCCAACACCTGAATGAGTAGAGTTAATTTCATCCAAAATTTAATGGTCAAAACAAGGGTTATTTTCAGTAACAAAACAGAACACACACTCTAATTAAAAAGTCTATTCTCACAATCACCTTAGTATCATCGAAGAAGTTGGCATCGAGCATTTTAAATGCCTCTCTAAGTTGTGAACCTTTATTAATCTTCTCTGAACATTTGTTGTTCTCACTGTCCTGATGAAATAACATATCTAGAATCCATTACAAATAGCACCGTACATGTGTATACAAAATCGACCACATTCATAGACTGTCATGCTTATGTTGATTGATGGGTCTTAATTACCTGAACTTAACAATTACAGGGCTGGACCAAGACTTTATCACTGAACCTTCCCACATTTTTTAAAATGGTCTCACCTGTTTTTACAATTGTTATAGTAAAAGGCAAATATCTTTTCTAAAAAAAAGAGGATAATCGGAACCAGAAGAAATCACCAAAATTTCTAATCCTTGACCAGTATTGATGACATGAACATATAATTATGTTAATTTCTTGAACTTGTGTATGCAGTGAGAGAAGGTGGGATCTTTACCATGATCATGTCGTTACTTTCTGCAAGAAAACGGTTGTGTAGTGTTAGAAATGGCGGATTGAAGGTGGGATCTTCATGGGTCTGAGACAAGCACGCAGATCGAGCTTCAAAAAGAAAACAGAAGAGTACAAAAAAGAAGCAGAAACGTTGCAACCCAGTGGAAGGGGAAGGACAACCGTCGAGTTCCATTAGCTGCCACGTTTGTCGTTCAAAGTTAGTATCTCAGCTCACTCTTTTCGAGTTCTGGTTCTGCATAATACAGGAGCATGAGATTCTCAAAGCCAGCATCCAATGTTAACACTTCACAGAGCATAGAAAATTGTGTTTCCGGGGATAAATAAAACGACAAGTCAATCGGTTGTTTTGAAAGTATTTTAAAAAAATATATATTAAAACAATATTTTTAAAAAAATATAAAAAAAATACAATTTTTTTAAAAAAACTTTTACCCAAAAAAAAAATAATGACAGAGCCCCGGATCACGGTTGCTTTTCTTGGCCGGCAAAAAAAAGAATTGTGCTGATAAATTTTGTTTTTCTTTTTTAAATCCTTTTCCTTCCGAAGATTTTAGGAACGACTTGGCAGTGGAAGAGTAATGCGATGCGACCACCACTTCTCGTCAATTTTTACTATTGAAATCAACTTGTCAGTCTAAATTGTCAAATCATCACTACCTAGCTGGTCAATTCAATTTTTTAAAATAATATTGTTTAAATTTTTTAATTATTTTATTTTGATTTGACTCAATTTAAATAAAGTTTAATAAAATTATTTCACTGAATCATCTAAAGGTTAATTAAAAAAAAAATTAAAAGATTCAAGATAAATTTTAAATTAACTTATAAAAAACCGAATTTAATAACTATATTTAATTTGTTACTTGGCCAAGTAACATGGTTGCTTTTATCGGCCGGCAGAAAAATTTTATACTAATAAATTTTATTTTTTTAATCCTTTTCCCTTAGAAGATTTGAGGAATGGTAGAGTGGAAGGGTGATGCGTGGACCAAATACTCTCATTAATTTTTACTATTGAAATCAACTTGACGGTCTAAATTGTCAGATTATTATATTTAATTTAATATATAAATGCATGAGAAATTTCTTTATTTTACATTTTTTTAGTACAAGCTTGAAAAATATTATTACAAATACAAGTGAATTGAGATGACATCAATTTGATGATATTGATGTTAAAAAAATAGTTTGATCAAGATGAGATACGTGACTAAAAGATAATGTAATACGAAGATTATTCTTGGGTCACTAGTGCTTGTAATAACTCCATAAATTAGCGACTGTGACTTACAAGTTTTATTTATAATATCAATGATCGATGATTATTTATAATATCAATGTATACTTTGTAACTTATATAACCATTAAGGTACATGTAATTAATATGATTGTGTTCCGCTATATACTGCCAGCCGATCTAAATTTCTTTCAATGTAAAAAAAAAATATGCTAAGCAATAACAACCACCAACACTACAAAAAAACATCTTCATATATTTTTAAAAGATCTCCGTAATCTTACATGATAAAAAAAAAAGAATATAATAATCTTATAAGAAGCAAAATAAATAAATAAATAAATAAATCAAACCTTAATTTCTATAAAAAAATATTAAATGACAAAACTAAAAAAAAATATAACTAGAAATTATATAAAAAAAAAACCCGAGTCCACTCGGGTTAGCATGCCAAATTTGTAACTTAGTTATGATATTGAGGTAGCCAATTTAAAAACAAGTTGAATAAAGTAATGAAATTTAATTATCAAACAATCAAATATTAAAGGACAAGATTTAAAAAAAAAATTATATATAAAAAATTGTGTTAACTCAAGTTAACCGCCCGACCCTACAATCTTATGCATAAAATTATAATAATTTTATAGGAAAAAAAGTGAAAAAAATATAAAAATATAAAATAAATATTAAATGATAAAATTAAAAAATAAAATATTTTTTAAAAAATAAAATCAACTTATACTAAACTACAAAATCCACTAAGCTAGTCATTAGCCAAGCAAATCCAAAAAGAAAGTTTTCTTATATGCATCAATGCCGATGCGCTTGGCATATCTAGCCATTTGCTTGCAATCAATTTTATATTAAAGTTATTTTAAATTATTTAAGCAGATTGAATTTATTGAATCTACTTGTTGAATTCTTGTGTTTGAATAGTGTTTTAAAAATTATAAATTCATTTAATATACGTGAATGGCCATACATTATTTATCTACTTATTTTCATCTAAAAAAGGAAGAGAGATAATTATGCTTTTAAGATTAAATTTTAACGGTCTATTTTTAAGTAAACAACATATCTTCGGTTAGATTTTGAAATTTATAAAAAACCTCTAATTTTAATTGATTATAAGATTTATTTATATTGCTTAACATTTTCCAAATATAAAAATTAAATAAATAATATTTAAATGGTTTAATTTTTATATAATTGTGAAGTTTTCAAATGATATCCATCTTGAAAAAAATTAATTTTCTAGAAGCTTTTTAAAGTATGATAGTAATTATTTTTTAATATAATTTTTACTTGAAAATATATTAAAATAATTTTTTTATTTTTTAAAAATTATTTTGATATTAGTATACTAAAATAATAAAAAAATAAAAAAATTAATTTTAAATGAAAAATTTAACCCATTTAAAAAGCTTTGCTGAATGGTTTTTTCCACCATTCACCCTTTAATTCGTTGACTTTGACTAGACAAATATTTAACCCATGGCCTTTAAATTACATTCCACATACACATGCACGTACCAGATTTTTGCAACACAAATTGCCCAAATCCCGATGCATGAATTCAAATCCATCGGGATCCAGCTACAGTTAAAGGTTCTTTGCTCTCCTCTGGACCCACCCACCTCTAGACACTAGACAGCGTCATTCTCCACTCTTAACAGCTTGAGCATTTCAGCCACTAATCAGTCGTCTACGATAATCTTAAAGGTAACAATTCTTCTTTCAATTTTCAATTATTTCAAGAGCTTTAAATTTTTTAGGTTTTTATAGAATTCGTGCTTGCTTAAATTTTAAGGTTTTTTGTTTTTTCGTGATTTCTTGTACTTAAATTTGTTGTCAATAAGGTGTTTGATAATACACGAGAGATTCATAGCGTTGCATTTGTTTGATTTTTTGCAGAATTAAGTATCCATATAATGCTTAAGGTCCCTGATCATCAGGTTGCGGGCCACCAAGCTCGTAATGGGCAGCTTGGCCCCCTCATTGATGATTCGGGGCGTTTCTACAAGCCTCTCCAGGATGATGACCGGGGCTCGAAAGAGGTGGCTTTTTACTCCTCCTTCTCGTCGAATACGAGGGTCCCAGATCATATCCGAAGACTCTTTCCTGTTTTTCATGGGACTCAGCTCTTAGAGGCGTCTGACGGGTCTGGCCTGCGGCCGCACCTTGTATTGGAGGATGTTGTTTCAAGTCGTTCGCATCCATCGGTTATGGATATCAAGATTGGTTCTAGGACTTGGTATCCTGAAGCTTCTGAGGATTATATCCAGCGGTGCTTTAAGAAAGATAGGGAAACTAGTAGTTTGTCTTTGGGTTTTAGGATTTCTGGGCTGCAGATTTATGGAAATGAAGAATCTGGATTTTGGAAGCCTGAGAGGAAACTTGTTCAGAATCTCAGTGCAGCTGATGTTAGAGTGGTTCTGAAGAAGTTTGTTTCTTCCAATTTGCCGGTTGATCCAAATTCAGACCCTGATTGTTCTTTTGCGGCAAGTGTTTATGGCGGTTCTACTGGGATTTTGGCTCAATTATTGGAGCTAAAGGCATGGTTTGAGGATCAAACCATGTACCATTTGAATTCTTGTTCAGTTCTCTTGGTGTATGAGAAGGAGAAAGTGTTAAAAGGAGAGAGGTCAGATGCTGAAGTTAAACTTATTGACTTTGCTCATGTTACAGAAGGCAAAGACATTATTGATCATAATTTCTTGGGTGGGCTTTGCTCCTTGATAAAGTTCATCTCGGAGATTCTTACCAGTCCCGATGAGTGCACAACCAAAGCTTGTTTGCGGGACTCTGAGAGGGACAAGGAGATTCTTACCAGTCCCGATGAGTGCACAACCAAAGTTTGTTTGCAAGACTCTGACAAGAACACCAATTATTCTGAAAACGGTACCATTGAAGGAATGTAGTGTATTTCCAATGTTTTAGGGTTTCGGCTTAAGTTGTTTTACTTTTGAGTTTTATGAAACCGTCTCAATGAATTTGTACAACCTATTGAAGAATTTTCTTTCCTGCTACTATTATACTCTTGGCTGGGAAAGAAAATCATTGCCTGTAATCCCCATCGAATTTTTATGCACTCACTATCCTATATTCTTACATTATTATTTTGCTAGTTTGATTCTTCTGGTCGGCCAAAGATTTTCTTATAGTTCTGGCTCCATGTGTTAGGGTAGTAAATCCAATCTATTATTGCTGTACATGTTTAATGCTGTTTTAGGTGACGGGAAAGATTCTTTGCTTGGAAAGAGAGCGTGCATACAAGGAGATGACCCCTGGCGGCTAGTGGTTTGGTGAGTTTGAGAGGGAGAGCTCCATGTTGTGAAGATAAGATAGGAAAGGAACAGAGGAGTGATAGCTAAGGTTCATGCTAAATCTTTTTACGTGTTATACTGCTTAATTTTCCGGCCCAAAAGATCGACCCCTATGAAGTAGCACCTGGTAATTGACAGCGCATCTTTTTGGAATAAAACTAATGAAAATTGCCCATCTAAGCTCAATTTGCTCTTCATATGCTCCTTCAAGATACTTTCAAAATCCTAAGGTTAAATGTTACATTCCGTAGAGCCGCTTGCCTTCCTTTTATGGCAAGAAAGGTTGCAATTCAGGAAAATCAAATAAATAGGTAAATAAAGGAGTTTTTATTGTCAGTGACAGAGACATTAAAAAGCATTATCGAGTTCTTCACGCCGGGGCAAGCGAGTTGACAATGGGGGAAGTGGAAGGGGACCAATCGAGTCGCAAGGGCTGCGGTAGCAGAAGTAGCAGACGGTTGGATGTAATGAAAAGGGATTCGGC
>Ga0307517_10010624_pt1 | contig 12861 bp, 12 predicted proteins | sample 23_EM_MG_FD_194515 | JGI IMG/M metagenome (GOLD analysis project Ga0307517, IMG submission 194515) | Populus trichocarpa ectomycorrhiza microbial communities from riparian zone in the Pacific Northwest, United States - 23_EM | ecosystem: Host-associated > Plants > Roots > Unclassified | place...
CCCATATGGGTGCGAGAGTCTGAGGCCCGGGATCTGCCGTGAGGCACCATCAACTGTCAACACGTTCAACAAAAAATGGAGCGGCAATTATTTATGCAAACGACTGTATATGAAAATCCAGGCTTAAAATGTGGTATCACTAACATCATTTATGTAATTCTGTGAGTACCAGTGTTATTATCCAGAGAAAGAAGAACTCACCTATCTCGTCTTATGGCTTGTTCGCACAGCCAGCCAATGATCAACATGCACGTGACTGGATGTTGACAGTCCTTTCGTAATCGCTTGTCAAGGCATGATGCATGATGGAAGACGAATCGTTCCATCGTATCGGCGTGTCCTAATTTACGGCTGGGTAGATGAAGTTTAAACAATAACTGAACGGGATGAATACGCCACTCACTCAACAACCCACCACATTTCGAACATTCCTTGTTACTTGAGCCTGCAGCCAGAGGATGCATGTGTCGTCGCGAATGAATGCTAACCAAGTATCTGGATTATTCAATGCTGCCACCACGCGCTTACTGCATTTCTTGCTTCGGTTGGTGGGTTGGATAGGAAACAGGAGGTATGTGGTCCACTTTCGGCATCGAGGCATTGTGCATCTGACCTCTAGGATCGTGCAGCATGTTGGGGTGTTGCAAGACAGAAGTAAGGTTGGACGGAAGAGTTAGGGAAAACAAGACGGAATAGGCAAGTTTAACCCAGAATGGCCCTCACGCTGTTCATATACTTGTAAACGTTTAAACCTTCGAGTAAGTACAGCTTCATGAATGTACACGTGTTCTTGCCACAGACGCATAATCCTCAGATCCTCGCCCTATTTCCCAATAATCCGGTCGTTTGATCACTCTCTAGGCCTCACTTCGTCATCGCACGGGAAAACTCCGGTGTACACACACCCCGGTTGACTTCCAAACCGGAAGATCACATTGAATAATTTATCTTAGATTTGCCGCGCGCCTGAACTGTATTCCAACAAGGCTTCATGTCAATATGTCACCCGAAATTTGTGATCATCTTCCGCGACGCTTCTTCACACTCACGAGCTGCCTGAAATACGGGCATTTCCCAAGTTACCCCCTACTTCCTCCCCCCTAGCCTCTCCTCGATGGCAGAAGATCATAATATCTCTGATAAAGAACATAGTGGTGAGTATCTCGCCCTTATGTACCTTTTCATGAACGGCTTCATATTTGTGCGATAAGCCAAACACCCAACTACGAGCGGTGCTACCGCTGAGGGTCGCTCACCTCATTCGGCCACACAACCCAAGCGGTGTACCCATGGACCGAATAGTCGAAACCTCATCGTTTGCATTGACGGCACCGCAAATCAGTTCGGAGAGAAGGTGTGTGTTCTGGAAGGTTGTCCAATAGTGATCTTAAGCTGCTATTGTTGAACAGAACACAAACGTGATCGAATTATATAACCTCATCTTGAAGGAGGATGAGCATAACCAGCGAACCTGGTACAATAGTGGCATTGGGACGTACGCCCGGCCATCTTGGAAGTCGTTTAAATTCTATCGCCAGGCCCTTTCACACAAGATCGATTTGGCGATTGCGTGGTGCGTTCAGTCGTCGCTATCTGGTTCATGCTCCCGGTTCACCCTGTGTTCATTCAGGAAATTTGAACGAACGATCCTGGCTGCGTATCGATGGTTATCGGACAATTATCAGTCTGGTGATTGTATATATCTGTTCGGTGCGTTCGAAAAATTTGATCTCCACTTGTTCGGTGCTAAGAGGTATCTAGGGTTCTCTCGTGGCGCATATCAGGTCCGCGTTCTCTCAGCGATGATCGACAAGGTGCAGTACTTTATACCCACTCAAGGCCTGAACTAATGTCCGAAATTTTATAGGTCGGCCTTATCTATAAGGGAAATGAGACTCAAATACCATTGTACGTTCAAAATAATCGCTTTATTCTTGTACCTAATCGATGATATTCAGTGCATACGAGCTATATTCCGATCCAGAAAGTCATTCCCATAAGGTAGCCCGAGTTGGATCGTCGCCAAAGCAGGACGAGAACAAGATGTCCATGGCCGAGCGATTCAAGAAAGCGTTCTCATACAAGGACGTAACCGTCCACTTCGTGGGTGCTTGGTATGCGATCCTATAGCTACTGTTCTGCACACCTTGTTCTGATGACTCGATTTCAGGGATACCGTTTCGTCTATTGGAATTGCGCGTAGCAAGGGCATACTCCCTGGGACAATCGACGGGATGAAACATGTCTGCTACTTCCGGCATGCACTGGCTCTCGATGAGCGGCGGGTCAAGTTCTTGCCAGAATACGCGTATGGAGGGACAACCATGCCCCCTGGCGCAACCGATAATGCCTCACCCATTAACGACGAATCGCAGCGCAAAGACAGTGATCCTCCCGGTGCGAATGGCAATCGTCCAATAGCCAACAGTGAACCCTCTGACAAGATACCCCCTGTCGACAATGAACCTATGGGTGGCCCCTCCCAGGCTAGGATGAAGCCAACGGGAGATCCCCCCCACACAATGGAAGTCTGGTTTGCGGGGACGCATTCGGATATGTAAGTCCATTACGTTTTTCCGTTCCAGCAATAGCGTGGTGATATTTTGGTATTTAGAGGCGGAGGGAATGTTGTGAACGCTGGGATGGATCGCAGCCGTCCTCCTCTGAGGTGGATGGTGTTTCAAGCTGGGGCGCTCGGCCTTCGCACGGCACCATTTGAACGCGATCTCTCTCCTGATCAGCAGATCGAAATCAAAGAATCATTAACCTGGTTTTGGTGGCCTCTTGAACTCTTCCCCTTTAAACGATTGACATACGCGAGCTCGGAGGATGGAGAGAAGAATACTTACAAGTAAGTCTCCTTGAATTGGACAGTAACGGTAACTAACTGATTAATTAGACCTCACCTTGGTTCGAGTCGTAAAATCCACCGCGGTCAGAAGATCCACGGTTCACTCGTGCTTTCCGATAATAAAAACTACACTCCGAAGGCATGTCCATTGTATGACGGTCCTAGCTTCTGGAAGGACGCGCGCACGAAGGGGCTTGGGGACAGGCTGGAACTCGACTTGTATGAGTACACGCAAACCCTCGTAAAGAACGTCATCAGCGAGCCTTCTGGCGCTGCATTGCAAAATTTGCAGTAAACCGCGACGTGGGGTACGCCTCTCCCAATCCTTCAGATTTTCTTCATGGCTTACGTAGGTTTTTTAGCGGATGGATTGCAAGCGGTATACGATGCAGTGATCAGAGCCCTGAGCGGGCTTGATCCTGACGCCAAGTTACGACTTCTGGAATCCACAGTGGACATCATAGGGAGGGGTGTTCGCGGTAGTACACCTTTACAACAAAGTGATTCAGCCAAAATCCACGCTTTAGTGTCGGACATTCCGAAGACCACCCAGAACCAGAAGGTAGTGCAACAGTTTCTGTGCCAGTTTGTATACGGTAAGTGAAGAGCATTATCTCTTCTTTTCGTGAGGCTGAACCCCTTCCTAGGTTGCATCCTCATAGTAGCGAGACACACAGATCGGGTAGGGTCAGTTGCATTCTCGCCTGATGGCGGTTGGATAGTCTCGGGCTCGGCCGACAATACAGTTCGGATCTGGGATGTGGAGACGGCGGAGCCAGTGGGAGAGCCATTTCAAGGACACACAGATGATGTGTTGTCCATCGCATTTTCGCCTGATGGAAAGCGCATAGTCTCGGGCTCGGCCGACAAGGCTGTTCGGATCTGGGATGCGGAGACGGGGAAGTCACTGGGGGAGCTGTTCCGAGAACACACAGATTGGGTACGGTCTGTCGCATTCTCTCCTGATGGCAAGCGTGTAGTCTCGGGCTCGGCCGACAAGACAATTCGGATCTGGGATGTGGAGTTGGGGAAGCTGGTGGGAAAGCCGTTTGAAGGACACACAAACGGTGTATTGTCTGTCGCATTCTCGCCTGACGGAAGGCGCATAGTCTCTTCCGATGACAAGACAATTCGGATCTGGGATGCGGAGACAGGAAAGCCGGTGGGAAATCCGTTTCGAGGACACGCATCATCGATATCTTCTGTCGCATTCTCGCCTGACGGCAAGCGCATAGTCGGTTCTGATGACATCACAGTTTGGATCTGGGATGTGGAGACAGGGAAGCTGGCGGGAAAGCCGTTTCGAGGACACGCATCATCGGTATCTTCTGTCGCATTATCACCTGACGGAGGGACCGTAGTCTTGGGCTCAATGGACGGGACAGTTCAGATATGGAATGCAGAAACGGGGAAGCCGGTGGGACGGCCATTTCGAGGACACGCATCATTGGTATCTTCTGTCGCATTCTCACCTGATGGAAGGCGCATCGTCTCAGGCTCATACGACAAGGCAATTCGCATTTGGGATGTGGAGGCAGCGGAGATAGACGCAACCAGGATTTTGGATGTGGAGGCAGCGGAGCTGGATCGAATTCGAATTTGGGCGGCGAAGGCAAGGGGAGTGCGGAGAGGTGGATCTGACCCATGGAATCCTCTTCGTCTTCTCTCAATGGCGGCGGGCGATATCGATACCGGTGATCCTCCTGTCGAATTGGAGCAAACAGTGAAGTATCGTACTGAGGTGCGTGATTGTCTACATATATGATATGACGGGGCTGATCGCTGAAGCTTTCTGGCTATCTTAGCTGTTGAGGAGGGAATCTTCTAAATTCAACACGGGACAACTGGGGATACGTGTTTTGGATCAGTTCTCACTTAATGTTGCTGGCCGGCCGGTTGCTTGGGGTGCGCAAGAGGCGCCCAGTGTCTATGGCGGTCAAAATGGATCATGATTATTTATCCCGCAATCTTTGGGTTTTCTTACAACATTATACAGTGTCCCTTTACCTTCCGTCACGATTTAGAGTATTATAAGCACAACTTTTGAAATCTCACCGCAAATTTCAAGGGATGACGCAAACTCTTTACATCAAGTACCCCGCAAATTCTCAATTATGGCACTCAAATATAATGCAGAGTATTTTCATTGAAAATTTCAAATATCTGGCACAATTGTAGTCTGGGAGCTTTTCAAGCAAATGAATTGAGGCACATGATTACAGCGGTACGCATTTCTGGCCAATGGAATGAACCACCCACAACTTCAATATTCCCAAACGCAAGATGAGACGCATATGATCAATCTTATGGGCTATTAATGCATGGACAAAATTCGGCGCTATTCCTTTCAATCCAGTAGCGTTACGACCAGATGTCTTCGTGGGAGGTGCTAAGGAGGGCCATCGTCAGGAAATGGGAAAATAGTTCTTCAATCGGGAACATCGCGCGAGGGCTGGTAGTAATCGAGAAGGCTGATAACGCCCCTGCCGTGCTCCACAAGCTGCTTTGTTCTTCATAAATCCCCTCTCGCACCGCATCTAGGTATTAGCAGTGCTGAATATTCGAGGATATCACGTCAACACTGCTGGAAGCAATATGTAAGCCGTCTGATAACGAAGCCTTCACGACCCTGTCCGCCTCGCTATTGCAAAAAGCGTCTTCTGTGTTTCAGCAGAACTTCAAATTTCACATCCAATTACACCTACACACTTTTGACCGAATGCAATTTCATGAAGAACGATGGCAGCTCAGCACTTATGAGGGAAGAATGAAAGTTTGGGCCATAAATATACGACAATTAGAAGGTAAGTTTGTGGTAGTATGTGCTCCTGGAAAGTACGAATCAAATTGGTATCGTTGTCACTAAGTACTGCAGTCGTTGAATCCTGTCTTACTCCTAATGTCCGCGAAGTTATAAAAGTTACGAATGTTAGGATGGACGTCGTGAATGATGAAGTGTCTTTGGCCATTGTCCGTGGTATATAAAAATAAGGATATCGTTGCATAGTGTCCGTTTTTGTGTTTCAAATGTCAATTTCAAATGGTCCACACCTGGTTGGCGTTCCCAGTTGAGCACTGCCATGTTTGAACTTGGTTTCCGTTCGTCAGTGAGCCGTTGGTAAGATCCAAGCATTGACCTGTGTACATGGGCGTCAGTCAGAACTATGCATCGCAGAGAAAACCGATACGGCGTACCTTGGACCGACAAGACTAGTTTATTGTCACTACCGTAAGTCCAGGTTTGAGCAGCGAGATTGGCGAAGCAAGTCCAGATTTTCATCCCAATGCCGTTGGCAGGAGCTTTGAACAAAAATGGATCAGGATACATGTCGTTTAAAGATAAATAGACATATACCTGAGCCGGCGTCGAGACAGAAGTTGGTTCCCGATACGCGAACAGAGGTCATACCATGGTTGATCACCCATTTCTGGGCTCCGCTTCCGTTACAGTCATATCTGAGGCAGCTGTTAATATGTCTAGACTTAAATAACGTCAAAGCAGACAAACATTTGGACAGGTGTGCCATTTGCGTATGTAGCAGCGCGGACATCTAAGCATTTGTTCGTGTTTCCATTCGGGTGGATAGAGACTTCGGTTGGAGGAGGAACCACGTTCCCTTGGATCCCAGTAGGGAAGGTGAAGAGTCCTTTGGGATCGTAGGTGTTCTTCAGGTCGTGCAGACGAGCATAGTGAGCTCCGAAGTACAACTGTTGCCCTATGGGACGTGTAAGATTGCATGATGTTATATATTAGCAATGATGTCTCTTACAGTTCTGAAGACGATCATCGACGTAGTTGGGGTATGCACTGCGGTGGTCATTGAATGAGAGTGGGCGAAGTAAAAGATGGGTACATACCCGTAGTCCCAACCTGCCGGACTATTGTTGATCAAGCTGTTGACCATGCCATCCAAGAAGGTCAACCCGTCAGCGGGATATGGTGGGTTGTTGCCGAAAGAGTACGAATAGAACTGGAAGGTGAACATCGAGCTTCTGTGGGCAAAGGCGGTCGCATCTGCACCAACAGCGTTTATTGCTGAATTCGATCCTCCGTAAAGTTCAGCCTGGACGAACCAGCCCTACAGAGAAATGTCAGCAACCAGCAACGCTGGCCTAGAGAGAAAAGGCTTACGGAGTCGGCGGTGAAGCCGGCATTAGCGAGGTAGGTCATGAATGCCCTCCGAGCGGCATCACTGATTGGCGACGCTTGCGGTGTTGTCAACGACTTGGCGTAGAATGTATCATGGGTATCCGGGCCAGAAGCAGTGTTCAGTGGCAGTCCACCAGTCAATGAAGCGACACTGTTGATATAGGATCTGACATTACGACCACTATCACGAGGAGGCGGCATTGTGCTCAAGAATGGAGCGATTACAGCATCCAGTCCGTTCGCGGGCCCATACCAGCCACCTCCCAAACTGAAAACGACCCTTCCTTGGGCACTACCTTTCGTCAGCGTGATTTCCGGTCCAAACTGTGCTGGAATGCCGCTTTGAACGAAAGTTTGGAAAGAGCCAAGAGCGTTCGCGGCGTCAACGGCACTCATATCCCAATTATACCCGAGAATAGTTGCGGATGCGGGAACGGGGTAGGTTTTGAACGTGATTGAAGTGGTGATACCAAATGAACCGGCGGCACCCCGCAAAGCCTGGAAGCCATGTTTCTCAACGGCTAATTACTGAAGAGACAACTCGGAAGCTTACCCAGAAGAGATCCGAATTAGATGAACTAGAAGCAGTCTTGATTGAGCCGTCCGCAAGCACCACGTTGATGGAAAGAATGTTGTCTAGCGTCAGGCCCCACATCCGGGCGGTGAAACCATACCCTCCGTAGCCTACCCAACGTGGCGTCGATTGTTTCCGTCATGAAGGCAATGAAAGGACAAAATCTTACCTGAATGACCACCAATGCCGACATATGAGCAGGTACCGTGCGGGAGTGCCCTTCCTTGATTGTTCAAAGCCAAAGCTATGTCTCCGAGTCGATTTCCGGTTCCAACTACAGCATTGCCCGATGAAGGGTCGATGGTAATGGTGTTGAAGTTCCTCATGTCGACGACCACGACGTTATCCTGTCCGCCGAGTCCATTTGCGATGTAGCTGTGCTGTAAGCAAATAAGTCATATCAGCCCCAAGAAGCAGGCGTGTTGTACTTACTCCGCCGCTGCGACCAACAACTTGGACGTTATTGGCAGCGCTGGCCAAAAGGATGGTAGACACATGTTGAGGAGTTGAAGGAAGAGCAATAGCAGCAGGCTGGAAGGTATACCGTCGGTTAACTATAGTGCTGGTCAATCGAAGAGAGAAAAAACGCGTAGATGAGCGTGAATACTCACAGGCTTGACTGAGAGTCGCGTATTGGGAGTCGCCAGGGAATGAGACAGTAAAGCCCTGTCCCGTCAGAGATGAGCGTAGGTCGGCATTGACCACCGCGACAAACCCCAGCAATGCAGAAATACTGAGAAACATCCTGGGGAATCGTCGGGGCTTCGAAGGAGGCAGATCGTCGTCTGGGGCCACCTTTATATCGGGACTGGAGATTTAATTTGCACAGCCGACTTCGCAACAAAGAGAGGGTCCAAACAGATTGTTATCAATGATTGCGCTGACGTCGGGTATGTAATGCGGTCGGCCACGGATCCATTGTCGGGACATAGCCAACCTAAATCCGGACTAGTCTCGTCCCAGGATCCGTCTTAATTGGGCAACTCACCTTTTGATGGTCGTTTTGATGGACGGTGAAGTTATGGGAGATTCCTGCGCCATGGTCAGAATGGCCGAATTGAAGGAATTTCCTAAAAAAGATGGCTCGAGAGACTAACCCGGATAGAGCGGAATGCGTTCGGTAGTGCGAGCGCGGCGGACCGACAACCTGTCCGATTCCGCTGGAGCCACTTATGTTGAGCAAATGAAGGGTCTTTTGTTTCGTCCATGCGGGATCGGACGAACGGATAAGTAAGGGTATCAACATGTAACGTATGGGTATTTTTGACACATTCTTTATCTTATCTTATTCGTCCACATGTAGGTAGCTCTTTCCTTATGATTGCCCTACCTACACGATGCACCCCGTATTCGTCCGACTCATACCTTGTACCTTATCGTTGATTGATTACCCAGCTGATTAGATCTTAGCCTGGAGTTGTTTGAGATAAACTTAGCTTCAAAGACCACGAGTAATTAAAGACATTCCAAGCAGACAAAGGGGAAAGTCCGAGATCTTCAGGTTACGTAGACTCGTCGAATGAGTCGAGGATGGAGAATCCTCAAGTATGGAGGTACTTCCACCATCGTCGTCACAGGTCTACAAAACGCGCTCTCATACAGATCGTGTCCCCAGTCGAAAGGTTCTTCTATTTCCAACCCAACCTCAGATTCCCGAGCACCACGAAATCGCATAAACGTCCCCAACGGATGAAGGACGACGGACGCCAAGGAGGGGGGGAACAAGGACGAAGGAAATGAGGGTGGAGCCTTTGCGAGAAGACGATGGGAAGGCGAACGCTGGGTGCAGGTGTATCTGACTCGGACGGGGAGATTCTGGGATAGTAACATAGTACCTCCTCCGTCGTAGTTGTTGCTGTTATTCAAGTTCTTACCGAATCCAGAAAAAAGACACCTTTCTTTGTTCACAGTTGAAGAGCTGGTAAAAAGTAGATGCCATTGAAGATATTGTGCTTGATAGACAATGCTGGGGTGACGATGAAATAGAATGTGGAAAAGGGATACGGCACGCTCGAGGGAGCCCTTGTCGACGGTATGCAGTGTATCGAATGTGGTCGAGGACAGAACATGTAAAGTTGGCTGGGCGGCAGTACCCTGCGGCTGCGAGGAAGGCTGAAGCTAGTTGTCCAACTGAGCATCGAATGGGTGGATAAAATACGTACCGCTGATTTAATGTACTTATCCTACCGTGCGCAAGGTATAATTCACACTGCCATTGTCGTTCACGAGAGTGCGTTTCGAAGCCAGTGCTGCCGTTGTCCTCTTTCCGCCTCCCACACTCCGCCCCACAAACGAGTCCGTTATATCAGCCGCTTCCTCATAACCTGCGCCATGTCTCGACTCGAGCATCACCCGTGAGTCGATTGTCATTTCGACTGCCTTTCGAATACTCGGTTCAGCGGAGGAAACGACAGCAGCCGTCGTCTTGTGAGTGCGCTGATGACCAATCTCAGACCGGTTAATCCAATGCCGGGCGAGTAGAGGTAAGCCACGGTTAGTCCTATGATGCGATGTTAGGGTGCCGAAACAGAGAGGAGGGGAGGATCTCACACTGAATCCGACTCGGAGAAAATAGGGAATCGCGCCTGAAGAAAAACTAGACCCCGGTCAGTCATATAAGGTGTAGCGACATGAATAGAACAGATAAAAAACAAGGCAACGAGCGAGGTGAGGATGAACTTGGGTTCATGAAACCATATGCGACACGACCGATGTGTGGGACGAACTACCCGTCTGTGCCATAGAGCGACCACTCAGCATCTCATTGAGCAAACGGAAATGGTGATGAATTCCAGTACAACAGTGCTCAAATCCATTTTCGGAGTGGATTACATCAACCAGGACTGGCGTCCTGGATTAAACACTGTTCTTGAAGCGGAAAACGATGAGCTGAAAGCGATAAAAGCAGTTGAGAAACTTGCCAAGGCCAATAACCCTTTTCTCAAACACGAATTCTACAAACCTCGTCACTATTTGCCCACTTCCTGCACTACGCCAGTCCTTCAAACAGGGCCTCGTCCGAGTTGTCGCTGCAGTGGATGAGCTAAAGGACCGAAAGTGCATCATCGGAACTCCATTGACTATTGAATCCAATCAAAGAACGAGAAATCGGGAACCTATAGGTTTGAAGGTGGCGATGGCGAAATTGTAGCTACTGTCCAGCACGAGCTCGAAATCGAGGCTGAGGGTAGATGAGTCCGATGACCAAGCAGAGGAAGAAAGGGAAAAACAAAACAAGTCATAGAGCTGTGCCAACAGATGGAGACCATTTACAATTACATTGAGCATGGATCATTTGGAGACTCCCTGGGCCTCGCAAAACACCTTCGGCAATACCGAATTCATCTGAACCAGGAGCAGGCACGATGTCAGATCATCTGATGTGACGATGTCACACATGTCACCACATATCCCAGTCATAATGCATTGAAAAATATCCCTCCTTATCATTATACATTATGAGTACTTGCGGTGCTTCCGAGTCCTGACGGATCGCTGGGACGAAGAGCTCAGAATAAACATGGGGGAACAGGCGGGAAGTGAGTTGGAAAGGGCGGGAGGCGAATTGGAAAAGGCGGGAAGCGAGTTGGAAAAGGCGCGAGGCAAGCGCGAGGCGAGTTAGGCGGGAAGCGAGTTGGAAATTACGGGAAGCGAGTGTCGTCGAAGGGGCCTTCCTTCTCTTCCACCACCACCCCCCACATTCCCTTTCTCCTCCAGGAGGCAAGGATGGCCGACCGTCCCCTCTCAGTCGTGTCCACCACTAATTCCCTTGCTTGTGCTGCCAACATTCCTTTACCTGCTGATGACGGTTGGTCACTCCGCAAAGTTCGCCTGTCTTTTCTCGCAGCAAGACCCTCAATACCCAATGAATCACCACGAGACTCATATGTGGGGGCCACGCCCTACGATTCTGGAACCCTACTACCAGTGACGAAGGCTGAGAGCTACACAGAAGAAGAAGACCCCGTTGCACTTCCTCCATCGCCTAAAGCTAAGCGGCGCCCCCTTCTTCTCCTTGTCAGTTTGGTAGCGTTTATCGTTGTGGTTCTCGCCGTCATTCTACCTGTTTACTTCAGTGTCATCAAGCCACGGAATGTTCGAACTTCGGGACTCTCCTCAAACGGTGGCAATGGCACCCCAGTTGGTGGCACCTCACACACTCCCCCTTCTTCCACGAACGCAATCACTGGTGGTGATGGGTCGTCGATCAAAGCTAGCGATGGAACCACCTTTACGTACAATAACAAGCTGGGCGGAATTTGTAAGTTCATTTCCTCCATAATATTTCGTCGCCGAAGATACCTGGAGGCTAGAACCTCGCGCTAGAAGTGGAGCGCGATCACCCACTGCTGTGCTGACATCACTTTCTTTTTCGTAGGGTGGTCCGATCCTAACGATCCTTATAATACCAATGCTTATCCTAATTCGTGGACTCCTCCTCTCAACCAGAGTTGGAATTATGGCACTGATCGCATTTATGGGTCCGTCTCGTCTATATTTAAACATGATCACTTCCCACATTACTAATTCTGACCGGCTTCAGCGTCAACCTTGGAGGCTGGTTTGTCCTTGAGCCTTATATCTCCCCAGCTCTCTTCCAGAAGTATCCTGGTGCTACAGACGAATGGTCCCTCAGTCTTCTCATGGCGGCTGATACTGCAAATGGGGGTTTGAATCAACTTGAGGACCATTACAAAACGTTTATCGTAAGGGAGAACCCTAGTTTGCGAGTTCGAGTCGCTAATCGATTAATTCTCTAGACTGAAGCTGATATCGCGGAGATCGCGGGCGCAGGTTTAAACTGGGTCAGGCTACCGATTCCCTTCTGGGCCATCGATAAGTGGGGAGATGAGCCTTTCCTCGCCCAGACCAGTTGGAAGTAAGTTGACTCCAACGTCCGCCGACGACTCCTAAAGCTTTGTGTTACAGATACATCGTTCAATTATTCAATTGGTGCAGAAAATATGGCATCCGCGTAAACCTTGACCTTCACACTATTCCAGGATCCCAAAATGGTTGGTGGCTTTGTTGGATGTCAAAAGAAGTTGGACTTACCTTGATACCCGTAGGCTACAACTTCTCTGGGAAGGGAGGAGGGGTAGGACAAATTAACTTCCTCAGGGGGGTCATGGGAATGGCCAACGCTGAGCGTGCTATGAATTACATTCGAATTATCACCGAATTTATCTCTCAGCCGGAATACACGAATGTTGTACCCATGTTCAGCATCATGAACGAACCCATCACCGATGTCATCGGCGCCACAGAGCTCACTGGATTGTAAGC
>Ga0307517_10010625_pt1 | contig 12858 bp, 11 predicted proteins | sample 23_EM_MG_FD_194515 | JGI IMG/M metagenome (GOLD analysis project Ga0307517, IMG submission 194515) | Populus trichocarpa ectomycorrhiza microbial communities from riparian zone in the Pacific Northwest, United States - 23_EM | ecosystem: Host-associated > Plants > Roots > Unclassified | place...
TGGCACTTAGCCTTAGAGATTTAGTATATATAAAGATTACACATTGTCTATTGAGTCTATCTCAGAGATTATTGTGTAGGAATATATCTATTATATTTCTAGAGCTACTTCCGCAGCAAGCTTATCAACGTCGTCAAGGATTATCGGATAGACTGAAAGCAAAGAATGATGAAGAGCTATGTTACCAACCGAGATCTGGGAGTTGAATATGCGATTTCCCATCTCGACGAGTATATAAGTAGAGTAAACTGTGCTAGGCAAGCCAAGCAATCATTGTGAGGCCCCACATAGTGCTACAGATATCATATCTTAGTGTTTTGTATTAAACCAATTATTGTCTTCCGAGTTATTGTGTTTGAACCGTTAGAAACGTCTTAAAGCATCATATCTTGACCATAGAACCTTTAGTTGTTTGGTATTGAAAGCCAAAAGCTCAGAAAGATCAAGTCAGTTATACAGTCGTGTTTGTCACGATCAGAACGCAAGTCTTATACATTGAGGTTTTGGTGGCCTTCTTGTACTAGTTTCTCTTGAGAACTAACGTTAAAAGAACGATAAAAGGTTTTGGTGATCTTTTAAGTACAAAGAAAGCATTGAAAGCTTAAGAAGAGACATTGGTCTTGATGGAACAAAGTGTAAACTTATAAGTTTTGGCAGCTTATTGGTTTAGAAGTATCAGAAGTGAGAACAAGCAGTATAAATGTACTACACGTCGTTTGTATATTCCAAGAGTATTTACTTGAGCTATTCATTCCACAATGACTCTTTAGACAAGTCTGATATTATTGATTAAGGCCTTGGCACTTAGCCTTAGAAAGACTTGGTATATAAGATCATACAGTATCTGTTGAGTCTAACTCAGAGATTTATTGTATAGGAATATATCTACTATATTTCTAGAGCTACTTCCGCAGCAAGCTTATCATCTGGAGCCCACCGCGAGGGGTGGTTCTTACAAAGAGAAAATACTTAGGGATTTATTAAATCTCAACGTTACAAAAGATAACAAGTTTCGTACTAGTTATCAAAAATTCCTCCAAAGAGAACTCTTAGAGGAAAGCCGTGCGAAGTTCTTGGCGATCCACAAGAAGCTAGCGCAAGTCAACTAACCACAGGTAGACAAACACAAAATTCAAACAAATCTAGACCAATTACTAGTATTAGTTCAGATAGTAGACTTCGAGCTCAAGAGTCTAGTATCAAACGAGTAGAACAACGAGTCACAGCAAGTCAACAAGCAGCAACACGAAATTCTATTTAACAAAACCTAGAAACCTTTATCCGTCCAGATTCTCCTTTGACAGAACTATCTGATTCAGAAATGGTTCAACCCAAAAATCCCATTGCAACTACTAGTGCCCAACCAGGTACGAGTGGTAACAATAACTGCAGAGAGCGCTCTGTACCAATGCCCACTAGAAAAATGCCAAAGCCAGGTGAAAATAATGCTCCTACATTTGATACTGGAAAGCCAGAAGAATTAGGACGCTTCTTCGAACACATGGAAGATTGGTTTGCGGACAAAGGTATAGTAAATGATCTTGATAAAAAGAGACGCATAGTCTGATACTTAGATCCAGATTCTGAAGTACAATGGAATATCCAAGTTCACAAATGGGACCTTTGAAGAATTTAGGATTCAAGTGATGGTGTTCTACCCAAAAGCAGAGGAAATAATGAAAGGTTCCGTAACTGCACTTAAAAAGAAAATTTCGAAAATAGGACCAGTAGCAGCTGATGATCGAGACGAGTTGTTGAACTTAGTAAGGATCATGACAGCCAAAGTATTGAAACTCAAAAAGATCCAACCACCCATTCATACGAACAGGGAGTTAGTAGAATTGTTTTTGGGAAGACTTGACACAGATTTCGCAGCAAGGGTTGCAAATAAGTTATCAGTGCATCGCCTACTGAATGCTCAGAATCAGGTCAAAGACATTGAAGCGCGCAACACAGAAGATATGTATGACATATGTAGACGACGTGATGCCAGATATGGCAAAACATACTTCTTTAGAACATGCAAACCCCTTTGGAAAATACTTGGGTGTAGTCCCAGGTACTCCTTCTGACGCTAGCAGGCTGTAGCAAGACTGACAGATACCATTAACTTACAAGTCCAGCATAGTAAACAAGTTGATCAACACCTGGCAACTATGCAAAGTTATATGAATCAGCCAAGACCATTGGCACCTGTATCGAACACTGCTCAATCTCCTATAAACAGAGGAGTACCCCCTTAGAATCATGTAAACCCTACATACAGTCTTTCTTGTTATTATTGTGGAGGACCTCATCGAATTGCAGATTGTGATAATGCAAGAATACATCTCAATTTGAAATGGATCAAACAATTTGACAAGTACTTGCATTTACCAGATGGCACACAGATACCTCGAATTCCGAATAAAACTATGAAAGATGTTGTGGAAGAATTGAACAAGACTCCAGGAATAATTCCTGTCTCAAAAATTTCAGACAAAGCCAGTTTATTTCAGGATACTGCACCTAAGTCATTGTATCTTCAAGCTCCTACTACTGAATCAGAAGATCTTAAGACATTGACTGAGTTACTTAACAAAGTCGGCCTAGATCAACTACAGCAGTTGTTAAATACGAGGATGGGTACATCAATAGAAGATCTCGAGGCAGAAGCAGAGTCATTCACGCAAAATTTCAATTAAGTCCAGTAATAGTGTTGGTAAATTCCCATTGTCTTGAGGACTGACAGCGAAATAAAGCAATTGAGGGATTGGTAACAAGAGCGGCAGCAGCAAAAATTCAGAAAACCCATAATAATATGAAAATCGGGCCACCCAATCGAAAGAAAGATGTGGTACCTAAACCAGTTACTGTTGAAGAACATGGTGGAGCAGGAACTCCAAGCAAAAACACGAAAATGAATCCAAAGGAGAAGGCACTACCATATGTAGATGTACCTCCTTTAAGCAATAGTTTGCGTTCACTGATCAATGATCACGTCAAAGATGCTAAAATTGGTCCGGTATACAAAAGTCGTGCACCAGTAGAGGCTGGTTTGGACATAGAGAAATTAGTTGAGCAAGTTCTCGACTTAGAAATCAGTGTGCCTTTGAGAAACCTTGCAGGAATTTCAGGGGCCATTCAGAAGGAAATCTGAAAACAAGTCACAAAAGCAAGAATACCTATTGAGGCAGAGCAAACTGTTAAGCAGAGCTTGATCACAGAGTCCAGACCCACCATTAGAGTGGATTCTTTACCTTTGTCAACCTATGTTGTTATGAACGAACCATCAGAAATGGTTCCAGAAGGATATTTGATTGCAGATGATCCAGCATTGCAATATCTCAATACTCATAAAGAGGCAGAACCTGGAGACCTAGTAGTCGCAGAGACAAGTGAACCTTTGAGAGCCATTTATATGACCATAAATTGTATAGGGCAAAAAGAGTGTCTCTACGACCCAGGTTCCATGATTGTATCAATGGGACAAGAAACAGCAGTACAATTAGGTTTGACTTGGGATCTGTCACTCTGTATTAATATGGAAAGTGCCAGTAACCACATAGAAAAGACCTTAGGATTGGCAAGAAACGTAAGGTTCTTTGTTGGAGGGATAAATGTATTCCTTCAAGTGCATATTCTAGAAAATCCACCATATCGAGTTCTTCTAGGAAGACCCTTTGAGAGATTTACAGCATGTAATTCTAGTACAAAAGTAGATGGTTCCAGAAGAAATACAAAAACAAAAATATCAGGGTTTTTAGCTAGCCTTGAGGAATCCATACCAGAAGGAGGAGAGGTAGCCTTGATATTTGAATTTGATAAAGAAAATAACCATGTTTGTATCCAAGGGCATGCTAACAACTTTCACGAATGAAGAAAAATGCGATGTCTATTTGGCAGAGGCCATACATTGCTCTGATTTACCAGATGAAAATAGAGGACACTTCGAGAGTTATATGTTAGGAAAATGGCTAAAGCAAGGTAACAGACAAGAAGAAGATACACCTGTTAGTGTTTTAGCTAGTAAATATAAACCTGTTGCATTAAAAATGAGACCAGTAGTCACAGGACTACCAGAGCAGTTTAGGATATGATGTGATATTAGAGGTGACCCTCTAGAAGGAATGCCCAAGCTCGATCCTAAGCCGCCTGACTTCACACCAACCAGGCGATATACTCAAGAAAGAAAAGATGATATTGATAAAGTACATAATGACAACTTTCTATGGGTAGAAGAGCGAAAACTAATGCACCATTTAATGATGTTACAAAACCAAGCTTTTGCCTTGGATGATACAGAAAGAGGAAGATTTCGAGAAGACTTCTTCCCTCCGATAATAATCCCTACAGTAGAACATAAACCTTGGGTGTACAGGAATATTCCTATACCTTCTGGAATATATGAAGAAGTTTGTAAGATGGTACAACGAAAAATAGACGCAGGAGTCTACGAACCATCCAATGCATCTTATAGATTAAGATGGTTCACAGTTGCCAAGAAAGATGGGAAAAGTTTAAGGATTGTACACAGTCTAGAACCCCCTAACGCAGTAACCATTGCACACTCAGGTGTACCACTGGGAACTGAAGAATTAGCTTCTAGTTTTGCAGGAAGGGCATGTGGAGGAATGTTTGATCTTTATGTTGGTTATGATGAGCCAAGGAATTGAGAGACATGACCACTTTTCAAACACCTTATGGAGCCTTGCAATTGGTAACTTTGTCTATGGGTTGGACAAACTCTGTACCAATATTTCATGACAACGTTACAGAGATCTTGAAACAAGAAATTCCTGAATATACCAGACCCTATATTGACAATGTACCTGTAAGAGAACCAGCATCGCAGTATGAAATGTCACCTGGAAACTATGAAACAATTCCAGAGAATAATGGTATACAAAGATTTGTATGGGAACATATGAAGAATGTGAATAGAATTCTCTAACGAATGAAGTATTGTGAAGGGACTTACACAGCAAGCATATCACCTATGCAACAGGTAATCTGATACATGGGCTGTGAAAAAGACAAGTGGTGTTCTGGTCAAACCAGAGCATGTGGTAACAGTTTGGGAGTGTGACAGAACATAACTGGAATGGGACAGAAGGAACCATGCTTGTGTGTGACACTTATGGCAGTCAACAATATTAATCACACACTCCCACTCCACCTCCTGACTTGAGCTTTGCACTGGAATACCCATTGCAAATTTAAAGCTCTCATGGCACACAATATTATCTACTCCCCCATATGTCAAATTTTCCACTGATCGATAACCAAGATTTTTTTTTATTTTTAGGAATTGAGATTTTATTTTTCCTAATAAAAAACATCATGTATTGTGGATTATCTATCCATGACACTTTGGCCAATTGGAACCAACATCGACAATCTTCTCAGTCACAAGAGTGACTGGGTCAAAGCAAGGCAGGTCGTTATCTGAGTCTGAATCATCATCTCCTGGATGAGGTTCCACAAATCCAAAGGAAATCTGAGTCTTTATTAATAGTAAGCACACGCTCCTGCTGTGCTCTGTGCTTTTGGATGCAAACTTGTTCGCATTTTTTGTCTTCACTCCAATCCCCTGGAACACCTCTTGATCACAACTACTGAACAAAGAATTCCTCTTATTATCATCTGAGTCTTTTCTTGAGTTCAAGGTATGCTTATACTACCAGTTCTCGTTCTCTGTTCGGCATATCCTGGTCACCCATTCTGTTTGTTGCAGATGATCCAAGTGAAATAGTCCTGACATCAGGAAAAAGGCTCAGAGAGCTGAGTATGCTTGGGATACTATCCCTTTCCACTTGTTTGCAGGTTCACATTGTATGCGGATTCAGTTTTTGCCTCACTCACAACTGTGCATCCTCAGATTATTATGGTCAATAAATTTTAATTACTAATACTAACATACTTGTCTAATCAAGTTAGGTCAGAATCCTCTTAAATAGCTGCAAAATTCAAATTTTGAGCTTTTGATGCTGTCAAATTGGTAGTGTAGCAAACATTGAGAATTCATATTTGGAAATCATCTGCTGGACTCAATTCTATAAATACAGTCATTCACTGGTCGTTGAGGCACCCAAATGAAAATTATTTTCAGAAACACTTATGATTACTGTTATATAAATTTTGAACTAGCCAATCTGTAAACATATTATAGAATAAAATCTATGTACTTCGAATCCCAGATTTCAACTGATGAGTGACATATAATGTCTTATCGCTGCCTGCTGCAGTGATCAGTGCAAAACCACTCAATGAGGCACTATCACATTTGCCTAATTTGGACAAGGGTGCTCAGTCACTATCACTACTATTACCATCAGATGTGTTGTCTCTGTCCATTTCCTCATCCTCCTCAGTCCTCTCACTTTTCTCTACAAAATCAACTTTTGGTTTGGGAATTAGCTTCACCATGGCTGGCATTTTTGGTTTGATCCATCTGGGCTTCCTTTTGTCACATTTTGCACTATTTCTTATCTATTTTCCTTCTCATTTATAGTAATCGTCAGATACAAATTGACAGAGTTTTCACATTGAAAAAGGTTGGAAAAAGGCTTTCCTGTGTTAGGATCCTCTTCTTTTGCATGGAATAGAGCAACAGTCTGTGCCATAAGATCATTCTTTTTTTTCTCTGAATTTGTCTCTTGAGAGCATTGGACTTTATGTGGTTCACCATTTTCTTTTCTTTTTGTTGCAATTAATGAGTGGATTTCAAAAATGGCAAATGTGACATTTGTGACAGACATTATCTCTCTATTGCAATATAGGTGTAATATATCCAAACATAAAAGTAAAATAATTAGAAGAATCCCTTCAAAATTGGGTCTAGAATTTTGCTTTGACTCATTGAGTGGGGCAAATAATGACTGGTGAATGACTGTATCTCAGAAAATTTTGCATTTTCTAATAGCCACAACAAAAATATACTTTTTGTAATTTCTGAGTGGTCAGAATGAGAGCCAGCATTATCAATCAGAAATCTGCAAATAACTGGAAAGGAATAGTAATGCAAGTTATTCATGTGAATCATGATACCATATTGACTTCAGAATCCTGGAGGAACATCAAATGAAGAGATGCAAAGAAAAAAATCATTGTTTTCTCTCATACTAGATAGATTCCATGTTGAAGGAAGTACAACAATAAGAATAGAAGAGTGATAGTGAACATACTAAATAAAGGAGTAAGAATAAATATATTTTTTTTAAAAAAACTGAGTAAGAACAGACTTTGTCAACCACGGAAATATGACATGAAATCATTATTATCCCTGAGGTGTGGTGGGATGATGTGCTTCCTATAAGTAAGCAGGAATGCTGAGACTGTAAGGAAGAAGAGATCTTTGATGATCTTCTGATTCACAAAGCCATCCACACAGTCATTGGGAGATGTAGTGTGAGAGGCCAAGTTGTCGGAAATGTACAGAATCTTTGTCCCTTCTGGCAGGTATACCAGCAAACCAACTCAGTGGGAGCTCCAGAGAGATGTAAACACCCCTAAAGAGCTGGTGCAAATGTTCAACTCATAAGTCATCTTTATAATCCAGATTAAGCAGAAAATCAATGAAAGTTACAACAAGAGCCTCACCTGAGCTAGATGGCTGGTAGCCATTTTTGGCCATGTCAACATACTTTCAGTGACAAGGAACTCTGTCAAATCTGCAATTGATAAGGCCTCCAGTGAGCTCAATGTCTTCTGAACACAGAGTTCAATACTTTGATCTACAGTAGTGACACTCTTATTAAAGGTTTTCAAGGTGAAGCCTTCATAAATCTTTTCACAGTTCTCTGTTTTCTTTGTGTTGACCATAGCGGCGACTACTCTATCAGAGATGCCAGACTTTTTCTTCTTGGGATTGGGGATGTCTGAGAAACCACGAATGCAATATCATGGACAATAGTCAAGTCAGTATCAGTGGATGTATACTCCACTTGGATATCACCTATGTTCTGGAAGGTTTGTATATCATCATCTTCACCTGAAGAATGACCTTGTAATCCTTGTGGCCTGAATGATTTGACCACTGATTAATAAAAAATAGCAAGGCAATAACTGTTATGCAACTAAGGAGTTTATGGCCAATATCACAGAATGCTGGTTTATTCTCATTATTGTTTGAACATATTGAGATGTGAGAAGTCACCATAATGCAGTATTTGAGATTGACAAACCATGGATTCATTTCCTCAAGAGTTGACCAGATACTGGGTGATATTTTTTTTGTCCAACAACACAGTTGCATTCACCCCAGGCTGTATGAGTCTTTTCAGAGGGCCAGTGTTGTACAAGCAGTCTTGTTTGCTAGATGAAGTCTGAACTGCAATATTGGCAGATGAGGTGATGTAAGACTGCAAAGGCATGATCCTGTAAGTTTGCAGCCACCACCATACAGGTGGTAAATAAATAAAATGCACATGTTGTTGAATCATGTGACTAGCTGCTATAATTAGTGAGATATAAGCCAAACAAATATTGTGCTCTGGATTTATTGGGTCTAAAAATAGAACAACATTTTCATTGCCTATTTTTACATGCTGGAGCTCTGAAAACTTATTTTTATGGTCTCAAATAAATACAAATAGTAATATAAGATGTTGTAAGAAGTGATATATTTAGCTATTAACTCCAATACTGAAAGATATGTTTTATGCTCTAAATTTAGTCATCAGAAAATTCTTCTTTTTTTTCCTTTTTTGGTAATCAACACACTGGCTCTGAAAATTCATTCTCCTTATATCTTACTAATTACAGAAGCTAGTCACATGATTCTATCATGTATGGACTGATCTGCACCACCACCACCACCACCATCACCATTTATTCTTATTTTATTCTCATTCTTATTCTTATTCTTATTCTTATTCACCTTCCAACTCTTCATCGATAATATATCTCAGCCCTTTCAATGTCCCGATCTCACTTTCGGCCTTTTCCCGTCACTGTCTCAGATGGAAGGGACTCACCACCGCCCGACCCTGACCTATCAGAAACATTTACCGGTGTAGAACTTATAGTTTCTGGTCTGCGTAGGACCTCCCTTACCTCAGCCACCGAACACCTCAACTCGCTGCTCGCTGATCAACGTACTCGTGGCACCCATATCCTGCCAGTCACCATTGTCTCACCCGCAACGCAGCGTCCCCTTGATTTCGTCTACCTCTCCCTTGCAGGAGAATTTTGTGAACAACCACGCCCGGATATCCTTGATGACCTTCGGCAAATTGTGGATACCTTTGACGGAATCACCGCGCTATGGAAGACGGCAGCTGGCAACACAGATAAAACGCGACAGTTATCCTTCCTAGCCGATGAATTTTTGAATGCTACCCAACTCAAATCCCGACTCGAAGCGATCTTCACCTCACATGCGCATACTTTCCAAACAGGCTACATTCCAAACAACTCCGACCGCATTGTCTTCACTTTCACCAAACGCGAGTCTGTCTTACGTCTCCTCCAACAACCTCCAGTCATTGATGGTCGGTCCTACATTCCCATAACTCCCCGATACATACAACCCCTTTACGGTCTTGAAATTGCCATCAATGGGATTTCGGACATCGGAGGTGCTAAAGCTCGCATCGACCGCCACCTGGAAACTCACTATGGAGGTAATCCTAATGACCCGGTTGTTCGCCACAGCCGCGTGGAGTTAGGTGGCAGTGTTTACTGCTGCATTCTACGAACACCAGCAATCACATCCCGTTTCTTATCTGATCCATGGGATCTCTTTAACGATGATATGGGTTTCAATGTATCTCGGCCTGTTTATCTGTACATCCTGAATTCCAAAGGAGTTCCCAACGTCCCGGCTTTCGCCCGAGTTGTTCCCTCCTCACAGGCACCTGACCCGGTCATTCAACGGCAATTAGACCTCCTCAACACTCGCTCTGATAACTTCAGTGCTACACTTGAACATCTATCACGCCAACAAGATTCAATTGTAACCGCCTTCCACGAAACACAAGACACTCTCCAAACGGCCTTTCGTCATGCTGAACAATCCTTTACCCTTACCAACATGCTAGCGTTGACTCAAGCCGAAGCTACAACACAGCAAACGAATTGCACCATGCTTCAACTTGTGCTCGGACTCACCCAAGACTCAACACTACGGCAAAACGTACAGGCTCAACTGACCGCTACTGAACGGAAAATTACTGAGACCAATCAGAAGCGGCAACAACTTGAAGCATCCGTATACGCACGTCAGTCTCTACCTCCACCAACGCATACAACCCAGAACAACCAATTGGCTCCTAATCTGGTGACCCCACCAGTCCCTCTACAACCCGACTCTGCTGCCTCGGTATATATTCCGGCAACTCCGATCTTTCCACCAACGACATCTTCTCAGGATTCCGAATCCCGTGCCAACAAGCGTCCACGCATTGAGTCTGAACCCTCTAATGCCATAGCATCAACCAGTACGGTCACCTTGGATGACAGTCCTGCAGACACTGATCCGATGCGAATTGATAATGTATGTCCCTTATCTTTTCCTTTGTCTCTTTCCCCTGTTCATGACCTTTCAAAATATCTCTCCCCAGAACTAAATACTATGTCCACAAAGGACCTCCCTATCGAGCACAAAAAACCCTTGGGGATGGTCAGTTCAGACATGGGGCCCCCCCGGAGGTCTCACTTTACACCCTTCTTACCGTTTCTTTTCGGCTTCATGTTCCTTTGCTTTCACTCTCTTTTCCTTGCGTGCCTTTGTTGTTTTACTGTTATTTGTTCACTTGTTCCATTTCCCTGTTCACGCAATTGATGCCCCTCCTACTCACGCTCTGGGGCTTAAGACTTTGTCCCTTAATTCTAACGGTCTTGGAGACCCGATGAAAATTTCTGCCATTGGCAACATGGTTGTGAGGGTCAAACCTCATGTCATTGTCATTGGGGAGACAAAAAACACGAGTGAGGTACACCATCGCCTCACACTCCCTGACTATGACTTCTTTGAATCTCCGGCTCGTCCCACCCTTGCTCATACTGGGAAATGGGGTGTTATTATGGGGATCCGTCGTGGTCTTCTTCATGCTAACCGTGTAACCGTGCCGGAGACTCTCTCTGGTCGAGCGGTTGTCCTAGATTTGGTTATCCCCACTGTAACAGGCCAAGGTTTCAGTCACCGTTTAATCGGCGTTTACGCACCTTGGAATCCAGGGGGTATTACCCAAGATCATCAAAACTCCTTCTGGCCAAATGTTCTCGAATTATGTCGCAATGCCCCTTTTTCCTGCTCTCTAATAGGTGACCTCAATGTCTGCCTCATGACGGATGAAACCACTTCTCGGGTTTTTCCGTACACCCATTCCCGTCCCCTGTACTTGAATTTTCTCAATTCTTCCATGGCCATTGATGTTTGGAGGTCCCAGCCAGATACGGTCGCATCCCAACACTTCTACACTTGCAAAACGCGCACACGGTATCCTGACTCTGATGTCACTCATATGATCATTGATCGAGCTGCTTGTTCCCGTACTGGGACTACTTCAGCATCCCTATCCATCCTCTTCGACTTTATCCCAGCCACGGATCACCGTCCTATTCTCCTCCAAACTACCCTTCATGCTCCTCCCACCATGTCAGCTCCATTCATCCCTTGTGAACTCCCACCAGCTGCCTATACACCTCGGTTCCGCTTTCCACCTAAATCGGACCACTATCGTTTCACCAATTTCGCCAGTCGTGTGGATGAACTCTTAGCTGAGCATCCACACCTCGTGGATATCAATATTACATCAGATGAAAGCTTCGAGTGCGCTTACACAACCCTTGGTACCATTCTAAAAGCAGCAGCCAAAGAGACCTACTTGACTCCCACTTTTACTCGTCACACTCCCCGCAAGATTACCAGTCCCACAATCCAATTACTTTGTCGTGAACTCCGGCGTATAAACCGTCTAATAGCGAGTTTGCGTCCTATCAATGCCCAGAATCTCTACAATACAAGGATTTTGTTTCCCCGGGAGCCTTGGGTACAAAGTTACCTGTCAGCTTTCCCAGATTTCAATCCTTTTTCTCCCGAGACTTTTATTCTGCTCCGTAACCGCCTCATATCCCTTCGCCGCTCCTTACATAAAATCCGGTACACTGAAGAAAGGGCTGAGAGAATCAAACGTACTGAGGCACGTTCCGCTTCGCAAATTCGTTATGTACTCAACGGAGGGAGTTCAAAATATCTCTATCCGTCCAAACTCTCTTCCTTACCTCTTGCCTTGGTCCCTTCTCCCGTTTCCTACCCTGACCAGATTGTTACTAGCCCCACACAAATAAAGCAAACCACTGTCTCGTATTTCGAGGGCCTATACTCCCGTACTGCTTGTCCACCACAGACTAAACCGTGGATGGATACACCTTCAGTGAAGACCATAGCCGAACAAGTCCGTTTGGCCCCCTTCATTTGGCCGCAAACATTACAACTGACAGATTTGCGTGCATTGCTGTCAAAAGGAAATAGTCGCCCCACGCCTGGCCCGGACGGGTGGGAAAAGTGGATGGTCCGTCGGATTCATGATGGTCCCCTTCGCGTCGTGCTCGCCCTGGTCAACTATATTATACAAACATCACATTGCCCTCCATGCATCAAACCAACCAATATCTCTACTATCCACAAACGCGGTCCGAACACCCATCTCGCGAACTATCGGGGAATCGCCTGTAGCAACCTTCTCCTTAATCTGCCCTTTGCCTGGCTGAACTCCCTTTTGACACCGTATCTTACCAAACATCACATCATCCCCGATTGTCAAGTTGCCACACAGCCTGGTGTCCAAGGTCGTGATCTCATATCATTCATTGGCCAGTGCCAAACTTGGGCATGTCGGGAACGACTTCCACTCTTCATTCTGCAAAGGGACC
>Ga0307517_10010626_pt1 | contig 12857 bp, 8 predicted proteins | sample 23_EM_MG_FD_194515 | JGI IMG/M metagenome (GOLD analysis project Ga0307517, IMG submission 194515) | Populus trichocarpa ectomycorrhiza microbial communities from riparian zone in the Pacific Northwest, United States - 23_EM | ecosystem: Host-associated > Plants > Roots > Unclassified | place...
GTTTATTACACATACACCCCTTCTTTTAGAAAGGATCGATGAAGAGTGGATTGGTTGTCCGTTTTAAAAACGAAACCTAGGGGTCGTGTCGAGCTTGTTCAAGATGAGAACGAAGACACAAGTGTGCGAGATGAAGTCTTTCAAGTTAGTGAGTTGGTTGAACCATATCGAGTTGCTCCTTCGATTGACTTGGAAGAAAATTCAAATTTTCATGTTTTCGATGATAGTCTTGTTGATGTTGACGCAGAGGAGTTGAATGTTGTTTTGAGCTATAGCGAACAAGCAAATGTCGATGAAGATGATGATATCCATATTGAAGATTGCGATGAAGGTGATGACTATTCAATTGATGACGAAGAAGAAGAAAATTCTAACTAACTATCATAATGAAGCCCCGTGTAAAACATTTTTTTTCATGTAATATATATTATGGATGATATATTTTGTAACACGAAATATTTATTTTATAAGTTCATGTATTGTTTAAGCACTGTTGTTATTGTTTTGTGCGATGGACAGTTTATCATTTAGGTGTTTGTAGGAAGGTAAATAGGCAGTACAAATATAATCTTTCTTGTACAATGCCACAATTACCGACGTCCATACCGATGGAATAAGTCCGTCACAATTATCGACGTCTATACCGATGGAATAAGATCCGTCGGCATTTCACAGAGAGTTCAAAAATAATTACTTGAAATGCCACAATTATCGACGTCTATACCGATGGAATAAGATCCGTCGACATTTCACAGAGAGTTAAAAAATAATTACTTGAAATGCCACAATTACCAACGATTGTGCCGACGGATTCCAGTCCGTCGATAAGTTGTCGGCGGGTCAATATTACCGACAAAATCACCGATGGACTGTGTGAATTCCAAAGGGCGGTGCATTAAATGCATCTCCGACCGCGTGAGGTTGCCGACGGAATTACCGACGGACCGCGAAAAATATGGAGAGTAATTAAAAACGTTGGTGCGAAATTCAAAATTTACCGACGGATTTTCGAAGCTTCACCGACGGAATAAATTAAAATAATTTTTTTTTTATTTCCATCGGTGAATCCGTTGGTAAAACTACCCTATAAATCCCAGCAACCGCCCCTTCAGTTTATTTTTTCATCTCCTCCGTTCTTAATTTCCCCTCTTCTTTGATTTTTTTCCTCTCATTTCCTTCAAGATTTCTGCAAAGGTTACTATTTTTATTTTTGAATCTTCATCAAATTAAAAAGGTATGTGTTTCCTCTATTTCATTTTACTTTAAGGATTTTTTTTTATTTTAGCTATTTTTATTTTTGTTATGTTTTTTGTTTTGATGTATTTTTATAATGTAGATAAAGTCTTGAAATAAACACATTATTAAGGTAAGCATATTTCATTCCTAAAGTCTATAGTTTTTTTTTAATTTATTGAATATATTTTATTGTTGTATTGGCATAATTATTGAATAATTTGTTGAATTGTAATTGTTAAAGTTGAATTTACTTTAGAATTAGTAATTGAATATGGTTGAATAATTAGTAATTTTACTCTATTATTGCATGATTTGTGTTTAATTATTTCCATTGATTTTAATTGTTAGTCTAGAGTTTTTTTTTTGAATTTTTTGAATATATTTTATTGTTGTATTGGCATAATTATTGAATAATTTGTTGAATTGTAATTGTTAATGTTGAATTTACCTTAGAATTAGTAATTGAATATGTTGGAATAATTAGTAATTTTACTCTATTATTGCATGATTTGTGTTTAATTATTTCCATTGATTTTAATTGTTAGTCTAGAGTTTTTTTTTGAATTTTTTGAATATATTTTATTGTTGTATTGGCATAATTATTAAATAATTTGTTGAATTGTAATTGTTAATGTTGAATTTACCTTAGAATTAGTAATTGAATATGTTGGAATAATTAGTATAGATTGGGTCAATTGGTTGTGGCTATTGTCAATATTTACAGGTTTGTGGATTTGGGTTGTATCTAGTATAGAGGAGGTGCTGTCGAATTTTTTTTAAACATTCGAATTTAATTATATAATTGCTCGTATAAAATTGTGTAGATGCGTAGAACGAAATCCACAGCTCGTCGCTCACGTATGGTCGCAGCTAGTTCTTCTAGCAGCGAGGATGATATATCCTTAGATGCCTCTCAAGAAGAGGCACCTACGCCACCTGCGCCGTCAACCGATGTTGCCTCTTCCAGCACTGGTTCATAGCGCAAAGGCGGCGTGCTTTCGCAGCGGAATCAATTCACCCGCAAGTACGAGGCACAGTGAAAGGACGACCTTTCAATGTAAGTTTGTTAAGGTTTTAGTTTATATATATATATTATAACATAATTTATGAACAACTAATCACTATTTCATTATTTTCATTTATTTTCAGGTTCACAAACATTGAGGCCGCCCGAGTAATATCATCGGCGTTTAAATCGCCGATGGAGATTCCATTATTTCAATGGAGTCAGATATCCAGACATCCTGAATGGACACCAAATCAATGCATGGTTTGACAGATTTGAGGTTGGTGTTAATTTATAATTTCCAGCTTATTTATAATAAATTATTTATATAATTGTAAATAAATTATTATTTTTACTTAAAATTAATTATTTATACACATGACAAATTCGACTAGGATAGTGCGCATGACACTATTGTGAGGAGGGTGTGAGAAAATCACGCGGCAACTAGGTAACATCGAAAACAATACAATGTTTTTTAAGAAAAAAATTTATGTTTCAAAATTTAATTTCTCGCTATGGAAGTACGTTGTGTGATTTTTGGTATGAAGCACAAAAAAAGGCAAAAAAAAACCGCGAGAGATAATGGTCTCCAAGGCTGGAACGATGTGACAGTTTGGAGGGATTTCAAACCGATATACATCCTGGCAGATATATGGCCGCTATATCTTGAGCACGTGACCTCTGAGCAGTTCACACGACGCTCACAGTCCGGTGCTGGCAACCGGAATCGACCAATTCATGGCTCAGTGACAACGCACACCGGCGACTTCGTTTCGTTTGCTGCACATGCGAAACGGATGGTAAGATTAATTTAAATGAAATATATTGTTAAATTAATTTGTTGTTAATTAATTTTTTTTCATTATAGGCTACGTCTCTTGAACGTGAGATGCACGTGCGGAGTCAAGACCGCCAAAAGGGGGCGCAACAGTTCGTTGACAACCGTGCTAAATACTTTGTGGTATGTTTGTTCAACCATTTTATTTTGTAAGTTATTATTTTCATTGAATTGAATATGATGATTACTTTTTTCATTTTCAGGAGACCTATAATAACCGGTTAAGGGAGAGGTATGAGGACGATCCTTCAACCCATCCGGAATTCGATTCGGATTTGTGAATGGAGGTTGGATCGTCCGGTGGACCCGATAAAAATTAGGTTTACAAGATCTCCAACACTACGACCGAGAACTTGCGGGCGACCCGTAGTGTCTCAACCGTTGGAAGCTCCCAATCAGTATCGAGCACCCAATCTAAGGAGTTTGTGGTCTTGAAGCAACACACGGCTCATCTCACCGAGAAATACAAGGAACTATCGGTGAATTATGAACAACTTCGCCAAATGGTCATGAACATGGCTTCACAGAGTGGTGATCCATGTGCGCCTCCTCCTTTTTGGCCGTATAACAACCAGCCTCCTCCTCCTCCTCCTCCTCCAGCTCCACCATTAAGTTCATTTGTAATGAATATTATTTAATTTTAATAGTTAATTTAATATTTTTTTTTGAAATACATTTAGTTTGTAATGAATATTATTTAACTTTATTTTTTGATGTTTAATAAAAATTTTATTTCCATAATTGGTTTTTTTACTATTGATTTATATAATTTTATATTATGTATTCTAAATAATTTTTTTAAAAAATATTTCAAATTATGCGAATAAAAAAATATATAAAAAATACTCACCGAGGGTTTTACCGACGGAATGTATCTGTCGGCATTTAACAGACAGCGGGGATCTTAGTGACGAATATACCGATGGAATAATTCTGTCGGCATTTCACAATAGCATTTCACAATCACCGACGAGTTTACCGACAACAATAGTCTGTCGGTATTGCATACACTCACTGACGGAATAAATCCGTCGGTATATTTCAAGCAGGAACTTTTTTTTTGGCACGCAATTTCTGTCTGTAAAACCATCGGCAATGTTTTTTTTTACCGACCGCTTTAACGATGAAATGAGGTATTACCGATGAAAGGAAAGCCGACGGACATTTTTCGTCGGTGATGTCGTTTGAAATTAAATTACCGACGAACAATGAATCACACACCGACATAATATTTTTGTCGGTAAAACTATGAAATCTTGTAGTGGTTCTTCCTAATGTTAGCAACATATTGTACATTGTTGAGGGTGAGAAGCTTTCCAGATGTCATATTCAGTTTGATCTTTTTAACACCTAGTACCTTGGAGGTTGATGAGTTTTCCATGATAGGTTTTCTCCATCCATTTCTTTGTAAGAAGAAAACTTCCTCTTCTCAGCGCATACATGTCTTGTAGCACCAGTATCAACCCATCACTGCTCAGGATTGTATAATCAGGTTGACTTTAAAAATAACAAACATGTTCATTTCTAAACCTTCATCAATGAGGTAATCAACCTCATTGATATTGTCTTCAACAATCATTTATTTTTTTGGATAGCTTTACACATCATATTATGTATTATTTAATCAATTCAAATGTAATTTTTTTAACTCGTGAAATCACTATGATTCTATACGTCCAAAGCTAACATAATAATAAAATTAATTTTATTATTTGACAACTTTAACATTTTTTCTACAAGAACTTAACAAGTTTGAGGTGAGCACATAAATCAACATTTTATGTTGTCACCATTTAAAGTTCAATCCATTGAACTTTTCAAGTTTTTATTATGCACCATAAAAAGTGATGGTGGAATCCTTACTACTAAAGTAGTACTTGCCAAAACATAATTGGTTGGAAAAACCAATTCTCAAGTTAAAAACATGATATAAATTATAAAAGCAATAGCTAATAATACCTATAAATAAATATTTCAGCTCCAGAACAAACAAGTAAAATAATATAAAACTTGAAATTAAGCAACTCGATAAATAAAAATATTTAAATTATACAAGATAAACATAAACACTTTTGTTTATTATAGTTCAAATTAAACATGCATTATATCAAAATATTATGTTAAACAAGAATGATAAAATGCATGATTATACCAACAAGTTTGCAAGTAACATGTATAAACTAAACAAAGATATAAACAGGGTTTATAAAAGCTTAGTTCATAAAATATATCATGCAACAACTCAAAGAAATTCAAATAAATTGCATGAATTACAATTTTAGAAGATAAATTATAACTTTAAAATAAAGATATATAAAAAAACTTCTAAAATTAAATAAAGAAAATAAAAAAATATAAAGCTATAAGCAAACTAAAAGGTTATAAATTAAAACATATAGTATTGAAATAAATCTATATGACTAATATTATAATTGTTCCCACATGATAAACTAAACATAGTCTAATATATATAAAAATAAATCCTTAAGATTATAGATTAAAGTTTGTAAATATATTAGACTACTGTACAAATATGCTTAGTTTATCATAACAAGATTGTAGTTAAAAAAATAATTAGTATTGATTGGTAGTTTATCATTACAAAGGCATGCTAAACAAAAGATGTCGTAGGAAAAACTAGAGTTTATATATGTTTAAATCTATAAACTCAAGACAAAAAAAACTTAAATCAACTATGCTTAAATTAAAACAAGAAATGTATTTACTTGTTGAAACACTTTAAAGTAATGAATATTGTGTCCTTAAAGCTTTATTGATTCTAATTTGTGCAATTAGAATATATACAATATGCCTCCCAATATTTCAGCAATACCACTTTGGTTAATATGTACTTCTAAACCAAGGTTTTTGCACCAAAAAATATGAAACTCAAATTAATATATCTCAATAATATGAACCTAAACTCTAAATTTAAACGAAAAACCAAAGTATAAAATGAAAATAAAATACTAAAATATGAGGTGATGATGAATGTGTAAAAATATAAAAAAACTGAAGTACTAAACTCTTTCTCCATCCTTTTTTTTATAGTAAATTTTAAAAGTTAAAAGGTTGAATAATTAATAAGAACTAATTCTCACCATTATCAATTATTGATTAGCCACTATAAATCAAGAATTCAATCTAAAAAAGCTAAAAATTAAAAAAATTAAAAATTCTTTAAAATTAATTTTTCATTCATCTATTATGAAATAAATTTTCAACATTATATCTGATTTTGTCCCTGGCATTAGTGTTGCAATCCAAAAAAGGTCACCTCGTTTACAGCACCTAATGTAATTGAAGCAGGTGCTTAACACGTATTTTATTGCCTTCTTGTTGGTAGTAGGAAGACTGTAGCTACATAGAAATTCTAATGCGGTCAGGCCTGCAACATGGCAATACTGTCAGCAAAAGCTGTGAACGTTTGTGCTACTAAGTTTCGATGTCTCCAACAAGCATCTTCAGAACTTTTGTTTCATCGTGTGGTATAGTTTTTGCCCTTTAAAGATCCAATGAACTACCAAGGAGAAGGATAGGGATTGTTTTTTCCTTTCTCATTTTTGTTATCATTTCCAATCATATGAGGAGAAAATGAATTCGGATTCCTCAGTGACGCTAGCCACCAAGAGGTAAAATGACTTGTAAAGTACTTCAAAGTTCATTCAATCTGTATGGCTATCTATAAAAAATGCTGCAAATAAAGGTTGTGATCACCAAAAGGGGATTAAATTATCAGTGGTTCTGTCTCGGTTTATCGTATTTATTTTCAATTTCCTACAACGAAATCAGTACAACTAAAAGTTAAGTTATATTTTTTTTCTTAATATTGTTTCTTATGAATCACAGTTTGGAAGGGAAGGTGGCACTAATAACTGGTGGTGCTAGTGGCATAGGCGAGTGCAGTGCAAGGCTGTTCGTTCAACATGGTGCAAAGGTTCTGATTGCAGATATTCAAGATGACCTTGGTGAAGCACTTTGCAAGAGCCTTGGTTCCCAAGAATCCATATCGTACATCCATTGCGATGTTACATGTGATTCTGATGTAAGAAATGCTGTAGACATGGCTGTCTCCAAATATGGAAAGCTTGACATCATGTTCAACAATGCAGGGATAGTAGGAACCTGCAAGGCTCCGAGGATCTTAGCTGTAGAAATCGAAGATTTCAAGAGAGTGCTTGATGTCAATTTATTTGGTGCTTTCTTGGGGGCTAAACATGCAGCTAGGGTCATGATACCAGCAAAGAAAGGTTGCATTCTCTTCACTGGAAGTTTGGTTACAGTATCTTGTTGTTCATCTCCACATGCTTATGCCGCATCAAAGCACGCGGTTGTCGGGCTTACCAAGAACTTGGCTGTAGAATTGGGACAGCACGGAATCAGGGTCAATTGCATATCTCCTTTTACCATTGCAACCCCAATGGTAATAGAATCTATGGGTATAGAAAAGAGGAAGTTCGAGGAGTTTCTTTCTTCATCATCAGCCATCTTGAAAGAGACACTATTGGAACCAGAAGATTTTGCAAATGCGGCAATTTATCTGGCAAGTGATGAATCCAAGTATACAAGTGGGATTAATTTGGTGATTGATGGAGGCTACAGTTTGACAAATCCTACTCTGCCTCTAGCTTTGAGAAGCCTATTTTCTTAAAGCACACAGTATGCTATTCTTATTTAATTCCTAATTTTTTTTTCTTCTGAGAAAGCCAATAAGACTTCTTTTCATTGGTTATGATTGCGACTTCTTTAAAATAATACCATGTAAAAAAAAAACAGATAATATAAAATGATGCAAACTAATGTAATAATGACTTTTCAAGTAGATCAATAATTTCATATTTTAGAGATTCTGTTTTATATGGATTTTCATAGGAATTAATTTATAAGGAATGTTAGGATGATTCTTATTTCATAATAATTTTAGAATTAAAACTAAAAACAATTTATAAGGAATGTTAGGAGATGGTTAGGACAGGTAAATATTTGTCCAATACGATGACAAACTGCCGAGGAAACCAAATTAAAAGGATATGTAACTATCTAGTGAATTAGTAATGATATTACAGAAGAATGGATAGGTCATTTATATAGAGATATGTTTTATTCAATTCTTAAAGTTTGGTTTGGAAAGTTAATCAAAATATAGTGTATTTAGATGATGTGAGTTTTTGATTTAAAGGAAATAAATGTCGTTAAGTCAACAAGAAAGATATATATATATATATATATATTAGCGTGCTCGGTCAATATTAAAAATTTTTAAATATAAAAAAATATTAAAAGTATGAGGAATATTTTAATAATATTATTAAACATAACCACATGAATTAATTTTTAAACATTCACTCAACTCTTTGCTAGACTCAAGTAACGTGAGTCTGACAACTATATTAGATCCAAGTACAGACCCAAGCGTCTTGGGTCTAGAGCCACGCCAGACCCAGGCGTCGTGGGTGTGGCAGCCAAGCAAGACCCAAAAGCCTTGGGCGTGGTAACCATGCCAGACCCAAGTGCTTGGGTCTGGTGTAAAACCTTGGGTAATATCATTGATAATAATAGAAGTCAAGATTATGAAAAATGAGGGAAATAGATAAATTAAATTATAAGAATGATGATAGATTTGAGAATCAGAAATAAAATGTTTTGTACGGGTGTTAAAAGATAAAAATAAATAAATAAATAAACACAAAAATACGAATAAAATTTTTGTGGAAGTGAATTTCACGAAACTAAAAGTACCAGCGAGTAACCCAGTGATCTTCGAAATAGCTCGGGTAAAATTTGGTATAAACAAGCGTCAGGATTTGAAAAATTTTACCCGAAAATCATAAAAGTTACTATTGAGAGACATAGAAGAAATTTGTAAAAAGGTTAAGTGTATATATGTGTGTGCGCGCGCGGAAGGAAAGAGAAAAAAAACAAAACAAAACAAACCTTATGTTTCAAAGGAGAAGGAGAAGCATTTGACCAAAGAAAGGGAAGAAATCAAAGTTAGGGAAAATTCCTCAATTTAAAAGTGTTAAAGCTTTGGCTATTGCTTGGTAAGGTGCTTTAACTCTTTTAAAAAAGATTCTTGAAGAATTTATGCTTTAAATTGATTGAACTTTGTGAAATTAAAAATTAGGGTTCTTGATAAATTTTTGGGGAAAGTTTCGATTGATTGTGAAATTGTGTTAAGATTATGGAAATGAGTAGAGAAAGTAAGAAATTATGGTAATTGAAGCAAAATTTTAAGTGTTCTTGAAAAAGGGATTTTTGACAAAATAATAATAATAATAATAATAATAATAATAATAATAATAATAATAATTTAAGAATTTTGATAAGATAATGGGATTGTATAGAAAAAAGATGAAATTAATGTTAAAGAGTGAATAGAACATGAAATTTTTATGTTTTCTTTTGGTTTAAATTTCGGCCAAAAACAAATAAAATTAAAGAAACATATATGTCTTGATTTGAATGATGAAATGAATTGTGTTACAATGTGGGAATTTGAAGAATGGGAAGAAAAGTTACAAAAGAAAGAAAGAAATTTTCATGTTTCTCTTTAAATTTATTTTTTTGGCAAATGAAAGGATAATTGAAAGGATTTCATTTATTGATTGTGTCAATATGGGAAGTAGAATAATGATATTAGTTAAAATTTGATATAAATTAATAAACTTGATTAAGATTTTTGAGTGAGAAAGAGTATATATATATATATTATTATATATTTGAAAAGAAATGATGTGATATACTTGTCAATCTAGGAGGGGCTGCCAGGCCAACACCACAGCAGGGAACTTTAGCTCGAGCTTAATCGTCAGGTAATTACACGGTACCTAAATTTATTATTGGTCAATATGTATTTTTAGCTGATTAATTATGGTCAATAGATTAGTAATTGTTATATTGTTTACTTGAGAAATAAGATATGTGATGTGATGAACTAATTCCTGGAATAATGGAATTAGTGCCCTAGTGAATGGCATAATAAGAAATTAATTTCTTGGTTAATGAGATTAATACCTTGGTGAATGGGCAAATCGTTGAACTAATTCTGGTATTAATGGAATTAATGCCCTGATGAATGGGCATAATAAGGAATTAATTCCCTGGTAATGGGATTAGTACCCTGGTGAATTGGCAAATTGTTGAACTAACTCCTAATTTAATGGAATTAGTGCCCTGACAAATGAGCATAATGAAGAACTAATTATCTGGTTAATGAGATTAGTACGCTGATGAATGGGTGAATCGTTGAACTAATTTTCTAGATTAATAGAATTAGTTCTTGTTGAATGGACGGGTGATAAATTAATTACCTATTAGTGGAATTAATGCCTGGGTTGATGGGAGATAGAAATAATTATATTTTTGGTTGATCAAAAAAATTAAGGATTATTCTAAAATTTAATTGAAATATATAATACTAGATGAGCAAATTAATTTAATGATCTTATGAGTAAATTTTCAAAAACAAAGATATAAAGTAAGAAAGAATTTATTGATATTTTATTTTATCTGTCTAATCAAATTATTGTATTAATCAATTTTCAAGTGCATCCTCATATCGGATTGAACAGTAGATTAGTTTCCTTATATTTTGTTGGGTATCATTTTGTAATGAATGAATTTATTATTTTGTTATTTAATATAAATTTTAGAATTTAATGTATCAATAGTTTATCGAAAGCCTTTGTTTTGCAGTATAATTTTAATTATGAATTTCTTCTTTAATTATGTACTTATTTCAATTATAATTTCATTAATGGTCCTTATTTGTAAATCTTTGAATTGTGTAATGTACTTCAGTTATAATTTGTAGAATAATTCATTGAATTGCATCTATGTAAATGTGTGATATTGAATTGTTTAAATATGTGTGAATATGATTATTGAGAATTTATGATGTAATGAAAGGAGGAAGTCCTGGATGATAGGACGAGTAAGAAATTTGATTATTGAGAATTGTGGAAGAAGAGTCAATAACTTGGTACTTAAAAATACATAGGAAACTCTGCCGGATTTTTAATTGATTGCAAGAAAAAAATTACCCTAATTTTAACTGAATTATTATGCCCTTGCTCTTTGTTTTGAACATAAATTTTGGGGTTGTTACATCTGACTTAACTCAAGCGCCTGAGCCTGACAACCATGCTAGACCTTTTTGTTTTTTGTTTTTTTTTTAAAATATTAGAATTCACTTATAATTATTCTAAAAATATATTTATTTTGTATTTTCATCTTTGTCTTTTTAACCAAATATATTTTTATCTTTTTTATATTTCTTTCTTTTATTTTGAGACATTAACCACACGTATCCCTAAAATTCACTCAATTTGTTTTTTTATTAATCTCTAATTTTAGTGAAGAAATCATCTACAAAATTGCATAAATTAAGATAGTTAAAAAGACAATAAGTCTTTTACATATACAATATTTTCTTTTCCTACAACATAATGTATCAATTCAAAAGTTCAAAAGTTTTCTCTTATGATCATATATTTCAAATTTTTATATATACTAATAGTTATAATGTAGAATAAAATATCATTATAACAAACTTTGATAATTAGAACATGCAACAACATCTTAAATTTAAAAAAGCATGAACCCTTTATAAAATTGTCTAACACTTGGATGAAAACATAAAATTAATATTTTCATCCACAATTCATACAAAAAAATGAAGTTTATTTTTGAAAATTTGAAAAAAAATGACTTAGAAGTCAACATTTTTTTTCATTCTTTTCTCTTCGAATATAACAAATTTATAAAATAAGTTACGAAAACAAAAAAGAGTTTGCAGTTAAGTTTTACTGCATATGAATGAAAAATATGCTTGCTTGAATGAGGCAGTGTTTGTTTTTGAAGTCCAATCGTGCTTTCTAAAAATTTTAAATTTTTTTACTCAGACATTTGGGTCTGGCGCGGGGGTCTAGCAAACCATGCCAGGCCCAAGTTGCGTGGAACTGACAACCATGTCAGACCCAACGTGTTTGGGTAAGGCAAACATGCCTAATTTGACAAATAACAAACAAAGAGGATAATTGTGCACTTTAGTTGTCAGGAGAGAGAAAAGAAAGAAAAAAACACAAACAATCGATCATCAACAACAATCCAACCATTATTTGTCTACACGCGCCACACCATGTGAAAGAGGGCAGGATTGCGCATCCAGCTAGACGAGAGATGACTAGATTTGGCCACTGGGAAGCGTCATACATGCCTCCTTAATGGCCCGGGCGCCGCCCACTCGCTGAGGTATGAGGAACACGCGCCTGCAACTTTTCAATTAAAAAATAATAAATACATCGTGAAAATACTTAAACGCCCTCCATTGTCCTCTTAATTACACAAAATATCCATGTAAAAATACTAAAATACCCCCAAAGGCAAAGCTTCTTTTTTGTCATTTATAAGACTAAAAGTATTATTTAACTATACTAAGTTTTTTTAATCTATAGTGATTTCCGCGCACAGTTTAGCTTTTGTTATAATTAATTAACCTCTCCTTGCAAACCCACCAGGACCACCTCTTCCGAACCCGAACTGTGTAACGGGTATAGCAACGGGTCAACCTGTACAAGCCCAGGAAAACAAGACATACCAAGAGAAGCAAGCATGTCCATGGTCTCCTTATGTACAAAAGGGGGCAATTGCCCCCTTAATTTTTTTATTTTTATTTTTTATATTAAAATATTAATATAATAATGTAGTGAATGGTTCATGCAGCTCATTTCCTTTCTTTCTTTTTCTTACCCTAATTATATAAATTTCTCTTTT
>Ga0307517_10010628_pt1 | contig 12857 bp, 10 predicted proteins | sample 23_EM_MG_FD_194515 | JGI IMG/M metagenome (GOLD analysis project Ga0307517, IMG submission 194515) | Populus trichocarpa ectomycorrhiza microbial communities from riparian zone in the Pacific Northwest, United States - 23_EM | ecosystem: Host-associated > Plants > Roots > Unclassified | place...
CCTGGCCGGGTCCACATCGCTCGATCGTCACGGTGACACCGAGAAACGGTCGCGTCGTGGTGGTGTGACGAACCGAAAGGACGCGGTCGTCCAGAATTCGCACATCGCGCCTGAAGTCTTCATGCTCGATCTCCGACAGCCGCGCCAGCTCCGCGGCGTCGATCGGCCGCGTCGTTCGCCGCGGCGGCGTGCCGGAGCTCCTCGGCAGCTTGACGTGCGCAGGCTCTGCCATGGCAAGATCCCGTGAGTCTGCCTTGCTCACCTGACCCACAAAGCGAGCCACACTGCCGTCCGATCCCGAGCCGATCGTGTCAGCCACCGCAGACGCCGCGGGCCTGTCTGACTTGCATCCGAGCACGAGCCCCAGACCACCAACGACACCCAGCACAGAGCCCAGCGCGACAAGCCGTCGTGACGCGAGCAACGCAGGGGCGAACATCGACGACGATCCTACCACTCCCCATCGACGCACGAGGCTGGGGATCGGAGACGGAGACCGAGACCAAGCCGTGAGCTCATATTCTCGCCGCCGAAGCGTCTGCGAACCGATGCTCAACACATCAAGACCGGACGCCAACGCGCGCGCGAGGCGATGGGGGACCTACGCCGAGCGGTAGCTTCCACGCCACTGACTGCGAGGCACAGGTAGATGAGTGTTGCGTCGGCGACTAATGCGCGATGCGGCGCTCCGCTGTCACCCGCGAGGCGAGGTCCTCCCATCGCCGGTAGCGCGCGTTTGTGCGTTCTGCCGGGAGGCGGAGCGTGTGCGTTCTGCCGGGAGGCGGAGCGTATGCGTTCTGCCGGGAGGCGGAGCGTATGCGTTCTGCCGGGAGGCGGAGCGTATGCGTTCTGCCGGGAGGCGGAGCGTATGCGTTCTGCCGGGAGGCGGAGCGTATGCGTTCTGCCGGGAGGCAGAGCGTGTGCGTTCTCCCGGGCAGCAGAGGTGTCGGCGCCGCGGCGCCTACAGCGAGCGCACGAGCAGCCGGATGCCGATCCCGATCAGCAGGAGACCGCCCAGCACCTCGAGCTTGGATCCGACCCGCGCCCCGGCGATCCGGCCGGCGAAGTAACCCACCGCCGCGCACGCCGCCGTGATCGTTCCGATCAGCGTCAACGCGATCCACGGCGCCACCGGCACCAGCGGCAGCGTGAGCCCCGCCGCCGCTGCGTCGATACTGGTAGCCAGCGCAAGGCCCATCGCAAACAGGATCGTCGTCGGTGCGGCAGCAGCAGCGGCGGCGCCATCATCGCCGCGATCGCGCCACGCGTCGATCAGCATCTTGCCGCCGATCCCGACGAGCAAACCGAACGCGACCCAGTGATCCCACGCGGCGATGTATGCCCCGGCCCACCGTCCGGCGAGCCAGCCGAGCGCCGCCATGCCAGCTTGGAACCCACCGAACAACAGCGGCAGCGCCACCGCATCGCGCGAGCGCGGCGCGGCCAGCCCGCGAGCCGCGGCCACCGCCGTCGCATCCATGGCCAGTCCGAATGCGAGCGCGATCGCGGACCACATCGCCGTCAGCGTAGCTTGGCGTTCGCCTCGTCGGCGAGCTTGGCGCACTCGGGATGACCGATCGCATAGCTGAGCTGCAGACAGCGCTGCTGCTCGGCCGGCAACGTGCGGCAGCGCGCCGCCCACTGCCGCCACAAGGCTGCTCGCTCCGCGCAGGTGTCGCCGCCCGGCGCGAAGCACCGCTCGAGCGCATCCCAGACCCGCGCGGCATCGTCGGTCTTGCTCGTCAGCAGCGCGAGCCCACGCCCCGGATCGCGCTGGATCGCCTCGCAATCGTCCGGCGACGCTCTGCTACACGCCGAGCCAGAAACCGCGGCGGCGGTCGCGATGACGACCGCGACCGCCGTCCACCGCGTCACGGCCGCTCGAACAGGCAGGCAGCGCCCTGGCCGCCGCCGATGCACATCGTGACCACCGCGTAGCGCCCGCCGCGCCGGCGCAGCTCGTACAGCGCGCTCGCCGTCAGCTTCGCGCCCGTGCAGCCGAGCGGGTGACCCAGCGCGATCGCGCCGCCGTTCACGTTGAGCTTGTCGTCGGGGATGCCGAGCTCTCGCTGGCAATAGACCGCCTGGCTCGCGAACGCCTCGTTCATCTCGAACACGTCGATGTCGCCGACCTTGAGCCCGGCCTTGCCGAGCAGCTTCTGCACCGCCGGCAACGGGCCGATGCCCATGATCTCCGGATCGACGCCGACCGTGGCAAACGCGCGGAACACGGCGAGCGGCTTGATGCCGAGCTGGTCGGCGGTCTCGCGCTTCATCACCAGCGCAGCCGCCGCGCCATCGGAGATCGGCGACGAGTTGCCCGCCGTGACGCTGCCCTTGGCGGCAAACGCAGGCGGCAGCTTGGCGAGCCCTTCGAGCGTCGTATCAGCGCGCGGCATCTCGTCCACCGCGAAGTCGCGGTACACGCGCTCGCCGGTCGCGCTGTACGAGATCGCGCGGACCGGGATGATCTCGTCCTTGAACACGCCGGTCTCGAGCGCGCGCTTGGCCTTCATCTGCGAGCGGTAGGCGAACTCGTCCTGCGTCTGGCGCGAGATCTGAAACCGATTGGCGACGTTCTCGGCGGTGATGCCCATCGGCGTGTTCGCGCCGGGCAGCTTGTCCATCAGCTCGGGCGACGCCGATAGGTGGAAGCCGGTCATCGGCACCATCGTCATCGACTCGACGCCGCCGGCGATCACCACATCATTGGTGCCGACCGCGATCGACCCGGCGGCCGCCGCGATCGCCTGCAGGCCGCTCGCGCAGAACCGATTGATCGTCTGGCCTGGGACCTCGGGTCCGAGATCGGCGAGCAGCCCGATCAGCCGCGCGACGTTCAAGCCTTGCTCGCCTTCCGGCATCGCGCAGCCGAGCATGACGTCGCCGATCTTGCCCTTCACCTGCGGAACGCGCGCGAGCAGGCCGCGGATCACGTCGGCGGCGAGCTCGTCGGGCCGCTTGGTCGCGAGGCTGCCTTTGTGTCCGCGACCGACCGCGGAGCGCACTGCTTCGGCAATAACGATTTCCATGACTTGTCTCCCTTGCTATGACGCGGGCTGGACGCTTGGCACTGAAGCGACGGCTCAGTTCCGCAGCGGCTTGTTGTGTTGAAGCATGTATTGCATGCGCGCTTGCGACAGCGGCTCGCCGCACAGGCTGATGAAGGCCTCTCGCTCGAGCTCGAGGATCTCGTCCTCGGTGACCGCGTGCGACGCGCCCGATGTACCACCGCACAGCACGGTGGCGAGCTTCATCGCGACCTTCGCATCGTGCTCGCTGGCATAACCACCGTGGATAAGCGTGTTGACAAGCATCTTCAGCGTGGCAATGCCGCTCTCGCCGGGCAGCTTGTAAGCGCGTGGCGCCGGCGGGTGATAGCCGGTGTTCGCGAGGCCCAGCGCGTGCTGCTTGGCCTCCCACAGCTGGCGCGCGCGGTCGAACGACACGCCGTCGCTGCCGCGGAAATAGCCGAGCGCCTTGCCCTCCTCGGCGCTCGTCGCCACTTTGACCAGCGCGATGTTCTTGAACACCTGGGTGACCGCGGCGAACGCGTCGAATTCGACGCCCTCGGGGATCGCCTCGAGCGCGCGCCACAAGAGGTTCAGCGTGCCGGCGCCGCCGGGGATGAGCCCCACGCCTGGCTCGACGAGCCCTGCGTAGGTCTCGGCCGCCGCCTGCACGGCCGCGCTGCCCAGGCACAGCTCGAGGCCGCCGCCGACCGTCACGCCGAACGGCGCCGAGACCACCGGCACTGCGGCGTACTTCAGGCGCTGCGTCGCGTATTGATACGCCTTGACGCTCGCGCGCAGGCCGTCCCACTGCTTCTGACCGGCCGCCATGACCACCGCGAACAGGTTGGCGCCGACGCAGAAGTGCTCGCCGGTGTTCCACACGATCATCGCGCGGAAGTCGCGCTCCGCGCGCTCGACCGCGTCATACAGCATCTTGACGACATCGGCATCGAGCGAGTTCGACTTGGTCTTGAACGTCAGCCCGAGCACGCCATCGCCGATATCCCACGCCTCGGCCCCGGCGTTCTTGAGCACCGGCGCTCCGCCGGTCCGCAGCACCTCGAACGCAACCTCGCGGGCATCCAGCTCGCGGCGAACGTAGTCACCGCGCTGCGGATCCCACACGCGACCGCCGTCGGGCGAGTAGAACCCGGCCGCCCCGGCGGCGACCATCTTGTCGATCCACGCGGGCAGCGCGACACCATCCTGCTTCATCCGCGCGACCGTGGCGGCGAACCCGAGCGCGTCCCAGGTCTCGAACGGCCCGAGCTCCCAGGCGTAGCCCCACTTCATCGCGTTGTCGATCGCCTCGACCGAATCGGTGATCTCGGGGATCCGCCGCGCCGAGTACGCCAGGCTCCTCGACAGCACGGTCCACGCAAACTCGCCGGTGGTGCCGGGCACCTCGACGAGCTTCTTGACGCGCTCGCGCGGATCCTCGACGCGCGACACCGCCTTGGTCGCCTTCGCGATCTCGGGGTCGCCGGCCTTGGCGCGGTATTCGCCCGTCTTCGGATCGAGCGTCGACAGCGCGTCGCCCTGCTTCTTGTAGAACCCGCCCTTCGTCTTGTCGCCGAGCTGGCCGCGCTCGATCATGTTCTTGATGTACGGCGGCGTCGCGAACGTGGCGCGCTCCTCGTCGTTGGTCAGCGACTTGTAGCAGTTCTCCGCGACGTGCCCGACCGTGTCGAGCCCGACGACGTCGGCGGTGCGGAACGTCGCCGACTTGGGGTGCGCCATCGCGATGCCGGTGATCGCATCGACGTCCTCCGGCACGAGGCCGCGCTCCAGCATCAGATGGATCGTCGTCATCATGCCCTGCAGGCCGATGCGGTTGCCGATGAAGTTCGGCGTGTCCTTCGCCCACACGATGCCCTTGCCGAGCTGCTCCTTACCGAACCGCTCGACCCGCGCCCTGGCCTCGGGGCTGGTGTCCGCGCCGGCCACCAGCTCGAGCAGCTTCATGTAGCGCGGCGGATTGAAGAAGTGCGCGATCATGAAGTTCTTGCGGAACGTCTCGCTGCGGCCGACGACCATGTCGGCGATCCGCAGGCCCGACGTATTCGACGCGATCACCGCATGCGGCGCGGCGAGCTGCTCGAGCTTCTCGAACAGCGCCTGCTTGATGTCGAGCCGCTCGACGATCGCCTCGACGATCAGGTCGGCGTCCGATACCTTGGCGAGGTCGTCGTCGAAGTTGCCGATCGACACCAGCGTCGCGTTGCGCGGATGCATGAACGCCGCCGGCTTGGCCTTCTTCAGCTTCTCGAGCGCACCCGCGGCGAAGCCATCGCGCTTGGCCTTCGACTGCTTCTCGGCATCGCTGAGCTTGGGGGGAACGATATCGAGCAGGATGACCGGGATCCCGGCGTTGGCGCAGTGGGCGGCGATGCCGCTGCCCATCACGCCGGCTCCGAGCACGGCGACGCGACGGATCGGGGGAGGGCGCGTAGAAGCAGACATGGCCGCAACATACCGCAGCCGCGCGGGCCGTGTACCACCACCATGAAGCGCAGTGACCGCGGCCGCGCACCGGCCGTGATGGAACTCCCGAAAACTCGCGGCTGGCGACGATGCTTCACACATCCGAGCGCCGTCTCACGAGTGCGGCCTCACCCGAGCATCACGTCACCGAACATCCCCTCAACCAATCGCGATTCATCGGTCGAAGCATGGGATCCGGCCGGGCGCCCTCGCGGTCGTTCAACAAGTCGTCGAATCGCGAGTCTCGACACACCTACAGCAAGCGCTGGCCGGTGGCATCGAAGGCGCGGAGCTTGGCGCCGGCAGCCGGGCTGTTTGGATAGTCACTGGCGAACAGCGACCAGATCATCGTGTCGCGCTTTCTGCCCTCGGAGCCTGGTAGGCGCTGACGCAAGGTGGCCTCGTGGACATATCCGAGCTTGCGAGCCACGGCGCTGCTGCGCACGTTGTCCGGGGCGCAGTGGATCTCGATCCGATCGAGCTTCTCGACCTCGAAGCCGACCCGGGTCAGCGCGCCGGCGAGCTCGGTGGCCAGCCCCTGGCCGGCGTGCGCGGCGTGGATCCAGTATCCGATCTCGCGGGCGTCGGCGCCGACGCGGGTATGCAGGCCGCTGCTGCCGAGCACCTCGGTCTCTTCGCGGTTGAACGCGCCGTACGGGAAGTCCTGGCCTAGATCGAACATGCCGCGGAACCTGCGCAGCAAGTTCACCTTCTCGGGCAGCGGCACGGGCTCATCACGTGCCCACGGCATCCACGGCCGCAGCCAGTCCAGGCTGGCGTCGATGGCCGCCTTGAGCAGGGGCGCATCCGTCGGCTGATAGCAGCGCAGCACGAGGCGCTCGGTCTCGATGCGGTAGGCGGGTCCGGGGCGGAGCTCCAGCATGCCAGTAGCTTACCAAGCTATCCCGGGAACCGATGGGAGCGCGGCCGCGGCGGCACGTTTCCGGTTCTGGCATGGGCCGGCAAGCTTCGCTCCGCGAGCGACGCGTGACCTGATCGGCTATCGACCGACGAGCGGCGAATCAGCGGCTTTCACGGTCGCCACGGGTTGTGACGAGATCAGGAACCGCGAGCACGCGGCCGCGAGCGAACCACCGGCGAGCGGGGCGGCGATGAACAGCCACACTTGCCTCAGCGCCTCACCACCGAGCACCAGCGCCGGGCCGAGGCTGCGCGCCGGATTGACCGAGGTGCCGGTCAGTGGAATGCCAATCAGGTGGACCACGACGAGACCTGCACCGATCGCCAGACCCGCAAAGCTGGACGTGGTGGCGTGGCGGGTCGTCAGCAGGACGATCAACACGAACACGAATGTCAGGATGACCTCCGTCAGGAACGCTCCGCCGACGTTGATGCCTATCATCGAGTGCACCCCCCACCCATCGGCGCCGAGCCCGGTCGTCGCGCGACTATAGGAGTCGCTGTCCGAGAACACGGCCCACAGTCCGAGGGCGCCGCCGATGCCACCGGCCAGCTGCGCGGCCCAGTAGCCAGCTGCGTCTCTCGGTGTCATGCGGCTGGCAAGCACGAAGCCCAGCGTGACCGCGGGATTCACATGGCATCCCGAGACCGGCCCGATCGCGTAGGCCAGCGCTGACAGCACGAGCCCGAACGACAGTGAGGTCATCACGATCCCGGCTGCGATGCTGCCGCCGTCCAGATGGAAGCCGAACGCCAGCGTGGCGGTGCCGACGGCGAAGAACACCAAGAGTGCGGTGCCCAAGAATTCTGCGGCGAGCCTTCTGACCAACATGACCATCCTCCTGCGAAAGACACACGACCTCGCCGCACGACGACTGCGATCGACGGTGGTACAGAGTGCGCGAGCGATTCTCGTGGAGAGCCCCAGTAGCTGAGCACACAATCGCGTCGACAAGCTGGCAGAGACCGCAGCATCGGTTCTGTACATAGAAAAATATGTATTCTCGATCCGTTCGAGTACCGCACGAGTGAACAACTCGCCTCTGTGTGAAATATGAATGGCGTATTCGAGGGGATCAACTCCGCTCGACCTGGTCCCGGCAGCGCGTGGCGACTATGTCACGGACCGCGCCGAGGTCTGGTGCGTGGGCCCGTCCGGCGGCGTGGCCTACTTCGCCAGCGCGAGTGTCTCGATGGATATCGAGCTCCACATGATCAGCGGAGCGTTCACGCCTTGCCCCGGTCGGTCCGTGACCCTGCGATCGCAGCTCAGTACTGGCCGTAGCGGCCGTTCACCGACTCGAGCAACTTCGCGGAGTCGAAGCCGACGCCGTCCTTGAACACGATCTCGACGTTCTCGATATCGCCGATCCGGGTCGCCGGATCGCCTTTGACGACCACGAGGTCGGCGTTCTTGCCCACGGCGATGCTGCCGATCCGCTGCTGCTGGCCGAGGTAGGTGGCGCCGTTGAGCGTGGCGATCTGGATCGCCTCGACCGGCGAGAATCCCGCCTCGACCAGGAGCTCGATCTCGCGCTGGTCGCCGAAGCCGGGGACCACGCCGCCGTTCCCCGTCGGATCGGGGCCCGCGATGAGCAGACCGCCGGCGGCGACGAATGCGCGTTCGAGGTCCATCGCGCGCTTGAACATCGCGGCTGCATCGCTGGTGCGCGGCGGCAGCGAGGCCGGGCGCTGCCGCGCATAGAGATACGCCTGGCGCGCCGGCGGGCTCATCGCATCGAGCACGGCCTGGCGCAGCGGCGGGCGGCCGGGCAACCGCGACTCGAACACCGGCAAGGTCGAGGTGATCGCCACCCGGCGCTTGACCAGCTTGGCGATCAGCGCGGTCGCGGCCGGCCCGCCGGGGGCCATCTGCGCGAGCGTGGCATCGCCGACCGTCGGCGGGCAGACGTCCGGTTGCTTGCCCGGGTCGAGCTGCGTGTTGACGAAGAAGCCGTGCTCGAGGTCATCGATCCCGAGATCCGCGGCCTCTTCATAGGTGACCGAGCACAGGTGTCCGGTGACCTTGAGCCCGCGCTTGTGCGCTGCTTCGATCGCCGCCTTGAGCTCGGCGCGCGTGATGTACATATACGCCTTGAACGATGTCGCGCCGCGGTCGGCCCAGTAGTTGACGAGCTGGCGCGCTTCGTCGGGTCCGCTCAGCTGATGCAGCTGGATGAATGGACTGTGTGGACCTTCGAGATACGGCCCGGTCACGTCGAGGTGCGGACCGATCAACGTACCGGCGTCGATGTCGTGCTTGAGGTTCAGATCGGCGTACGGCTCCATGCTGCCGGTGGTGCGCATCGTGGTCACACCGGCGGCGAGGTACAGCCGCGGCGCGGAGAACGTCATCTGCGGCGCCAGGATCGGCGGCTCCGAGCTCCAGTGCTCGTCGAAGTTTGGCCGGGCGATGTAGAACAGGTGGTTGTGCATGCCGACCAGGCCGGGGAACACGGAGTAGCCGCGCAGGTCGAGCACCGCGGTGTCGGGGGTGGCGGCGACGTCGGCGCCGGCGTCGATCGCGGTGATCTTGCCGCGCTCGATCACGACATTGCGATCGTCGACGGCGGGGTGGCCGGCGCCATCGATCACGCGGACATGCGCCAGGATCACCCGGCCCGCAGACACGCGCACGTAGCTCTGTACGGTCTTCTGCGCGGGACGCGCGGTGGCCGCAGGGGTTGCGGGTGCGGCGGGCGCGGTGGCCGCAGGGGTTGCGGATGCGGCGGGCGCGGGCCCCGCTGGCGATGGCGGGGCTGCGGGTTCGGGCCCCGCTGGCGATCGCGGGCTTGGTCCGGCTGACGGTGCTGGCGGTGCGGCCTCGGACGGCGCCGGGGATGCCGTCGGCCCGGTCTGGGACGCACCGTGGGTTGGCGCACACGCCGACAGCGCGGCGATTCCGAGAGCGACGGCCGGCAAGCGCGGGAAGCGATGGAGCTGCGGCATGGCGGCGCATCTTCGCCGATCTCGGTCGCCGGTACGCGGCCGGCAGCGCGTTCTTGACGGCTATTCCGCGAGCACCAGCCGGTGCCTCCGTCTCGCTCGAGCCGAGCTGCCAGCCAACGCGGCCGGTCAACGCCGGTCACACGAGGTGGCGCAGCTTGTCCGGGTTGCGGACATCGTAGATCGCCGCGATGTGGTCGCCGGAGATCTCGAGCGCGAGGGTCTCGACGCCGTCGGGCGAATGCACGAGGAAGCCGGGCTGGCCGTTGATCGTCGTGCGCTGCAGCGTGCGCGGATCGGGAGGCCCGCCGAGCTTGACCGCGATCCCCATGAAGAACCGGACGATCTTGTCGCGGCCATAGATCGGGTTCACCGCCGCCGAACGCTTGCCGCCGCCGTCGGAATAGAACACGGCGTCCTCGGCGAGCAGCTGCGAGAGCGCGGTGGCATCGCCCGCCGCCATCGCGGCCTGGAACGCCCGGGTGAGCCGTTCGCTGGCCTCGCGCGAAGCCTCGAACCGCGGTCGGCCGGTGCGGACGTGCTCGCGCGCCCGCGACGCGAGCTTGCGGACCGCCGCTTCGGAGCGCTCGAGGATGCCCGCGATCTGATCGAGCTCCATCTCGAACACGTCGTGCAACAGGAACGCCGCGCGTTCAAGCGGCGACAATCGCTCGAGGGTCACCAGCAGGGCCACCGACAGATCGTCGGCGAGCGCCATGGGAGCATCGGGTCGCGGGGCGGTGTCCCCGACGAGCGGCTCGGGCAACCAGGTGCCGACGTACTGCTCGCGCCGGACGCGCGCCGACTTCAGCCGGTCGAGGCACAGCCGCGTCACGATGCGCGACAGGAACGCGCGCGGGGTCGCGATCTCCTCGTCGTCGGTCCTGGCTTGCCAGCGCAGGTAGGCGTCCTGGACGACGTCCTCGGCCTCGGCCACCGAGCCGAGCATGCGATAGGCCAGGCCGGCGAGATAGGCGCGATGGGGCTCGAACAGATCGGCCAGCTCGGTCATATCGCGACTCGCGCGCCGTAGGAGAATTGCTGTTCGAGCACGCTCGGTCGCTTGCGAATCAGCCACTTCAACATTCCGGCTCCCTGGATCTCATGAAGAGCGGACCGGCCGCAACATGGCACGGTGTTGCCCCGGCAAGGTCCCGCCCTCATCGCGCGCAAACGCTGGCGTCATCGCGCACGCGAGATGTTCGCAGCGCCTCGCTGCGCGATCTCACGCTGCCGGTCAAGCGATGCAGCCCCCGGTAGCGAAGCCTCGTGTATCGTGATCATCGTGGTCGTCTGTCCGCAGTGCGCTCGTCCGGCCGCGCCGGCAGCTGTCTCGCCGGGCGTGTGTTCGCGTTGTGGTGCCTCGCTCGCCGCGGCGTCCTCGATATCATCTTCGCTCTCGGTGATGCCGGGGATCGAGATATCGCAGCTGACTCGCCTGGACGAGCTCGCTGCGCCATCGCACGCCGCGGTGCGCCCCCAGGGACCTCTCGGGCCGGCGGACGCGGCTCATGCACAGGCACGCAACAGGCCCCCACGGCCCCCACAGCCCGACGAGGCATTCGCGCCGGTCACGGGCAGCCTCGCAGCGCCGAGCGCATTCGCGCCTCCGACCGCCGCGTTCCGGCCGCCGCCCGAGATCGCCACTGCGCCGCTCGGCGTCGAGCGCAGCACGCGTGCGATCCGGATCGCCAACGTAAACGACTTGCAACATCAGCTCGCTGCGCAGCGACCCTCGCCCATCGCTCGTCCCTCTGGCGCGGCGATCAAGGCGCGCGCACCCGTGGGCGGCATCGTGGCGGCGGTCGCGCTGATGGCCACATTCGCGGTCGGCATCGCTGTGATCGTCATGCGCCCGAGCACAAAGCCCCCGGGCACCGGCGGCGGTGTATCGATCCGTATCATCGCCCGCGAGCCGACCGCCGTGACGATCGACGGCCATTCCGCCGGCAAGACACCGCTGACCTTGCAACGCCCGATCAGCGCACAACCGATCGTCATCGCCGCGCCCGGGACAACACAGCAGATCATCCCCGACCACGACCAGATCATCAATGTATCGCAATAGCCGGTCTGTGATCGGCGACGCCGGGTCGGCAGAGCACCTTCACTGTTCGAACCTCTCTCCCGCCGGGATCGGACAGCTGTCGCGCAGATCAGCGTTGCGTTCTGTTTCGGTGCCCACCATGGTTGCCCAGCAGTCATCGAGGACGGAGCAGTAGCAAACCGTGATGGAGAGCGCGTGCTTGCCGCCCGGGAGCAGCTCTCTGAATCTCGCCCGGCTCTCCTCGTCGTCCATTGAACGGATGATGGTGAAATCGTTGCTGGGGCTGAGCACAGCACGCGTAAGCCACGATGAGGTCAGACCCTTCCGATCATAACCGGCCGCGTTCTCGACGTCGATCCAGGTTCTGACCGGTGCGTCGCCCACCGTCACGCGCATCGCAGTGATTCGCGCGGGCCCGGTGCCCTGATTGAGCGCCTTGAACGTCAGCTCGACTCCGGAGTACGCGAGCTGCACGTGGGGCCACACCTGGGCGCGGAGCTGCTGGCGCTGTACGTACGCAGTGTAGCCCGAGACCGCCAGCGCCACGAGCCCGATGAACGACGCGATCACCGCGGCATAGGCATCCCAGCCTCTACCAGCCTTTGTTGGCGCAACCTCGTGCCGTGCGAGCAGCTCGAGCGCTTGAGCGATCCGCTGATCTTGTTGCTCGAGCCGTGCGACGCGTTCTTCGATCTCCCCGCTACCAGATTCGGACACGATGCCTCCGGGGTAATCCAGGTCGGTCCAGCATACTCAGTTCGGGCGTCGCGTGTTTCCGGCTCCCGGCGATCAGGACATGGGCGAGGGCGAATGGCAGCGAGGGGAGGGAAATGGGGGTGCGCGAACGGCAGCCTGGGAGAATAGCAGTCTGGACGAAGGGCAGCAGGCTGGCTTGAATATGCGGGCGTCAACGCGTTCTCGCGTTCTCGCGTTCTGCCGAGGGCGCGGGCGCGTTCTCCCGAGCACCCGTGGCCGCTCTGCAAGAGCAGGCTATCGCGCGCCCGTGCGCACGATGACCTCGAGCGGCTCGTCGCCTACCACGACGCGATTGGCCGCGTAGCCGTTCGCCGGGTCGCGGACGTACCGGGTGAAATCTCCGACGAGCTCGGTCATCTCGAGGTTGTCGGCGGCGATCACCGCGCGCGCCGCAAACCGCGGCTCGACGAGATCGAGCACCCGGCGATACAGCGACTTGGCGCCGTCCAGGAACAGCAGGTCCACGTCCGCCGGGAGATCGGCGAGCGTGTCCAGCGCGTCGCCGACGCGGAATTCCACCACGTGCGCCAGCCCGACCCGCTCGAGGTTGGCGCGCGCCCGGGCCGCCTTAGTCGGGGCGAGCTCGCTGGTGATCAGCCGGCCGCCGCCGCGGTCGACCAGCGCCGCTGCCAGGAAGATCGTCGATAGCCCGAACGACGTGCCGAACTCGACGATCGTCCGCGCGTCGC